>Ga0182030_10000528_pt1 | contig 72653 bp, 72 predicted proteins | sample 812S3MmetaG_FD_121299 | JGI IMG/M metagenome (GOLD analysis project Ga0182030, IMG submission 121299) | Permafrost microbial communities from Stordalen Mire, Sweden - 812S3M metaG (Illumina Assembly) | ecosystem: Environmental > Terrestrial > Soil > Wetlands > Permafrost | place: Sweden...
TCGGAGCTGGCGTGCTTGGGCAGCCGGCTCAGGTTGCGCGGGGCGGGCACCGGGGTGGCGCGCAGGCTGCGGGCGTGCTCGACCATCCGCGGGGTCAGGCAGCCGACCAGGGACACGAACAGCAGCACATAGATGGCGGTGAACCAGAAGCTGGAGAACACGTCGAAGGCTTGCAGCCGGTTCAGCCACGGACCGATCACCGGGTGGGCGGCCAGGTACTCGCTGACCTTGCCGGCGTTGAGGCTGCGCTGCGGCAGCAGCGCGCCGGGGATCGCGCCGAGCGCGAGCAGACACAACAGCACCAGCGCGGTGCCCATCGAGGTGAGCGCGCGCCAGGTGTTGCGAGCCCAAGCCAGCGCCCGGGTGAGTAGACGCAAAATCGCGCCAAAACCCAGGGTTTTGTGCGATTTCGCGTCTACTCGCGCGTCTACTGGTGCGCTCAAATCGGCAACCTCACGTCGCTGACGAAAGCGTCGCGCAGCCAGGAGATGAAGTCGTTCCATACCCCGGTGACCAGCAGCGCGCCCACCACGATCAGCAGGATGCCGCCGAAGATCTGGATGCCCCGGCTGTGCCGACGCAGCCAACCCAGGCCGGCCACCGCGCCCGCCGAGCCGAATGCCAGCAAGACGAACGGGATGCCCAGCCCCAGGCAGTAGGCGATCACCAGCGCGATTCCGCGTGCGACGTGGGCGCCCTCGGTGGCCGAGGCGACAGTGATGACCCCGGTCAGCGTCGGCCCCAGGCACGGCGTCCAGCCGAGCGCAAACACCGCGCCCAGCAGCGGCGCACCCGCGACGGTGGTCAGCTGTTGAGGGCTGAACCGAAGCGGACGCTGCAGCGCCGGGATTAAACCGACGAACACCAACCCCATCACGATGGTCAGCACGCCGCCGACCCGCTGCAGCACCAGCTGGTTGGTGATCAGGGTGCTCGTCATCCCGAGTACCGCGACGGTGCCGAGCACGAACACCGTGGTGAATCCGGCGACGAACAATGCCGCCGATCCGGCGACTCGCCACCGGGCCGACGGCGGGGCCTTGATGGCGCCCGGCGCGGGCGCCTCCTCCACTCCCACCACCGCGGCCAGATACGAGAGGTAGCCGGGCACCAACGGCACCACGCAGGGCGACGCGAATGACACCAGCCCTGCCAGCACGCAGACGCCCAGCGCCACCAGCAGCGGGCCGGCGGCGGCGAGGTGCGCGAAGCCGGTCACTTGGGTTCCTGAGCCAGCCGCTGCACCACAGGTTGCAGGTCCGCGGCCAGCAATTCGCGCAAGAACACCGCCGCGACCCGGTGTTGGCGGTCCAGCACCAGCGTGGACGGGATGACGGTGGTGGGGTACTTGCCGCCGAAGGCGATCAGGGTGCGCATGGCGGGGTCGAAGATCGACGGGAACGTCACACCGCGGTCGTTGACGAAGTCCAGGGCCGCCTGGCGGTTGTTGTCGCGGACGTCGATGCCCAGGAAGGACACCCCGGAGCCCCGGGTGGCGTCATACACCTGCTGCAGCTGGGTGACCTCGGCCCGGCACGGACCGCACCACTGGCCCCACACGTTGATGACCACGACGTTGCCGGCGAAGATCGGGTCGTCCAGCGACCGCTGGTTCGCCGGGTCCGCGAGGTCCGGCCCGGACAGTGGGCCAGGGCGGTTACGGCTGGCGGGCGGGTCGTAGAGCAGGTCGGTTTTTCCGCCGGGCGAGACGAATTCGAAGGTGCCGTCCTGGGCAACCGCATCTCGACCCGAGCAGCCAACGCAGCCGGTGAGCAATCCCACCAACGCCGCTGCGGCCATCGCCCGCCGCCACATGGTCAAGCGACCACCGGTTCGAAGTACTCGACGTCGACCAGGCGGTCGCCGTCGTACACCAGAGTTGTGACCGACGCCAGGCCGCATTCCCGTCGCCGCGGGTCGTGCCAGAGCCGCTTGCCGGTCAGATGCAGTCGCAGCGTCCACACCGGCAGTTGATGGCTGACGCACACCACCTCGTGGCCCGCGCCCCGGGCGCGCGCCTTGTCCACCGCCGTCGTCATCCGGGCCGCGATCTCGGCGTACGGCTCACCCCAGGACGGCCGGAACGGGTTACGCAGCTGCCACCAGAAGCGCGGGTTCTGCCATGCGCCGTCGCCCGGGGACATGCGCTTGCCCTGGAAAAAGTTGGCCGATTCGATCATGTCCGGGTCGGTCTCGACGGGCAGGTCGTGCTTGGCGGCGATGAACGTGGCAGTCTCCTGGGCCCGCTGCAGCGGCGAGGCGATGGCGGCGACGATGTCGCGGTCGGCCAGTGCGTCGGCGACCGCGGCCGCTTGCGCTCTGCCCTTGTCGGACAAGTGAAATCCGGGCAGCCGGCCGTAGAGGACGCCGTCGGGGTTGTGCACCTCGCCGTGCCGCATCACATGGACCCGGGTCTGTTCGGCCATCAGGGTCTGTCCTCCGGGGCGGCGGCTTGGGCGGCCGCACCAGCCGCAACGGGCAGGGCCTCGGAGATCCGCTCAAAAGCGTTGTCATCCAATGCCGTTGAGACGAACCACGCCTCGAAGGCGCTGCATGGCGGGTAGATACCGGCGTCTAACAGGGCGTGAAAGAACGGCGGATAACGCCAGGTCTGACTGCTGCGCGCGGATGCGAAGTCGGTGACCGGCGTGTCCGAGAAAAACACGCTGAGCATGTTGCCGCCCCGCGGAATCTGATGCGGCACACCGGCATTCGTCAGCGCTTCAGAGAACAGACCGGCCAGCCGGTCTGCATTGGCGTCCAGCGTGGTGTACACGGCGTCATCCGCGGCCCGCAGCGTGGCCAGTCCGGCGGCCACCGCCACCGGATTGCCCGACAACGTGCCGGCCTGATACACCGGCCCCAACGGCGCCAGTCGCTCCATCACCTCGGCTCGGCCGCCGAACGCGGCGGCCGGCAGCCCGCCACTCATCACCTTGCCGAAGGTGAACAGGTCAGCGGCGACCGGATCGATTCCGTACCAACCACTTCGGCTGACCCGGAAACCGGTCATCACCTCGTCGATGATCAGCAGGGCGCCGTGCTCGGCGGTGATAGCGCGCAGCGCCGCGTTGTAGCCCGGCGCCGGCGGGACGACACCCATGTTGCCGGGGCTGGCTTCGGTGATCACCGCCGCGATCTGGTCGCCGAACTGCGTGAACGTCTGCCGCACCACGTCAATGTCGTTGTAGGGCAACACGATTGTGTCAGCCGCGGCGGCACCGGTGACACCGGGCGAAGACGGCAGACCCAGCGTCGCCACACCAGAGCCCGCATCGGCGAGCAACGCATCCACGTGGCCGTGGTAGCAGCCGGAGAATTTGACGATCTTGGCCCTGCCGGTGAACCCGCGGGCCAGCCGCACCGCGCTCATGGTGGCCTCGGTGCCGGAGTTCACCAGCCGAATCCGCTCGACCGGCGCCACTCGGTCGATGATCTCGGTGGCCAGCTGGATCTCGGCCGGGGTCGGCGCGCCGAACGACAAGCCTGAGGCGGCCGCCTTGACGACGGCGTCGACCACGGCTGGGTGGGCGTGGCCGAGGATCATCGGACCCCACGAGCACACCAGGTCGATATAGCGATTGCCGTCGGCGTCGGTGAGCCAGCACCCGTGCGCCTCGGTGATGAAACGCGGGGTGCCGCCCACCGCGGTAAAGGCACGCACCGGGGAGTTCACCCCGCCGGGAATGACCGCGCACGCAGCGTCGAAGAGACGCGCCGAGGCGGTGACGGCTCCTCGGGTCTGCGAGGCGGCCTGATCAGTGCTGCCCATGACGACCAGTGTTCCAGCCTGCGAACAGCGATCAACTACAGGGTGTAAGAGTTGGTTGGCGGGTTGAAGTGGGTCCGGTCCGGCGAGTTGGATGTAGGTATGCAACTTCCTCAAGGTCTGGCCCGTTTCAACCGGCACGTCACCAATCCCATTCAGCGGCTGTGGGCTGGCTGGGCCCCATCGTTTGCGATCATCGAGCACGTCGGGCGAAAGTCCGGCAAGCAGTTCCGCACGCCGGTGAGCGCGTTCAACGCCACCGTCGACGGCAAGCCCGGCATCGCGGTCCTGCTGACCTACGGCCCGGACCGCGACTGGTTGAAGAACCTCAAGGCGGCTGGCGGCGGGCAGATGCGCCGGCACGGCAAGACGTTCGGCATCACCGACGCGCAGGTGGTCACCAGGGACGAGGCGGCCGAGCATGTGAGCAGTGGGACGCGGCGGGTTTTCGGCAGGCTGCCGTTCGAGCAGGCGGTGCTGTTCACCCGGACGTCCTAAGCGCGGCGGCCCCGCGCCCGCCCGACGAAGTACAACCCGAGCACCACCGCCCAGGACAGCAGGCTGAGCCACAGCTGGCTGCGCGCCGAGCGGTCGAACGCCATCTGCACCAGCACGGCGGTGATGCCGGCCAGCGTGAGGATCGACAGCACCGGGAAAAACCACATCTTCAGCTGCAACTTCTCCTCGGGTGTCCGGCGGCGCAGCACGATCTGTGACAGCGCGATCAGCCAGTAGACGAACAAGATGATGGCGCCCGAGGAGTTGAGCAAGAACAGAAACACCGTGCGAGGCGCGAGCCAGGACATGATCACGCACAGGAAGCCGATCGCCGACGAGAACAAGATCGCGATATAGGGGACGCCGCGGGGGCTGAGTTTGACCAGCTGCATGGGCGCCTCGTTGCGGGCGGCAAGTACGAACAGCATGCGCGACGCCGTGTACAGGCCGGAGTTCAGGCAGGACAGCACCGCGGTGAGCACCACCGCATTCATCGCCTGGTCCGCGCCGGGCAGACCCATGTGCTTGAACGCGGCGACATACGGCGAGGAGCCCAGCTCCACCGAGTTCCACGGCACGATCAGCACGAGCAGAAAGACCGATCCGACGTAGAAGATCGCGATGCGCGCGACCACCGATCTGGTCGCTCGCTGGACCGCCTGCACCGGGTCACGGCTTTCGGCCGCCGCGACGGTGACGATTTCGGCGCCCACCATCGAAAAGATCACCACCACGATGGCGGCGAAAACCGCGGCGACGCCTTTCGGGAAAAACCCGCCGTGGGCGGTCAGGTTGGACAGGTCGCCGTGATGCCCCGGCAGCAGTCCGAGAACGAACACCGCGCCGATCCCGAGAAACAGCACGATGGTCGCGACTTTGATTCCGGCGAACCAGAATTCGAACTCGCCGAACGAAGACACCGAGAACAAATTCGTCGCCGTCATCAGCACCATCAGGCAGAGCGACAGCAGCCACAGCGGGGCGTGGAACCAGTAGTTGAGGACCTTCCCGCCGGCAACCGCCTCGAACCCGACGACGATGACCCAGAAATACCAGTACAGCCAGCCCACCGAGAAACCCGCCCAGCTGCCGAGCGCCTTGGCGGCGTAATCGGCAAACGAGCCGGTCGACGGGTTCGCGGCGGCCATTTCGCCGAGCATCCGCATCACCAGGATCACCAGCAGACCGCACAGCGCGTAGGTCAGAAACGCGGCGGGCCCGGTGTCTTGAATCACCACGCCGGACCCGACGAACAACCCGGCTCCGATGACACCGCCGAGCGCGATCATGCTCAGCTGTCGCTGCGAAAGTCCTTGGCGGAGTTGCGAATTAGTCGACAACGACTCGATTTGGCTATCACCCTCGGAGCTGTAGCCCTGCGTGCGCGGCATTACCGGACGCTAGCTCAGAACTGCAGGTCCTGCTCGCGAATCAGGGCCGTGGCGATCACGCTGATAATGGCGGTGGCAACCAGATACCCGCAGGCCAGCCACGGCGCACCGTGAAGCGCCGCGATCAACGCCGTCAGGATCATCGGGGTGACGCCCGAGGCGTAGATACCCGAGAACTGATAGACGAACGACAGGCCGGTGTAACGGGTGCTGGTGGGGTAAAGCGCGGAGTACAGCGTGCCCTGCGCACCGTAGAAAAGCGCGTGAATGACGCCGAACACGACGATCATCGCCAGCCCGAACAAGGCCAGCTTCTTGGTGCCGAACAGCGCGAACGCGGGGAAGGCCGCCAGGCCGTAGCAGGCGATGCCAACCAGATACACCCGCCGCGGGCCGTAGCGCTCGGTCAGTCGTCCCGACACCGGCAGCAGCACCGCCATCAGCAGGGCGGCGATGGTCACCACGACCAGGACCGAAACGCGGTGCAAACCCAACGCACCGGTGGCGTAGCTGATCGCGAAGACTCCCCAGGTGTTGAAGGCCGATCCCTCGCCCCATCTGGACAGCAGCCCAAGCACGGTGTTGCGCCGCGAGCCAGGCTCGCGAAAGATGTCGCGGATCGGCACGGTCGATGCGGCCTGCAGGTTTTGCAACTCCTGGAACGCCGGCGTCTCGTCGACCCGCAATCGCACCACAATGCCGATTACCACCAGCACCAGGCTCAGCAGGAATCCGATCCGCCAGCCGTACGACAGGAACTGCGACGGGCCCAACACCACTTGCAGCAGCGCGAAGATGGCGGTGCCCAGGGCCAGGCCCAAGGCCAAACCGATCTGCGGGATCGCCCCATAGCGGCCGCGCTGGTCCTCGGGGCTGTGTTCGACGGCCAGCAGCACCGCGCCACCCCACTCGCCGCCGAGCGCAAAGCCCTGCAGCATCCGCAACAACAGCAGCAGCACCGGTGCCCACGCCCCGATCTGCGCGGCGGTCGGCAATACCCCGATCAATGCCGTCGCGGCGCCCATGATGAGCATGGTCAGCGCCAAGCTGCGCTTACGGCCGATCCGGTCGCCGATGTGACCGAACACCAGACCGCCGATGGGCCGCATGACAAACCCGACGGCGAACGTCGCGAACGCCAGCAACGTGCCGACCAGGGAACTGGCGTCGGGAAAGAACACCTTGCTGAACACCAGCCCGGCCGCGGTGGCGTACAGGAAAAAGTCGTACCACTCGACCGTGGTGCCCAGCAGGCTTGCCGCAACGACGATGCGCAGCCGCCGGCGACGCTCGGCGTCGGTTTCGTCCTGCCCTCCCGGCGCCGCGATGGCGGCACCGGGCAACGTCGTCGCCATGATTAGTGAGCCGAGGCGACCGCGAACGGCGTCGCCGGGGCGGGCCGCGACCGACGGTTGGGGTGCTTGCACAACCGCAACTGCTCGAGCAGTGGAAGCACACCCTCACCGAACCAGTAGGCCTCTTCCAGATGCGGATAGCCCGACAGGATGAAGTGGGTGATGCCCAATTGCGCGTATTCCGCCAGCCTTTCGGCGACCTCGGCGTGCGACCCGACCAGGGCGGTGCCCGCTCCCCCGCGAACCAGTCCGACCCCGGCCCACAGGTTGGGCCCGACCAGAAGCCGGTCACTGCCGCCGCCGTGCAATTCCAGCATGCGGCGCTGACCTTCGGATTCGCTGCGGGCCAAGCTGGCCTGCACCCGCTCGACATCCGCCGGGTCGACAGCGGCCAGCAGCCGGTCGGCCTCGGCCCATGCTTCGGCGGCGGTGGGACGGCTGATCACGTGGATCCGCAACCCGAACTGCAGGCGCCGGCCGGCGTCGACGGCGTGTTTGCGCACCCAGTCCAGCTTCTGCGCGACGGCCGGTACCGGCTCACCCCAGGTGAGGTAGACGTCGGAGTACTTGGCGGCCACCGGACCGGCGGCTGCCGACGATCCGCCGAAGAACACCGCCGGTATCGGGTCGGGTGGGTTGTTCAGATGGGCACCCTCGATGTGGATGTGCTCGCCGGCGAAGGTCACCGGCTCTGTCGAGGTCCACAGTTGCCGCACCACGTGCAGAAACTCGGCGGTCCGCGTGTAGCGCGCCTCTTTGTCCAGGAAATCCCCGTAGGCCCGCTGTTCGTGCGGCTCGCCGCCGGTGACGACGTTGAGCAGCAGCCGTCCCTCGGAGTGGCGCTGGAAGGTGCCGGCCATCTGCGCGGCCAGGGTCGGGCTAAGCAGTCCAGGCCGGAACGCAACCAGGAACTTCAGCGTCTCGGTGCGCTCGATGAGCGCAGCCGTCGTCAACCAGGCGTCTTCACACCACAGTCCGGTGGGGGTGAGCACCGCCTCGAAGCCGTTGTCCTCGGCGGCAGCGCAGATCTGGTGCAGATACCGCAACGTCGCGGGCCGATCGCCGTGCATCGCCGTGCCGTGTCCGCCGGCGACCAGGTTTCGCGAATCCCCGTACGTCGGCAGGAACCAATGGAATGCCAGGCTCATCCAATCCTCTTCTGTTCTGCGGTCAGCGCGCGAAAAGCACGCACGAAAGTTCCATCCTGCGAAACACCGCCGACGCACGCGAGGGTTGAAACCTGGCAGATTCGATCCCGCCTCGCGCCTGGCAGATAACCGCTCGATGACCGCCGCATCACAAAGCCCTTGCAAACGGCGTGGCAGGGTCGGAAATACCTTGCAGGCGCGGCATTATGGCCTCGTGCCTGACGTGAACCGCCGCGCGGTGCTTCGGATGGGCGTGGGTGCCAGCGCTGCGGCGGCGGGGGTATGGACGTTGAGCGCGCTGGTGGATCCGCTCCAGCCACAAGCAGCGCCACAGCCGCTGTCGCCCGCGCCTTTTGAGCCGTCGACCGCGAGCAGCAACCTGCCCGACAAGCTGAGCGGTTCGTTCATCTCGTCCGCACGCGGCGGCGTCAATACCAACTGGGTGATTGCACTGCCGCCCGGGCAGACCTCCCAGAGTGGCGCGCTGCCCGTGGTCATCGCGCTGCACGGCAAGGACGGCAACGCGAACATGATGCTGGACTGCGGCGCCGAGAACGGGCTGGCCAAGTTGGTCAAAGAAGGCAGGTCGCCGTTCGCGGTGGTGGGTGTCGACGGCGGCAGTGACTCCTACTGGCATCGACGGGTCAACGGCAGCGACTCCGGTGCGATGGTGATCGAAGAGCTGCTGCCGATGCTGTCGTCCATGGGTTTTGACACCTCCAGGGTCGGCTTCATGGGGTGGTCGATGGGCGGCTACGGGGCGATGCACCTTGGCGCCCAACTGGGTCCGTCGCGGACCGCCGGGATCTGCGCGATCAGCCCGGCGCTGTACACCTCGTACACCGGCAGCGCCCCCGGGGCCTTCGACAGCTATGAGGACTATATGGCCAACAACCTGTTGGGCGTCCCGGCGCTGTCTCAAATCCCACTACGCGTGGACTGTGGCACCAGCGACCGCTTCTATTTCGCCACAAAGCAATTCGTCAGCCAACTGAAATACCCGCCGGCGGGCAGCTTCTCGGCGGGCGGACACGACATTGATTACTGGCGCCAGCAGATGCCGGCCGAGCTGGCCTGGTTGTCGTCCTAGCCGATGCACCCGAAAGAGGTATGACAGTAAGGCAAGAAGTCTCGCCCGGTCTCCCCCGCAAGCGGGTGGGGCGCGCGAAACGGATGCCATTTCGCCCGGATATCGAGGGTTTGCGCGCCGTCGCGGTAATCGCGGTCGTGCTCTATCACGCGGGCATACCCGGCGACGCGGGCGGCTTCATCGGAGTGGACGTCTTCTTCGTCATCTCGGGCTTTTTGATCACCGGCTTGCTCTGGCGCGAGGTCGCCACCACCAATACCGTTCGGCTGGGCCGCTTTTACGGTGCTCGGGCTCGCCGCCTGCTACCGGCCGCGGCAACCGTGGGCATCGCCACCGCGATCGGGGCGGCGATCGCGCTCCCGCCGCTGCAGGCCCGCAGCGTCTTCGTGGACGGCGTGGCCAGCGCGCTGTACGTCGGCAACTACCGGTTCGCCCTGCAGGGCACCGACTATCTGGCCCCGGATCTGCCGTCACCCTTCCAGCACTACTGGTCACTGGGCGTCGAGGAGCAGTTCTATCTGGTGTGGCCGGTGTTGATCATCGGTACCGCGTGGCTGGTCGGGCGCCTGCGCCCGGGTGTGGTGGCCCGGGCGCTGCCCTACGCGGTGGTGCTCGGTTTGGTCGGCGTGGCATCGCTGACGTCGGCGCTGGTGTGGACCCAGACGTCGCCGTCCTGGGCGTTCTTCTCGCTGCCTACCCGGGCCTGGGAGCTGGCCGCCGGCGGGCTGGTGGCGCTGTCGATTGAGCAGTGGCGGCGGCTGCCGTTGTTGCCCGCGGCGATCGCCGGCTGGGGTGGTCTGACGCTGATCCTGCTGACCTGCACCCAGCTGGGTGCGCGCACGGCCTACCCGGGCACCGCGGCGCTGCTGCCGGTGCTGGGTACCGCGCTGGTGATCGGCGGAGGCAGTGCCACCGGCAGCTTGGGGGTCGGTCGCCTGCTGTGTCGCCCGGCGATGCGTGCGATCGGTCGGGTGTCGTATTCCTGGTACCTGTGGCACTGGCCGGTGCTGCTGCTGATGCCGGTGCTGCTGGGCGAACCAGCGGGTCTGCCGGCCCGGATTATCGCGACGTTCGTGTCGGCCGGGCTGGCGGTGATCACCTTGCATCTGGTCGAAAATCCCGGCCGGTTTGCGGCGGCCCTGCGCCAATCGGCCAAGCGGAGTCTGGCCGTGGCCGGCGTCGCCAGCGGCGTCGCGGCGTGTGCCTGCCTGCTGCTGCTCACGGTGATTCCGGTGCCCGCGGGTCACGGACCCGCCGCGTCCAAGGCCAGCATCGTGCTTGCGCTGCCGTCCACGACCGTCCCCGGCGCCGATCCGCACGCAATCGACCCGCGCGATGCCGCGGTTGCGCAGGCGTTCGCGCAGGCGCGCGAGGCGGTCGCGGCCTCGGTGGGTCTGCGGGCGGTGCCGTCGAATCTGGATCCGTCGCTCGCCGATGCCCCGGCCGACAAAGCCGCCGTCTTCGTCAACGGGTGCGTGCGCTCCTGGCGCGACGTCGGCCAAAGCGAGTGCGCGACGGGCGATCCGGCCTCGCCGACAACGGTGGCCCTGATCGGTGACTCGCACGCCGCCATGTGGAACCCGGCGTTTCAGCAGCTCGCCGAGCAACGGCATTGGCGGCTGGAGACACTGGCCAAAGTGACCTGCCCGCTGCAGGAATTGCCCATCACCAGCCCGTATCTGGGCCGCGAATACACCGAGTGTGAGCAGTGGCGCGGCCAGATCATGGCGCGGGTGACGGCCGAGCACCCCCGTCTGGTCGTGCTCAGCATGAGCCGGCGCTACGGCGCGGACTTCGGCTTCGAGTCCTACGACCCGGCCTGGCTCGACACGTTGGGCCGTGCCGTCGCGCAGTTGCGCAGTTCTGGTGCGGCGGTGTTGGTTCTGGGGCCCGCCCCGGATCCACACTCCGCGGTACCCGCGTGTCTGTCCGGACACCTCGACGACGCCACCGCCTGCGCGCCGACCCGCTCCGTCGCGGTTAACAGCGTCGGTGTCGCCGCTGAGCAGGCGGCGACCACCGGCGCCGGCGGACGCTACGCCGACCTGACCGACCTGTTCTGCACGCCGGAGCGCTGCCCGATGATCGTCGGCAACACCCTGGTATTCCGCGACGACAACCACGTGACGACCGAGTGCGCGCGGCTGCTGGCACCTGTGCTGGGCACGCTGGTCGACCGCGCCGTCACGGGCGGATAACTAAGCGATGACTTTATCGACGGATGAACCCCGCGACGGGAATGAACGTGTTAGGAAGGTAAAGGGTTTGGAGGTTCGGGGATGACAGCGCTGCTACTGGTTTGCCTTGCGGGCGCCGCGCCAATCGTGGGTATGGGCCTGGTGCAACTGCAGGCGCGTCTGGAGCGATGGGCTTACGAGCGCCACGTCGACGACTGAGTCGCGGCCGTAGTCGGCGGCCGTAGCACGGTCCGTGTTTTTCCGTACCTGCGCGATGGGGCAGTTGAAATCTGCGCATTTGTGCTGATGTCTTGTGACTCGCGATATCCGCATGCTGGCTAACATGATCGGAATTGACACACCGTCGGATAGGCCACTGCTGGACTGGAATGAGCAAAGCGTGAGCGAGCTGCCAACTGGAACGGTGACGTTGCTGCTTGCCGACGTCGAGGGCTCGACCCGGTTATGGGAGAGCCAATCCGACACCATGACCGCCGCGCTCGAGCACCTCAATCGAACCGTAAATAACCTCGTGGACGCGCATGGCGGTGCGCGGCCGGTCGAACAGGGCGAGGGCGACAGCTTCGTGGTCGCGTTCGCCCGCGCCAGCGATGCCATCGCGTGTGCGCTTGCGATCCAGCAAGCCGTACTGGCGCCGATCCGCGTACGCATCGGCCTGCACACCGGCGAAATCCAGCTACGCGATGCCGGCAACTACGCCGGACCCACCATCAACCGCACCGCGCGATTGCGCGACCTCGCGCACGGCGGGCAGACCGTCCTTTCCGGCGCAACCGAACCATTGGTGGTCGATCGGTTGCCGGCCGAAGCCTGGTTGACAGATCTGGGCGTCTACCCGCTGCGTGATCTGCCGCGTCCGGAACGTGTTGTGCAGCTGAACCATCCCGACCTGCGCAACGACTTCCCGCCGCTGCGCACGGTGAATGACGTTGCCAGCTCGCATCTTCCGGTCCAGTTGACCAGCTTCGTGGGCCGCGGCGCGCAGCTGGGCGACATCGGACTGCTCTTGCGCGACAACAGGATGGTGACCCTGACCGGCGCGGGCGGCGTCGGAAAGACCCGGCTGGCGGTGCAAGTCGCCGGCGACGTCGCGGCCGAGTTCCCCGGTGGGGTCTGGTTTGTCGATCTTGCGCCGGTCACCAATCCCCTTGTCGTGCCTGTCGTTCTGGCACGCACGTTGGGTCTGGCCGACCAGCCGGGCCGCTCCACCATGGAGACGGTGGCCAGGTTTGTCCAGAAACGAAAGATGTTGCTGGTACTCGACAATTGCGAACACTTGCTGGATTCCAGCGCGGCTCTGGTCATCGCGCTACTCGACGCCGGCCCGGACGTGACAATTCTGGCTACCAGCCGCGAGCCGATCGGCATCGCCGGAGAGTTGACCTGGCGGGTGCCGTCGCTGTCGGTGGACGACGAAGCCGTCGGACTATTCGTCGACCGGGCCCGTCGGGCCAGACCGGATTTTCAACTCACCGAAGACAATTCGTCCGCGATCGTTGAGATCTGCCGGCGCCTGGACGGCATGCCGCTGGCGATCGAGCTGGCGGCCGCGCGAATCCGCACCCTGTCACTGACCCAGATTGTCGACGGTCTCCATCACAACTTCCGCCTGCTCGCCGGAGGCGCGCGCACCGCGGTGCGCCGCCAGCAGACGCTTCCCGCGTCCATCGACTGGTCACACGCCATGCTCACTGAGCCAGAACGGATTCTGTTCCGCCGCCTGGCAGTCTTCATGGGCGGATTCGACCTCGACGCCGCTCAGGCCGTCGGCGCCGAGACCGACGCCGAGCAATTCCAGCTCATCGATCTGCTCGGCCTGCTCGTCGACAAGTCATTGATCGTCGCCGAAGAGAGCCAGGGCGTGATGCGATACCGGCTGCTGGAGACCGTCCGCCAATACGGCCTGGAAAAGCTGGCGGAGTCCGGCGAAGCCGAGGACGTACGCACCCGCCACCGCGACCACTACACCGGCACCGCGGTGACGCTGGAAGCACAATCGCCCGGCGACGGGGCGCCATTGGTTCCATGGGCCGAACTCGAAATGGACAACCTGCGATCGGCGCATGCCTGGAGTTGCGATTCCGCGGAGTTCGAGCCGGCACTGCAGCTCGCGTCGGCGCTGCAGCGGATCTGGATAGCGCGCGGACGGTTCCGCGAAGGCGTCGCCGGATTCGACCTTGTCTTCACCGACGAGCGTTACCGCGACGGCGATGTCGATCCCCGGGTCTGGGCACGTGCGGTCGCCGACGCGGGCCTGCTGGCGGTCTGGTTCTCCGTCCCAGCCAGCCTGCAGCGAGCCGAAGAAGCCCTGGCCGCAGCGCGCCAACTCGACGACCGCGCACTCATCGTGCATATCCTGATGACCTGCGCCATGCTGGCGTCCTACGACACCGAGTTGGCAGAGCCATATTTCGCAGAAGCGGCCGATCTGTCGCGCGCAGCGGGCGACTCTTCCGCCCTTTACTACGTACGCGGCTACCAGTGCTTTGCCGGTGTGGTCGCCGGTGATCCCCTCGCTGCGCAGGCGGCCGGCGAGGAGGGGCGAGACCTCGCCGACGCGCTCGGCAACAGCTTTATGTCCCGATACAGCCGAGCGTTCCTCAGCGCTTCGCTGTCGATGCAGGGCAAGCTGGCCGAGAACCTCCTGGTATCCCGTTCACTCGTCGAGGAGGCGCGGGCGGCCGGGGACCGCCCGATGGAAACATTCGGTCTGATCGCAGTGGCCCAGGCGCTCGCATTCGGCGGCGACGCTGCCGCAGCGCGCGCCGCGGCCGAAGCCGCCCTGGAAACCGCTGCCACCCTCGGCGGTTTCCACGACGACACGAACTACGTGGCCTTGGCCAACGCCGCCCTGGCCGTTGGCGATGCCACGGCCGCCAAGGTGGCCTGCGACACAGCGTGGCGGCTCACGTATCCGTTGAAGGAACTGTTCACCCGAAGCCTGGTGCCCATGGCCGAGGCCGCCTTGGGCTGCGGCCATCTCGTCGCCGCCCGCCGTTGGGCGGACGACACCGTCGCGGTCGTTCCGGGAAGCCATCGGGTAGTGGCGCTCACAGCGCGCGCCCGCGTTGCCCTCGCCCAAGGCGAGCCGCAGCAAGCCGACCGCGACCTGCACGACGCCGTCGAGATCGCCGAGCGCACCGGCGGGCACTCGCGCCTGCCCGATGCCCTCGAGTGCCTCGCAGGACTCGCCGCCGACACCAACCCCGAGCATGCCGCCCGGCTTTTCGGCGCGGCCGAAAGCATGCGGCAACGGCATGGCGAGATACGATTCAAAGTCTTTCAAGCGACCTATGAGGAGTCGCTAGAAAGCGTACAAAAAGCCTTGGGGCCCAGTGCCTTTGACGCCGCATGGGCCGAAGGCCACGCGCTGTCCACCGCCGAGGCCATCAGCTACGCACAGCGGGGCCGCGGTGCCCGCGGGCGGCCGGCCAGCGGATGGGAATCGTTGACGCCCACCGAGCTCGACGTCGTTCGGCTGGTCAGCGACGGACTGCCCAACAAAGACGTCGCCGCGCGACTCTTCATCTCCCCACGCACCGTGCAGACTCATCTCACGCACGTCTACACCAAACTCGCGGTGTCGTCGCGGGTGCAGCTTGCTCAAGAAGCGGCCCGACACACCTAGGCTTGCCGCGACAACTGCATCCCCACCAGCGGGGCAATCTTGGCCGCCATATACGCATGCCCCGCGTCGTTGGGGTGCACAGCATCGGGGCCGATCAGGTCGGGCCGGTCGACGAACCAGCGGTCGCCGATGGGATCGACGAACGCCGCTCCTGCGGCCCGGGCCTCCGCATTGAGCACGTCGCGATCCTGCAGCACCTCGGCGGGCACATCGGCGGTGGGCCACGGCGGTCCGATCACCAGAAACCTTGCGGACGGCGCGAACCGGCGCGCCAAGGTGAAGGTGTCGCGGGCCCTATCGCCCAATTGCGCGGGGTCAACGGGCTGGTCATTGCGGGAGCCGAAGAACACCACCAGGACGTCTTGGGGCTTGACCGCCCGGGCAGTCAGGTCCTCGAAGACGCTGCCGTGATCGCCGGGCACGCCGTAGCCGGCGCGGCCCTCGGCTGCCACATCGGCGGCGACCCGAATGCCGCGCTGCGTTAACGCCTGCCAGGCGCGGGCGGTCCACGCTTTCGGTCCCTGGCCGCCCTCGTCGGTGCCGGTCGTGTAAGAGTCGCCGATCACCGCGATGTGGCTCACCCGGGAATCCAAGGTCAGCTTCTCGTATTCCCGCACGCGGGAAGGATGTTCCGGGATTTGAGCGAACACGCCGACCAGCAGGGTGAGACTGATAACGAATGTGAATAGACGACTCACCACTACCTCCCCCCGAACGGCAACATCGTATGCGGCATCCAAATTAGCGGAATCGTACGAGGAACACCGCCCAATCGCGCTGCGGCAGGCCGCCATCGGATTGCATTCGATGAGTGATGCGCCACAGCATGATTGGCGGCCCCGGTGCAACGGTCACACCGCGCGCGCCGAAACCCCTTCCAGCCCACCATCGATCTGGTGAAGTTTGGTGTTGACCGACTCGACGGGCTGGACCTTTGCGGGTCGGACGTCGACCATCCTCCGCATCCAGCGTCGCGCGGGCTCTTCCACGAAGTGATACATGAGGCTCGAGATGCCCAGGGCGATCACGAGCAGGCCAATGACATTCCATCTCCAGGGTGACGCGGAGTCCCACGGTGTGAGCCGGAACTGCAGCACTGCCCACCCCCACGAGGTGTGCACCAGTTCGTGCACCATGTACAGGCAGAACGAGATCTGTCCGCCGTACACCATCACCCGGGTCGACAGCAGCCTCGGCAGACTGCCCAGGCCGACCGCCAACGTGATCACCAGCGGAACGAACAGCATGTCGACCACCCCGCCGCTGTCCAGGACTCCGGTGATCGGATAGGCGTCCAGTAGGTAGATCAGGCCCACCAGGGCGACGAGAAGAACCAGGGAAACGTAGCCGACCACGCGGCGAGCGCGCTCGCTCAAATCCAACCGGCGGACGGCGGCGCATGCCAGCGCGCCCGCGAGGAACTGGGTGACGATGCGCGGCAGCCAGCTCCACGGCGTGTAGAAGAAGCCGCTGGTCAACAGCAACACCACCGGCGGCAGCTGCGCGACGAAGGCCAGCACCATGAGGGTTCGCGCCCGGGTAGCGAGTTTCATCCGGAAAATCACCAGCACGAGCGCACCGAACAGCAAATAGGCCAGCCATTCTGCGCTGATCGACCAGGCCGGCCCGTCCCAGCTCGTGCCGTCGAAGAAGGGCTCAAACCACAGCTGGACCAGCAGGATCTGGCGCACATAGCTGATCGCGGTGAGCGAACTCACCTCGGGCAACGGCACATGACCGACGTGCAGCGACAGGATGACCAGCAGCGCGGCCAGGTGCAGAGTGACCAGGTACACCGGGTACACCCTGGCCAGTCGCAGCCACAGGAAGTGCAGCATTTCGCGAGTCGACCACGAACGGCCCATGCGGTCGAGGTAGTTCCAGGCCAGCACGAACCCACTGAGAATGAAGAACAGGTCGACGCCCTGGGCGCCGCAGTTGAGGACCGGCGAGAGGTTCTCGCGTAAATCGGGCGAGATATCACTGAGCATTGGGCGGAAGTGAAAAAGGACCACCCACACCGCGGCGACGATGCGAAGTCCGGTCAGGGCCTTGATTTCACCCTTGATCTCTCCGCTGCGCACGACGCTCTTTCCGTTTCGTTCGCCTTTTCACCCGGCTGACCGGGCGTTTCGCCCTATCACAAGCCCCCTGACTCGCAACCGGTAGCCTTGGCAGCCTAACAGCGCGAGTGTCCCGACGGCGTCAGGGCATCTTGGTGTGGCCCGGCCAAGTCCGCGAAAAGCCCGCGAAAGCCCACCTTTTAGCAAAAAAATAGGCGTGGCTGTCGGTCTCCTTAGATTTCACGGGCACCGTTAAGGACAGGTGGGTCGGCGTCGAGTCGGCCTCCGTCACCGAGAGGCTGCTCATGGCTATTGCGACCGCCGCCGCCCGACAGGGCAACGACGTCTTCCAGTGCGGTGGCGCCCAGATTCGGGCGCACTGTCGTCACCTGGCGACAGTGGTGACCATCCGAGGCGAGATCGACGCCGTCGATGTCGACCGCGCCAGCGAGTACATCCGGCGGTTCATCCTCGCGAACAGCCCCGTAGTGCTCGACATGAGCGACGTGAGTCATTTTGCTGCCGCTGGTATCGCGCTGCTGTCCACGTTCGACGACGAGTGCCGCGCCGCAGGGGTGGAGTGGGCTTTGGTGGCCAGCCCGGCGGTCCTGGATCTGCTGGATCAGTGCGAGCAGGACGAGGCGCTGTTCCCCGTCAGGTACTCGGTCCAAGAGGCGCTGCGCGACCTGGCCAACGCCATTGTCATCCGCCGCCAGCTGGTGCTGCCGTTGATCAAGAAGACGGCTTAACGCGCGCTCAGCGCTCTCGAGCGCAGCAGCCTGGCCGCCCCAGCCACAGCAAACAATCCGGCGATGATCGCCAGCAGCATGGTCAGCAGCAGCAGCTGCGGGTCATACACCAACGACGTCGTATAGGGCTGTCCCTCCGCGACGGGTGCCACGCCCCGTGGCTGGCTCGCGTGCGACCAGCACACCCCGGCGCCCACCAGCGCGGCACCGGCCAGAGCGAGTTCGACCAGTGCCCGATAGCGACCGATCACAGCGCGGACCCGGTGTCGTCGTCACTGTCGGTGACATCTGATCGCGCCGGCTCCACCCGCTCCTGCACCAGCGGGGTCAGCGCTGCCCGAAGATGACGGTGACGACGCGCCCAGGCTTGCGCGGTACGCCCCTCGGTCAGCTTCAGGCCGATGCCGAACCGGCCCCGCGGTACCCCGGCCAACTCGCCGAGCGCTCGCGCTTCCTGCCATGCCGCCAGCGGCTTGTCGGACTTCACCGAATTCTCGGCCTCGGGAAACACCTTCACGATTTCGCGCACCAGGATGGTTTCGGTGCCCTGGCGCAACGCGTCCTCGGTCAGCTCGACCGAGACATGGATTCTGGCCGCCTTCACCTGCAGCGCCACGAACGCTGACACCATCACCAGGAAGATCGCCGGGACTGCCAGCGACACCACCGCGCCGCTCCATATCTCGATCAGAACCATCGACACCGCCGCGGCTGGGCCCGCCAGCACCCACAGCCAGCTGGCACCGGGTTCGTAAAACAATGGTTTCGGATCGTTCAGCGATGCCATCTGCAGCCTATCCCCGTCACGAGAGCCACCCCGCCGCCTCGGCGGCCCAGTAGGTCAGCACGATATCGGCACCGGCACGGCGGATGCTGATCAACGATTCCAGCGCGGCGGCGCGCTCGTCGATCCAGTTGTTGTCGGCCGCGGCGCGAATCATCGCGTACTCCCCCGACACTTGGTAGGCGGCCACCGGCACCGGCGAGATCGCCGCCGCGGCCGCCACCACGTCGAGATAACTCATCGCGGGCTTGACCATGATGACGTCGGCACCCTCGTCGAGATCCAGTTCGATCTCGCGCAGCGCCTCACGACCGTTGCCCGGCTCCTGTTGATAGCTGCGCCGGTCGCCGGACAGGCTCGAGCTCACGGCCTCGCGGAACGGGCCATAAAACGCCGAGGCGAACTTCGCTGCATAGGCCAGGATCACCACATCGCTGTGGCCCGCGGCGTCCAAACCGTCGCGGATCGCGGCCACCTGGCCATCCATCATGCCGCTCGGCCCCACCACGTGAGCACCCGATTCCGCTTGTGCCACAGCCAAATCCACGTACCGCGCCAGGGTGGCGTCGTTATCGACCCGGCCTCGGTGGTCAAGCACCCCGCAATGCCCGTGGTCGGTGAACTCGTCCAGGCAGGTGTCGGCCATCAGCACGGTGGCCTCGCCGAGATCCTTGGCCAAATCGCGCAGCGCGACGTTGAGGATGCCATCGGGGTCCGTGCCGGCCGAGCCCGTCGCGTCCTTGTCCTGCTCGCGCGGGACGCCGAACAGCATCAGCCCACCGACCCCGGCGGCAACCGCGTCGGCGGCAGCGCTGCGCAGCGAATCGCGGGTGTGCTGCACCACGTCCGGCATGGACGGGATCGGCCTTGGTTCGTCGATGCCGTCGGCAACGAACATCGGCAACACCAAATGCCTTGGCTCCAAGGATGTTTGCGCCACCAAACGACGCAACGCTGGGGTGGTGCGGAGCCGGCGCGGGCGTTGCCGCGGGTAGATCACTAGCGCCTGCGGCTCTTTTTGCGCGGCGGTGGCAGCGCGCCTTCGGCGCGCAACCGAGCGGCATGTTCGGCCAGTGCGTCGACCAGCGGACCGATGGCCGCCGTTTCCGGCTGCACGTCGACCCGCAACCCGAACTCGGCGGCGGTCTCGGCCGTCTTGGGGCCGATGCAGGCGATGATGGTGCGCGCATGCGGCTTGCCCGCAATGCCGACCAGGTTTCGCACCGTCGAGCTCGAGGTGAAGCACACCGCGTCGAAGCCGCCTGTCTTGATCATTTCGCGGGTGGCCGCCGGCGGCGGTGCCGCCCGCACCGTCCGGTAAGCCGTCACGTCCTCGATCTCCCAACCGCGTTCGCGCAGCCCCTCGGCCAGCGTCTCGGTGGCGATGTCGGCGCGTGGCAGCAGGACACGGTTCACCGGGTCGAAAATGCTGTCGTAGGGCGGGAAGTCGTCCAGCAGACCAAGCGACGACTGCTCACCGGCAGGCACCAGCTCGGGGCTGATCCCAAACGCCCGGACCCGGTCGGCCGTCGCCTCGCCGACGCAGGCGATCTTCACGCCGGAGAATGCCCGGGCGTCCAGACCGAATTCGCCGAACTTCTCCCAAACCGCACGCACCGCGTTGGTGGAGGTGAACACCACCCACTGGAAGCGACCGTCCACCAATCCCTTGACGGCACGCTCCATCTGGGCGGGACTGCGCGGCGGCTCGACGGCGATGGTCGGCACCTCGATCGGCAGCGCGCCGTACGAGGTCAGCCGCTCGCTCATCTCGCCGGCCTGGTCTTTGGTGCGCGGCACCAACACATTCCAGCCGTACAGGGCGCGGCTCTCCCACCAGTTCAACTTCGCCCGGCTGGTCACCGTCCTGCCGATGGTGACCACCAGCGGACCGGTCAACGGCCCGGCAGGGCTGCCCCCGCCGTCCAGAACGCCCGGCTCGGTCAACCCGTGCAGCGTGGTTTCCACCGAACGCTGCTGACAAGTGGTGCCCTGCGCGGTCACCACGCACGGGGTGGTCTCGGCCAGCTCGTGCTCGATCAAGGTGCGGGCCGCATCCGCCAGATGCGATGCCGTGGCCTGCAAAATCAGCGGCCCAGGAGCCGCGGCCAGGGCCTCCCAATCGACGTCGCCGCGCACGTCAGCGACGGTGTGCGAGGACCCAAGCGGCAGCCCCGCGTAGGTCGGGACCGCGTCGGTGGCGGCCAGACCGGGCACGATCTCGATGTGCAGGTGGCTGCGCGCGACGGCGTTCACCTCGGTGATGACCGCGTCCAACGTCAGTGGGTCACCGGCCACCAGCCGCACCACGTCGACTCCCGTGCGGGCCTCGGCGACCAGCGTCTTGGCGACTTCGGCGGGCTCACCCAGCGCGGGGCGGATATCGGGCCCGCCGGTTATCACCGCCGACGCCGTCTGGCCCTGATCGCCGTCGGTTGCCCCGTCGGCATTCGCAGGTATCGGGTCGGCAGGCGCCGGGCCGGAAACCGGCGGCAGATCCCTGCCGACCAGCGCCAGCACCGGTTCGGGCACGTCCGGGTCGGTGAACACCAGGGCCGCGTTGGTCAGCACCGCGGCGGCCTTCGTGGTCAATAATCCCGGATCGCCCGGGCCGGAACCCACGAACGTGATGCGGCCCGGTCTCGGCTTACGCCCTCGCGTCGTCATTGTCGCTCCCACGTCACTCTCATTCAGTTTCCTTGCACGGGGTCCTGCCGCGCATTACCGATCAGCTCTCCGGCCCCCAGCTCGAACAGCTCCGCGGCCACCGAGAGCCCCAACTCTCGGGCCCGACCGGGAGTGCCGATGCCGGACGCGCGGATCACATCGGACCCGTCCAGCGCCGCCACGCAGCCGCGCAGCGACAGCTCGTCGAAGACGCGGCCGTCCTCATCAATGGACTCGACCACTTCCGCGATCGCGCCCACTGGTGCGGAGCAGCCCGCCTCCAGTTCGGCGAGCAAGGCTCGCTCCGCGGTGACCGCCACCCGCGTGTCGGCGTCGTCCAGCTCCGCCAGCACTGCCACCAGCCCGCTGTCACCGGCCCGGCATTCAACGGCGAGCGCGCCCTGAGCCGGTGCTGGCAACATTTGCACCGCCTCTAGCGTCTCGGTGACATCAGCGAGGCGGCCGAGTCGGGCCAGACCGGCCCGGGCCACCACGATGGCGTCAAGATCACCACTACTTACCCTGTTCAACCTGGTATCTAGGTTGCCTCGTAGGGGGCGGATTTCCAAACCGAGACCCAGTGCTCTAAGCTGCGCGGCCCGCCGCGGGGAAGACGTGCCCACCAGCGAACCCGCTGGCAACTCCCCGAGCACCAGCCCGTCGCGCGCCACCAGCGCATCACGCGGGTCATTGCGGGTGGGTATGGCCGCAATCGTGAACCTCGGATCGTCGGCAGTTGGCAAATCCTTGTGCGAGTGCACAGCCGCATCGACGCGCCCGTCCTCCATGGCCTCCCGCAACGCGGTGGTGAATACCCCGACGCCAAGACTTTCGATGGGCGCCGAGGACCGATCGCCCGCGGTAGTGATGATGACCAGCTCGGCGGGATGGCCATTGGCGATAAGGATGTCTTTGACGACACCGGCCTGGGTGGTGGCCAGCAGACTGCCCCGCGTGCCTATCCGGATCACGTGCGCCAATCAGCTACTCGGCGGACTGCTTCGGGCTGCCCGGGAAGCCAGCCGTGCCGTGGGCGTGACTGCCAGTCTCGAATCCTGTTGACACAACTGGCAATTCACTGGCAGCAACGGCGTCGACGGCAGTTTGGTCGAGCTCGAAAAGCTCGCGAAGCGCTTCGGCGTAACTGTCCCCGCCGGGCGCGCTGGCGAGCTGTTTGATCCGCACCGTGGGTGCGTGCAGCAGCTTGTCGACCACCCGGCGGACCGTGCGGGCCACCTCTTCGCGCTGAGCGCTCTGAAGGCCGGGCAGTCGGTTCTCCAGGCGCAGTAGCTCAGCTTCGACCACATCGGCGGCCCGCTGACGCAGCGCGGTCACCGTCGGCGTCACCTCGGCCATCCGCTGTCCGGCCAGATAGGCGGCCACTTCGGCCGCCACGATGTGACGGGCGGCGTCGACGTCGGCGGTCGCGGCATGGGCCGCCGGCTCACGTTGAATCCGGTCCACGTCGACGACCCAGACGCCAGGCAGTCCGGCCGCGGCCGGATCGACGTCGCGCGGCATGCCGAGGTCGCAGATGACCAGCGGGTGGTCCGCTTCGTCGCGGCCCGCGGCGGCCAGCGCGTGGTGTACGTCGGCCAGGGAGACCACCGGGCTCACCGCTCCGGTGCAGGTGACCACCACGTCGGCGGCTGCCAGCGCGTCGTCCAGCCGGTCCAGCGTCAGCGCCAGAGCCTGCACGCCGGATTCGCGGATCTTGCGGGCCAGCCGCTGCGCCCGGGGCAGCGACCGGTTAAGCACCACGACCTGCCCGATGCCGGCCCGGATCAGGTGGGTCGCCGACAGGGCGCCCATCGCACCGGCGCCGATCACCACGCCGGTCTTGGCCGAAAGTCCGCCCACCTTGTGCTCGGCCATGCTCAGCGCGACCGACACGACGGAGGCGCCGGCGGCGTCGATACCCGTCTCGGAATGCACCCGCTTGCCCACCGACAGCGCCCGTTGGGCCAGCTCGTGCAGCACCCGGCCGACAGAGCGGTTCGTCTCGGCGGAGGCATAGGATCGGCGCACCTGGCCAAGTACCTGTTGCTCGCCGATCACCGCCGAATCCAGGCCGCTGGCAACGGCGAACAGGTGCTCGACGGCGGCCTCGCTATAGCGCACGTAGGCGTATTTGGTCAGGTCGCCCATGGACATGCCGGAGTGTTCCGCCAGCACCTGCCCGATCGCCGCTAACCCGCCGTGGAATGCGTCGACCACCGCGTAGACCTCGACGCGGTTGCATGTCGACAGCACCATCGCCTCGGTGACCAGCTCGGACTGCAGCACCTTGTCGACGATCTTGATCTGATCGGAATCGTTGATGCTGATTTGTTCCAGGACGGAGACCGGCGCACTGCGGTGCGAAACCCCGAAGAGCAAGATGCTCACGGCAGCATCACCTGGCCAGCTCCCTTGCTTCCAGCAGTAACTGAACTAGTCGTCTACGTTAATCGTTTATTCGGTGGGCTACCAAATAATGAGCCAACGGCTACCGCGCTCCCGGTGGTGGGAGGGGGCCGAGCCGCTATCGTCCGAGATCAGCGCGCAGCCGAGCCTCGTCGATCTCCCAGTAGCTGTGCTCGCGCCCGTCCAGCAGGATCACCGGCAGTCGGTCGCCGAATTCGGCCCGCAGCCCGGGATTGCCCGCCTGTGCGGCGGCGTCGACGTCGGTCATCGATAGATCGAAACCCAACTCGCCGGCCAGCTCGGCCAGCCGGGCGTGCACGCGCGCGCAAATGGTGCACCCGTCGCGGGTCAGCAGCTCTACCAGCGGCGGGCTCGTGGCCTGGGTCATGGCACCTAGTGTGTCATCGGCGGCGGGCGGCACCTCGAGTGAATTGTGGCCCGGCCTGCCGATCGTTAGGTTTCGGCTGTGGCCGCTAACGACAATCTGCGCGTCGATCCCCAGGTGATACAGGGGTTCGCCCAGGGACTGCTCGGGGCCGCCGAGGGTCTGCGAAATCAATTGTCCGAACTCGACGGTCAGATCGGCGAGATGCTGGGGGGCTGGCGCGGCGCATCCGGTGACGCCTACGGCTCCGCTTGGGAGAAGTGGCACCGCGGAGCCATCGAGGTGGAACATGGCCTGTCGATGCTGGCCAAGGCCGTCGGCCAGGCCGGCAAGGGCTATCAGCAAAACGAGGCCGCTTCCGCGCGGTCGTTGCGGGTGGTGCGCGGTGGCTGAGGCATTTCGGGTGGACCCCGAGGCGCTGACCGACGCGGTCGAGCGGATGACCGAATTTCGGCGCTATGCGGAGAGCATGCTCTCCGAAATCGATTCTCTGGTAAGCAATCTGCACACCACGTGGACAGGTGAAGCTGCGACGGCCCATGCCGAAGCACACCAGCACTGGGCTCGGGGCGAGGCGACGATGCGCGAGGTGCTGGCTCAGCTGCGAGCCGCTGCCCATACCGCGCACGGCAACTACACCGGCGCCATCGCCAAGAATCTGAGCATGTGGTCGTGAGCTAATGGCGCCGCGGTGGTGACGGCCGGGACACTGCCTTTTCGCCGAACGTGCTCTGAGGGCGGGATTTAGGCGATTTTCTCGCCCCGAGAGCACGTTCGTCGCGACCAGGCCGCGGCCACTCGGCGCAGGATGCCACCGGCACGTCCTCGGCGGTGACGCGGACGATGAATTGCCCGAAAGTCGCGCTCAGCCGACAGTAGGGGTCTGCCGCGCAGCACCCAGAGGCGCAAACCTCCCCTCGACACCTGCCGGATAGGGTTGATAGGGCCGGCAGCAAGTGACCATCGGCCACCGGGCGGCACAGCGAGTTAGGAGGTTTGGCGATGACTTCCTCTGAGTCGGGCGAGTCGGGCAACGCCGAATCCACCGCTCACATCGACCTGGAAGCGGTGGCGGCCAACGCCAGCGCCGCCCGTGCGCTCGAAGGCCTGCAGGCAGAGGCCGAGGCCGCTGGCGAAAGCCGCCCACAGCCGCCGGTCGACCTGACCGCCGCCGCCTTCTTCGACGTGGACAACACGCTGGTGCAGGGCTCGTCGGCAGTGCATTTCGGACGAGGACTGGCCGCTCGCAACTATTTCACCTACCGCGATGTGCTCGGATTCATCTACGCCCAGGCCAAGTTTCAGTTGCTCGGCAAGGAAAACAGCAACGACGTCGCCGCAGGCCGACGCAAAGCGCTCGCCTTCATCGAGGGCCGCTCCGTCGAGCAGTTGGTCTCGCTGGGCGAGGAGATCTACGACGAGATCATCGCCGACAAAATCTGGGCCGGCACTCGCGAGCTCACCCAAATGCACCTCGACGCCGGCCAGCAGGTCTGGCTGATCACCGCGACACCGTATGAGCTCGCGGCGACCATCGCCCGTCGCCTCGGGCTGACCGGCGCGCTGGGCACCGTCGCCGAATCGGTCGACGGGATATTCACCGGCCAGCTGGTCGGCGAAATCCTGCACGGCCCGGGCAAGGCCCACGCGGTACGTTCGCTGGCGATCCGGGAGGGCCTCAACCTCAAACGCTGCACCGCCTACTCCGACAGCTTCAATGACGTACCGATGCTGTCGCTGGTGGGCACCGCAGTCGCCATCAACCCTGACGCGCGCCTGCGCAGTCTGGCCCGCGAACGGGAGTGGGAAATCCGCGATTTTCGAACCGCCCGCAAGGCGGCCCGAATCGGGGTGCCGTCCGCTCTGGCGCTGGGCGCGGCGGGCGGGGCACTGGCGGCGTTGGCATCCCGGCGCCAATCACGCTGATAAGCTGCGCCGCTAGCAACTAATCGAGCGGAGCACACCGGTATGACAATCCCTGAAGGAGCCGCGGCGATCATCGGCAGCCACTACCGGGCGCCGGACTACTTCGAGGTCGGACGCGAAAAGATCCGGGAGTTCGCACTCGCCGTCAAGGACGACGATCCAACGCACTACAGCGACGAGGACGCCGCCGAGGCCGGCTACCCCGCGGTGGTGGCCCCGCTGACCTTTCTGGCCGTTGCAGGACGCCGGGTCCAGCTGGAGATCTTCACCAAGTTCAGCATCCCGATCAACATCGCCAGAGTCCTGCACCGCGACCAGAAGTTCACGTTCCACCGGCCGATGCTGGCCCACGATAGGCTTTACTTCGATACGTATCTAGACTCGGTAATTGAGTCCCACGGCACCGTCATCGCGGAAATTCGCAGCGAAGTCACAGATGCCGATGGGAACCCGGTAATCACCAGCACCGTCACGATGTTGGGTGAAGCCGCACAGCAAGAAGCCGGCGCTGAAGCAACCGTCGCCGCGATCGCATCCATATCCGCTGGAAAGTAGGGCCGTTCTTATGTCACAGGGTGAAACGGGTGGCACCCAACTGAGGCCGCCGGTCGAGGCAGTCCGCTCCCATTACGACAAGTCGAACGAGTTCTTCAAGCTCTGGCTTGACCCGTCGATGACCTACAGCTGCGGTTACTTTGACGAGCATCCGGACCCGCAGAATCTGACCAAGACGCTGGAAGAGGCGCAGTACGCCAAACGCAAGCTGGCCCTGGACAAGCTGGACCTCAAGCCAGGCATGACGCTGCTCGACATCGGCTCCGGCTGGGGCTCGACGATGCGGCACGCAGTGCAGGAGTACGACGTCAACGTGATCGGCTTGACGCTGAGCGAGAACCAGTACGCCCATTGCGTGTCGAAGTTCGAAGAGGTGGACAGCCCCCGTCGCAAAGAGGTGCGGATCCAGGGCTGGGAGCAATTCGACGAGCCCATCGACCGGATCGTGTCACTGGGCGCCTTCGAACACTTTGCCGACGGCGCGGGTGATGCCGGCTACGAGCGGTACGGCGTCTTCTTCAAAAAGTTCTTCAGCTTGCTGCCCGACGACGGCAGGATGCTGTTGCACACCATCGTGGTGCCCACCGCCGAGGAGGGCAAGGAGATGGGCTTGAAGACCACGATGACCCTGCTGCGGTTCATCAGCTTCATCCTGAAGGAGATCTACCCGGGCGGTAGGTTGCCCCAGGTCGAACAGGTCGAGCGATACTCCACGGACGCCGGATTCAAGATCGAGCGTGAGCACTTCATCGGGAAGAACTACGTTCCGACGTTGACGGCTTGGGGGGACGCTCTGGAGGCACACAAGGACGAGGCGATTGCCCTCAAGGGGCAGGAGACCTACGACATCTACCTGCACTACCTGCGCGGCTGCTCGGATCTGTTCCGCGACGGCTACACGAACGTCTGCCAGTTCACTCTGGCCAAGTAACCGCTTGCGCGCATAAGCGCCCCGGTGCCGTTGGTGCCGGGGCGCTTTGCCGTTGTGGGCCGAGAAGGTCAGCCCAGGAAGACGTTGCGGCGCCCGGCGAGCAGCCGGTACAGCGTCTGCTGAATCGTCTCGCGCACCTGATCGGTCAACTCGAAGGTGACCATTGGGTCCTCGGCGTCAGAGGCCGCGTAGTCGGTGGTGTGGATCGGCTCACCGAAGGCGATGTGCCATTTCGACGGCAGCGGCACCAGGCCCGCCGGCCCGGCCAGCGGGAACAGCGGGGTGACCGGGAAGTAAGGCAGTCCGAACAGCCGTGCCAGCAACTTCACATCGGTGAGCATCGGATAGATCTCTTCGGAACCGATGATCGAGCAGGGAATGATCGGCGCTTTGGTGCGCAGCGCTGCCGTCACGAAGCCGCCGCGTCCGAACCGCTGCAACTTGTAGCGGTCCTCGAAACGCTTGCCCAGGCCCTTGTAGCCCTCCGGGAACACCGCGGTGAGCTCGCCCGCGGCCAACAACCGGTGCGCGTCGGCCGTGCAGGCCATGGTGTGGCCCGCCTTGCGGGCCGCCTCGCCGACCAAGGGCATGTCGAACACCATGTCGGCAGCCAGCAGTCGCATGTCCCGCTGCGCGGGGTGCTCGTCGTGAACCGCCACCGACAACATCAAGCCGTCGAACGGCAATACCCCCGCGTGGTTGGCGACCAGCAGCGCAGCCCCCTCACTCGGCAGGTTCTCGATGCCGCTGACTTCCACCCGAAACCACGACTTGAAAAAGAACCTCAGCAAAGGCCGAACAATGGCGTTGTTGAAGTGTGGATCGAACCCGAACTCGTCAACGGTGTAGTCACCCGTCAGCCGTTTCCGGAAGAATCCAGCGACCGCCGCCACCTGCTGAGCAAACTCGTTGAGCGGCGCCTCGGCTGTTGCTGGGGCACCCGCAGAACGCCGGTGCTCATCGATTTCGCTGACGACGGCCGCGAGCTGCTCGGCCGATGCGCGGCCGTGCGGATCGGTCAGTAACGACGGATGCTGACGCGACGCGTCGGCGCGTTGATCGGCTCTCCGGCGAGCTGCGACGCGACCCCTATTGCTATGTAGGGGAATGACATTCGCTCTGGTTTCACCCGCCACGATATCTACCTGACCCCACCCCATGGAATTGGATTACGGCCTCCCCAGCGCTGCGCTAAGGCTATGGCGCGACCCTCCAAGGAGCGTACCCGATCTGGGTCGATTATGGGAGTCAGGCTGCGGCCGCGAACGTAGTCGTCGAAGGCCTCCGCCGTCGTCCACTTAGGCTGGTAGCCGAGTTCGGAGTGCATCCTCGAGGTGTCCATCACGCGGCCGAAACTCAAGTAGTTGAATTGCTCACGGTTGATCTCGTTATAATGATTAGCCCGTCTCAGCGAATCCAATGCCCATACCCCAAAACCCGGGACGGGCAACGGAATTCGGCCGGCCCGCCGGATCGCCTGCGTCAGCATGACGATGCCGTCGGCGCCGATGTTGAAGGTGCCGGCCTTGCCGGCCATGGCGGCACGTTCCAGCGCGCCCAGCGCGTCTTGCTCGTGCAACAACTGCAATCGAGCGTCGCGCCCGAACATCGTCGGGACCAGCGGTCCGGCCAGATACCGCGACAGCGTGGTATCCATCGCCGGGCCAATCATGTTGGCCAGCCGCAGAATTGTGACCGCGATATCGGGCCTGCGGCGGCCCAGCCCGCGCGCGTAACCTTCGATATCGAGGCTGTCCTTGGCGAAACCGCTGCGAATAGGACGGCGGCTAGTGCTGTCTTCGGTGAACATCACCGGATCGAGCGGGCTCGACCCGTAAACCTCCGAGGTCGACTTCAGCACGACGCGGCGGACCGAGGGCGCTTTCTGGCAGGCCGCGAACAGCTGCATGGCGCCCATGACGTTGAGTTCCTTCAACGCCGCCGTGCCGCCGGACCTGGGCGCGTAGGACGCCGCCGCGGCATGCACCACGGTGTCGACGTCGCCGTTGCGGATCACCTTGGCGATAAACGGGTTACGGATGTCGGCGCGCACGAATTCGGCGCGGCCCATCCTGCGCAGCATGTCCTTGCTGGGAGCGATCGCATCCACCGCGATCACCGTGTTGATCAACGGGTTCTGGGCTAGCCGGGCCGTCAGGTAGCCGCCGAGAAACCGGCACGCGCCAGTGACGAGCACCACCTTGGGGTAATGCATGGTGTCGCTCGCGGTGCCGCCGGTTCCGGCGCCGTCCCCGCTCGAAGAATCCACCCGATCAGCCTAACGGTCCCGCGACACAACAGCGTTACAGCAGCGTGTCGCGCGGGGCGAGTGCCGGGAGTTACGCGGGGCGGGGCTTACTTGCCGAGTTTTCTACGCTGCACTCGCGTGCGGCGTAGCAGTTTGCGGTGCTTTTTCTTCGACATGCGCTTGCGCCGCTTCTTGATTACTGAACCCATGAACTCCGCTATCTAACCCGTGACCGCTTCTTGAGGACTGTTAAAGGAACCTCGCCACTTTACCCGGCGGGCCGCACCGAACACCAAACCGGCACCCGCAGGCCCGCTGGAGCAGCCCACACCACACGGCACCGCCCGCGGATCACCGACAACCGTCGGGTCTGTTGCCCCCGACGTCGCGCGAGGTTTCGACTCAGCCGGCGTCGAAGTACGACGTCTCAAGCATGTCGTGGACGGCCTTGGCGTGCACCCGGAAGGACCGGCCAACCCGAACCGCCGGCAACTCGCCGTTGTGCACCAAGCGGTAGACCGTCATCTTGGAGACCCGCATCAGGGCCGCCACCTCCGCGACGGTGAGAAATTGTGTCCTGGCCTGCTGGCCATCGACAGAAGCGGTGTCCCGCGGCTTACCTGCGGAATCTCGCGCCGATGGCCCATTGGTAGACGTCATCGCAACCCAATCGTGTCAGGCCCGCGCAACGCCAGTGGCTTCCCCTCCGCTGGCACCCACACGGGCATACACAAAGGAGAATAGCGGGACTAGTGGGGTTACTGGTACTGGTGGGGGTAAATCAATTTGAAATCTTTAAATTATTCAGATGTAATTCTTAGCTGTTCAGAACGCCTTTTAGCGGCCTGAACGGCGGCGTCGACAGCCACCCGCAGTCCGCCTCGTTCCAGTTCGCGCAGCGCAGCCGCAGTGGTGCCGCCCGGTGATGTCACCGTCGCGCGCAGTTGGGCCGCTGTGGCGTCGGGCAGGGCGCCCGGCGCTTGAGCCCCGTCCGGTCGCAGGTCTTGATCCAGCCGTTCCAGCAGCATCGCCGCCGAGCCCGCCAGAGTCTGCGTTGTCAGGTCGGTCGCCACCTGCCGGCTCAGGCCGGCCGCGACCCCGGCGTCCACCAGGGCCTCGACCATCAAGAAGAAATATGCCGGACCTGAGCCCGACAGCGCGGTCACCGCGTCCATTTGGGATTCCGGAACGGTCAGCACGCCACCGACCGCGCCGAACAGCTCGGAAGCCTCCTCGAGCTGTGTTGCGGTGACGAAGCGGCCTTTGGCCAGCGCGGTCACCCCCGCCCCCACCAGCATCGCCGCGTTCGGCATCGCCCGGATCACCGGCGTCCCGGCCGGCAATTTGGATTCGAAGTAGGAGATCGTGATCCCGGCGGCGACGGTGACGAACACCTGCTCGGCGCTGTCGCCCTCGGCTGCGGCGGCGGCCCGGCCCAGCTCCCCCATCACTGACTCGACGTCGGCCGGCTTCACCGCGACAAACACGAACGTCGCGTTGTCCACCGCGTCGGTTGTCGATGTCACCAGCACCGAATAGGTGTCAGCCAAGTACTTCGCGCGTTCGGGGACGCGTTCGGCCACCACCAGGTCTTTCACCTGACGCCCGGCGCGAAGCAGACCCGACAGCAATCCTTCGCCGATGCTGCCACCACCGATGATCGCGATTCTTGCCATGCCGAAAGCATCGCAGACAGCTCGGCGGATCCCGGCTACCGGGGCGGGGGCACCATCGCCAGTTGACGCGACTGCGCGACGAGCCGGCCCAGGCTGTCAACGACGATGTGGTCCTCGTCGAACCAGTCGTGCCCGATCTCCAGGCAGGTGCACACCACACGCAACCAGCCGTCGGCGGGCCGGCCTCGCAGGAACGCGGTGAGCTGGATGGTGGGCGCCCAGCCGGTGCGATCCACCGCAAAGGTCACCGGCGCCGACAAATCGCCGCACATGAGCGCAAACAGCGCGTCCGGGGCCACGTCGCGCGGCCGCGCCCACATCTGCAGCATCGGCGCCCGCCCACTGGCCCCGGGCTGCATCGTCGACAGCAGCGGCCGGATTTCGCAGCCTTCGCCCAGATGCACCAGGCCGGCCAGCGGGTGGCCCGGCCCAATCGGTTCGACGTCCTCCGGCGGCTCTGGGCCCATCAGGTCCAGCACCGGGTTCGCCGACAGCAGCGGTGCCGTGTCACCGCCGGGCGAGAAATGCTCGGGCTCGCCGAGATTGACCACGGCGTGCACCGCCGTGCGGTCGCCCTGCATCAGCTCGACGTCGACGACGCTGATCCGTCGCCCGCGCTTGCGCACCGAGGTCACCAGCCGCATCGGCCCCGGATCGGGCGCCCACAGGAAGCTCCCCGACACCGCGACCGGTTCAAGGCCCTCAAGATCCGGCGACCCCCCACCGCCCGCCGTGTGCGCGGCCTGGGCGCACAGCGCCAGCATCGCGCCACCGTGCACCTTGGGCCCGATCGTCCAATGCTTGTTGAGCTCGCCGGCATAGACGCCGGGCTCGACCTCCCGCAGGGTCATTGCGGTGGTGAATGGCGCGGTCATGGTCTCCTGAGCGGTCTCAAAACGGGCAGGGCATGCTCACCGCAGCAGATGCGTGCGGGCGAACTGCAACGCTTCGGCGAGCATGGCTTCGCGTTCATTGGCCGAGCGCGCACTGGACGTCGAGACCTCGAGGATGACGTGGCCGGCGAAATGGCCGGCGGCCAGCATCTCGCACACCTCGGCGGTGGGTTCGGCGCCGCGCCCGGGCACCAGGTGCTCGTCGGCGGGCAGGCCGCTGCCGTCACACAGGTGCAGATGCACCAGCCCGGCGCCCATCCGCTCGGCCATCTCGAGCGCGTCGGTGCCCGCCGTGGAGGTGTGCGACAAGTCCAGCGTGTAGTGGGCGTGGTTGCCGTCCAGCGGGTCGTAGGACGGCGAAAACGCCGAGATCCCTGGTCCGGGCCCACCGCCGCGCCTGCGCATCCGTTCGCGCGACTGGTCGGCCCCGAAGAAACGGTCCGTCCGGAACGGGAACATGTTCTCCACCGCGACCAGCACGTCGCTGGAGGCCTCCAGGGCCGCAACCTGGTCGGCGAATCCTTCGGCGTAGCGCCGCTGCCAGCGAAACGGCGGATGCACGACGACGGTCTGCGCGCCCAGTTGTTCGGCGGCCCGCACGCTGCGTTCCAGCTTGGGAATCGGGTTGGAGCCCCACACCCGCTGCGAGATCAGCAGGCAGGGAGCGTGCACGGAGAGCACCGGGACGTGATAGCGGCGGGACAGCTTCTCGACGGCAGCGACGTCCTGGCTGACCGTCTCGCTCCACACCATCAGCTCGACACCGTCGTAGCCGAGCCTGGCCGCATATTCGAACGCGGCCTCCGCCCGCAATGGATAGACCGATGCCGTGGACAGGCCGACTTTGATTGCTGGACGCACAGTTTTGTCGGTGGCGCCTAGCCCGATTGCAAGGACAGGGCCAGCGGTCCCAGGGTGATCAGCGCCCCGGCAGCCACCGCAATCAACGTGCTGGCGATGTCTTCGGTCTTGCGAACCACCCGCACGCCGGCTACCAGGCCCAGGATGACCAACACCGATAGCACCAGTGCCACCAGGCTGTTCCATCGCCACAGCTGGTCGAAGGCGATGAAGAGCCCGGCACCGAAGGCGACGGCCAGCATCGACTGCAACACGGTCAGGCTGCCGCGCCAGAGGGACACGAGTTTGCCCGGCGCCCGATGAGCATCCGCGGCCTGCTCGCCGCGATCAGCCTCGACCCCGTCGACGTTCTCGTGGATTTCAGCTTCAGCGGCCCGCGCTTCGGCACCCGCCGCGGCCCGCTCGTCGCCGCGTCGGCGAGCGACTTCATCGGCAAGAGTCTGCCCGCTGAACAGCGTCGAATCCGGAGCCTGCAGGTAGGACCGCACGTAGGCCGAATCCTCGCTCTCGAGCTCGGCTTCACGTACGTCGGAAGCCATGACATCCACCGGCATATCGGCGTACTGCTCCAGCGGATCGGGGCTCATGGTCTCGGCGGATTGCGACTCGGACTGGCTGGTGGGCTCGGCCGTGCCGTTGTCGGTGTGGCGCAGGGGCCGCGGGTAAGCGCTGAGCTCGGGCCCAGCCCGTTGCGGCTGTGGTGGTGACTTGGGCCAGCGCGGCTCGGGCTCCGACCAGTACGAGGACTTGGGCTGCTCTTCGGTTGGGCGCCCGGAAGCGTCGTCGTCGACGACTGGTTCCGCAGGCGCTTCGACCGCGGGCTCGGCAACCTGAACCGATCCGTTGGCCTCATGCGCGGTCTCGGCATCCACGTCGTCACGAATGATCGGCAGCTCGCCGGTCAGTTCGGCGACGGTGACCGAGTCGCTGTCGCCGCGGCGACGCCGCCGCCGCCGGGTAACCGCCGGGGCGCCGATGGTTCCGTTCCTGGCCAGCAATTCGGCTACCGAGATCGGCCGAGTGCCAGGGCTCTCGGTCTCAGATTGCGGTCCGGTCATGCTTTGTCGCCTTTCGATCGGTGGGCGTTCCGATCAACTACGTGACCTCTAGCATCGCGCACCGAAGCCTGTACGAGGGCAGTTCCGTCGGCTTCACTGTCGAGTTTGCGCAAGATGAGACCTTCCCGTAATGCCCACGGGCAGATATCAACCGTTTCTATCGACAGTGCTCGCATGCTCGCCTCCGCCACCAGAGCCCCCGCCACGATCTGTGGTGCTCGCTCGGCGCTCACTCCTTCCAGTTCTGCCCGGTCAGCGGTCGTCATCCTAGAGATGAAAGATATGAGTTGCCTGAGTCCGTTGGCGGTCAGCGTGCGCTTCACCCGTGGTCCGGCGGCCGACGGCGCGGCGCCGGTGAGTCGCGCCAGCGAGCGGAAAGTCTTCGACGTCGCGACGGCCAGGTCGGGGCTGCCGGCGTCGAGCACCCCGGCGCTGGCGTCCGCCAGCTCGGCGTCCAGCCAATCCCGCAGCATCGCCACCCGGCGGCGACCGGGCGGGTCGTCGGGCAGCCATTCGCGGGTCAACCGCCCGGCGCCCAGCGGCAGCGAAAGCGCGACCTCGGGCTCCTCGTCGACACCGCTGGACAATTCCAGCGAGCCGCCGCCGATGTCGAGGTTGATGATGCGCCCCACACTCCACCCGTACCACCGACGCACGGCCAAAAAGGTCAACCGCGACTCGGCCTCCCCGGTCAGCACCTGCAACTCGACGCCGGTCTCCTTGCGCACCCGGGACAGCACGTCGTCGGAATTCTCGGCGTCCCGGACGGCGGAGGTAGCGAAGGCCATCAGCTCTTCGCAGCCGGAGCTGTCCGCGATTTTGGCGAACTCGTCGATGGTGGAAATGAGCTTCTCGGCACCGCGCTTGGTGATTTTGCCCGAGCTGTCGATGGACTCGGCCAATCGCAGCGTGGCTTTCGTCGAACTCATCGGAGTCGGATGCCCGCCGCGGTGGGCATCAACCACCAGTAGATGGACCGTGTTGCTACCGACGTCGAGCACACCCAATCGCACGCCAAAAACCTATCCTGCTGCGCTGTGAAGCGTCTCGCGGCCCGCGGTATAGAGCCAGGCAATTCGCGACAGCACCAGCCCGGGTGTCAGCTGAGCGAACAGCGGGAATTGTGGTCTAACGTTGAATCCGTGGCGAATTCACACCCCGAGCCGGGGCAAGAGGTTGAGTTGGACTTCGCCCGCGAATGGGTGGAGTTCTATGACCCGGACAACGCCGAGCACCTGATCGCGGCCGACCTCACCTGGCTGTTATCCCGTTGGACGTGTGTTTTCGGCACGCCGGCCTGCTGCGGCACGGTCGAGGGCCGCCCGGATGACGGATGTTGCTCGCACGGCGCGTTCTTGTCCGACGACGACGACCGCGCCCGGCTCGACGACGCGGTGAAGCAGCTCACTGATGCCGATTGGCAATTCCGCGAAAAAGGCTTGGGCCGCAAGGGTTACCTCGAACTCGACGAGCACGAAGGGCAGCCGCAGTACCGGACCCGCAAGTACAAGGGGGCGTGCATTTTCTTGAACCGCCCGGGATTTCCCTCGGGTACCGGCTGCTCGCTGCACAGCAAGGCCCTCAAGCTGGGGGTGCCGCCGCTGTCGATGAAACCCGATGTCTGCTGGCAGCTGCCGATCCGGCGCAGCCAGGAGTGGGTGACCCGGCCCGACGGCACCGAAATCCTCAAGACCACCCTCACCGAATACGACCGGCGCGGCTGGGGCTCCGGTGGCTCCGACTTGTACTGGTACTGCACCGGAGATCCGGCCGCCCATGTCGGCGCCAAACAGGTGTGGGAAAGCCTGGCCGACGAGCTCAGCGAGCTTCTCGGCGCCAAGGCCTACTCAGAACTGGCGGGAATGTGCAAGCGCCGCAGCAAATTAGGGCTTATCGCGGTGCATCCGGCGACTCGGCTCGCCCAGTAGCCGCACGCCCGTTCAGGTCGACCGCGACCAGTAGGCCGAGACCATTCGCAGCGCGCTCGCGAGCAGGTACGCCTCCACAGCCGCGGCGGCCGCGACGGCGTCGCGCGCCAGCACTGCGTCGGTGATCGCCCGAAGGTCGGCCACCACCGGTTCAGGGTCGTCGTAGGCCGGGGTGAGCTCATGCTCGCGACCGCCAAAGGCGTGGTCGACCCAGCGATACAGCAATCCCAACGCACGGTTACGCGTGCCGTGGATCAGCACCCGGAAGTAGGCGAGGTCGGCGGCCTGGCGCGCTTCGGCGCTGCCGGCGGCCTGCACCGCCGCCAGCGCACCGCGCAGCGCCTCGTCATCCTCGGACGCGCTCCGTTGCGCAGCCAAGCGGCCGATCAACGGGCCCAGCGCCGCGCGGATCTCGAGGACCTCGACCAAAAACTCGGGGCCCAATTTCCGTATCAGTGCCTCGACCACCGCGGGGTGGGTGAGTTCCTGCGGGTCCCGTACCACGTTGCCGCTGCCGTGTCGGGCCTCGATCAGGCCCATCTGCTGCAGCCGGGCAAGACCCTGTCGCAGCGACGTGCGGTTGACCCCGAGCTGCTCGGCCAGCTCCCGTTCAGGCGGCAGCGCCGAGCCCGGCGGAAACACGCCGTCGAGGATGGCGTCGGCGATCGACGCGGTGATCTGTTCGTCCACGCGCTGGCGGTCGGGTGGCTGAAGCACATTTGACTGGTTCATTGGCTCAACCAATATAGTGGACTCAATCAACGCGCACTGCCCCAACCGGAGCGTGTCGGGTATCGACTGCGAGTTGACGGACGGAACGGAGGTGGAGTCGTGGACGAACTGCGCTCAGCCGCGGCCCCGCGCTGGCGGGGCAAGGCGGGACGGCTGGAAGTCTGGTACGCGACCGCGTCGGATCCGCTGACCCGTGCCGGCCTGTGGGTGCACTGCGAAACGGTCGCACCGACCAACGACCGTGCCCCCTACGCGCACGGCTGGGTGACCTGGTTTCCGGCCGACGCCTCACCGCACACCGAGCGTTTCGGACCCGAGCCGGTCCGGCCCGCGAGCGGCGCCTGGTTCGACTCGGCTGGTGTGCGAGCGGCAGACGAAGAACTGATCGGACGCGCCCGATCCCTGGCTTGGGAACTGTCGTGGAAAGACGCCGGCACACCGCTGTGGACATTTCCACGCCCGGCGTGGGAACGCGAACTGCTGCCCGGAGCCCAAGTCGTGCTCGCACCGACCGCCAGCTTCACCGGCTCATTGACCGTCGGTGCAGACACCCACGACGTCGATGGCTGGCGGGGCGCCGTTGCCCACATCTACGGACACGGCAACGCCAAGCGCTGGGGCTGGATCCACGCCGACCTCGGCAACGGCGACGTCCTGGAGGTGGTCACCGCGGTGTCGCACAAACCGGGGCTGCGCAGGCTTGCGCCGATGGCGTTCGTTCGCTTCCGTATCGACGGAAAGGACTGGCCTGCAAGCACATTGCCATCGCTGCGGACGCGCACGACCCTCGGCCTGCAGCACTGGCAGCTCGAGGGGCGCATCGGCGGTCGCGATGTGCTCATCCGCGTCGACCAGCCGCCGGAGCGTTGCGTGAGCCTGGGCTACACCGATCCCGACGGCAGCACGGCGGTGTGCACGAACACCGAACAGGCAGACATCCACATCGAGATCAGCCACCGGGAGCGCGGTACCCGAACGATCGACCACAGCTGGTCGGTGCTCGGAACGGGGCACGCCGAAGTCGGCCTGCGCGGCGCGCAGGCACCAGCCCTCAACGAAAGGACCGCCCAATGAGTTTCGTGCTTGACCCGCCATTGCTGGTCGCTCTGGGAATGCTAATCGAGCGCAACGTGCCCGACGATCGTCGCGACGTGGCCGAGGCGGCCACCCTCGGCGTCTTCTTCGGCGGGTCGTTCGGGCTCTACAACAACGTGCCCGGCCTCGGCGTGCTGTGGCGGCCCTTCCGCGCCCGAAACGGCCGCGACTTCATGTGGAACAGCGGGGTTTTCGGCGTCCAAACCGAGAACCTCGACTGGCAAATGCACGCGGCCGCAGGCGCCATCTTCGCGACCTACCCGTTCTTCATCAAGTTGGGCCGCCGGCTCGGGCGTTTGACATGAGTCGTCGGGCCGAACGGGCTCGGGCATCGTTGGTCTCGTTCGGCACCGCGCTGCTGCCTGAGGAGCACGGCGGGCCGCCACCGGCTCAACTGGTCGACCGCGTCGAGCGCTACCTCGCGCGGCTGCCCGCGACGACACGGCTGGCAGTGCGGGCCGGATTGATGTGCATGGGTGCGGCAAGCTATCTCACCACCGGCCGGCCGCTTTCCCGCCTTGATTCCGGTCAACGTGATCAAGTGCTGCGGCGACTCGCCGCGCTCAACCCGGATGCCGGTATGGCCGTCGAGGCCATGAAGGCGATCGTGCTGCTTGCCAACGGCGCCGATACCTTTGCGTCAGAGCTGCTTTCGCGTGCCCAGGAGCATGATACGGCGCGCCCCGATGCGCCCTTGACCATCATTTCCTCGAGCGAGAGCCGATCCGTCGTGACCGCCGATGTGGTGATCGTCGGCTCCGGCGCCGGCGGCGCCATGGTGGCGCGCACTCTGGCCCGGGCCGGCCTCGACACCGTGGTGATCGAGGAGGGGCGCCGTTGGACGGTGGGGGAATTCCGCACCACCCACCCGATTGACCGTTATGCCGGGTTGTACCGGGGCGCAGGCGCCACCGTCGCACTGGGACGCCCGTCCGTAGTCCTGCCCATCGGCCGGGCAGTCGGAGGCACCACCGTGGTGAACTCCGGAACTTGTTACCGGCCACCGATTGCTGTGCAGCGGCGCTGGCGCGACGAGTTCGGTCTCGACCTCGCCGACCCGGACCGGCTGACTCACCATCTGGACGACGTCGAGCGCACGCTGCGGGTCGCGCCGGTGCCCATGCGGATCATGGGTCGCAACGGGCGTCTGCTGCTCGATGCCGCCACGACACTGGGATGGGACGCGGCACCGATCCCACGCAACGCGCCGGGCTGCGAAGGCTGTTGCCAATGTGCGATTGGCTGCCCGCGCAACGCCAAGTTCGGCGTGCACCTCAACGCGCTGCCGCAGGCCTGCGCGGCGGGCGCGCGGATCATCTCGCAGGCGCGCGTCGAACGGGTACTGCACGAGCATGGTAGGGCCCGCGGTGTGCGGGCCCGACGGCCAGACGGCACGACGCTGGACATCCTCGCGGACTCGGTCGTGGTCGCTGCTGGCGCCACCGAGACGCCGGGGCTGTTGCGGCGCAGCGGACTTGGCGCTCACCCACGCCTTGGCCGAAACCTCGCGCTGCATCCGGCGACGATGCTCGCCGGACGCTTCGACGAGGACGTGCTCGCATGGCACGGCGTGCTGCAGAGCGCCGCCGTCCACGAGTTTCACGAGTCAGACGGTGTGTTGATCGAAGCGACGTCGACGCCGCCGGGCATGGGGTCGATGGTCTTTCCCGGTTACGGTGCCGAATTGCTCAGCTGGCTCGACCGAGCGCCGCAAGTCGCGACGTTCGGCGCCATGGTCGCCGACCGCGGAGTTGGCTCGGTGCACTCGGTGCGCGGCGAAACGGTGATGCGCTACACCATCTCCCGAGCCGACATCGCCAAGATGGTGATCGCGGTCGAGGCCATGGGCCGCCTGTTGTTCGCCGCGGGTGCGGTCGAGGTGCTCACCGGCCTGCCCGGCGCGGTGACGGTGGCGTCTCTGCCGGCGTTGCGTGATGCGCTGAGCCGGAGCAACCCGCGAAGCCTGCACCTGGCTGCCTTCCATCCCACGGGCACCGCGGCAGCGGGCGCCGATGAGCAGGTCTGCCCCGTCGACAAGACGGGACGGCTACGCGGCATCGACGGCGTGTGGGTTGCGGACGCGTCGATCCTGCCCAGCTGCCCGGAGGTGAACCCGCAGCTCTCGATCATGGCGCTGGCGTTAGGCGTAGCCGAGGAGGTAGCCGGCGCCCGCTAATCAAGCGTGCGCCCTGAACGCACACCCGTTGTGTTGCGAGCTAGCCCTCGAGCTTGTAGCCCAGCCCGCGAACCGTGACCAGGTGCACCGGGTTGGCGGGGTCGGCTTCGATCTTGGACCGCAGACGCTTGACGTGGACGTCAAGCGTCTTGGTGTCACCAACGTAGTCGGCGCCCCACACCCGATCGATCAATTGTCCACGGGTGAGCACTCGCCCACTGTTACGCATCAGGTATTCGAGCAAGTCGAATTCCTTCAGCGGCAAGGTAATTGCGTCGCCGTTGACCGAGACGACGTGGCGCTCGACATCCATCCGCACCGGTCCGGACTCGAGGACACCGTCGCTGATCTCGGAGTCGTCATCGCCACCACGGCGCAGCACCGCCCGGATCCGGGCAATGAGCTCACGCGCCGAATACGGCTTGGTCACATAGTCATCGGCGCCCAGCTCCAAGCCGACTACCTTGTCTATCTCGCTGTCGCGGGCCGTCACCATGATCACCGGCACGCTGGAGCGAGCCCGTAGCTGCTTGCACACATCGGTGCCCGACATGCCGGGCAGCATCAAGTCGAGCAGCACAATGTCAGCGCCGGCACGGTCGAACTCGGCGAGCGCCGCCGGGCCATCGGTCACCACACTGGCTTCGAAGCCCTCCTTGCGAAGGAGAAAGGCCAGCGGATCGGCAAGCGACTCCTCGTCTTCCACGATCAGCACACTGGTCATCGACTTAATTCTTCCTCTCGTTGTGACCGATTGGGCCGCACCTCGCGGGCCCTGGGTTGGTCGGGTTCCTCGTCGCCATCGTTGTCTTGATACGCCGGGATCGACAAGGTGAACGTGGAACCGGTGCCCGGCTTGCTCCACACTCCGATGCTGCCGTCGTGGTTGGCGGCAACGTGTTTGACGATCGCCAGGCCCAGTCCGCTGCCGCCGGTGGCACGCGAACGCGCCTTGTCGCCTCGGAAGAATCGCTCGAAGACCCGCTCCTGGTCTTCCAGCGCGATCCCGATACCGCGGTCGGTGACGGCGATCTCGATGTTGTCGCCGCGGCGGCGACGGCTGATCGACACCGGCGAGCCCGGGGTCGAATAGGCGATGGCATTGGAAACCAGATTGGCCAAGGCGGTGACCAAGAGCGTCTGGTCGCCGAGAACCCGCAAGCCGCTGGGCGCGTCGGTGCGAACTTCGATGTTCGCGTTCTCGGCGGCCACTTTGTGCCGCGAAATCGCCTCGGAGACAACGGAATCAACGTCGACATCGATCACGTTCGGCAACCGCTCGGCGCCCTGCAACCGGGACAGCTCGATCAGCTCGGCGACCATGTCCCCCAGCCGGTTGGCCTCGATCAGCACCTTCTCGGCGAACCGGCGGACGGTTTCGGAGTCGTCCGCCGAAGCCAGCAGGGCTTCGGCGAGCAGAGCCATGGCGCCGACGGGGGTCTTGAGTTCGTGGCTGACGTTGGCCACGAAGTCGCGCCGGGTCGCCTCCATGCGGGCGTGGTCGGACTGGTCGTGCACGAAGACCACGGCGAAGCGGCGGTCTTCCTCACTCAACAGCCGCGCCTGCCCGTGCACCGATATGCCGGACCGGCCGGCCGCCGCGCGCTTGTGTGGCTGGAGATCGAATTCGGCGTCGTCACCGGCCAGCGCCTGCTGTGCGGCCTGCCAGGCCTGGTCGTCGAGTTGCCGGTCGCGCACCAGGCCCAGCTCCCTGGCCCGATCGTTGAGATAGACGACGTCGCGATGGGTATCGACCACCGCGGCACCCATCGGCATCAGCGCGACGATGCGCTGCAGCATCTGGGCGACGGTGATTCCGGTCGACTCGGCGGCCACCCGCTGGCGGCGTTGGGCCACCCGCGGAGACAACCGAGTGCCGGCCGCTATACCCACGACCAGCGCCAGCACGAACAACACCCCGGCCAACAACAGCGCCGAGAACACGGTCACGCACAAAATTCTACAAATTTGGTGAACGCAGCCCTAGCGGAACGAGGCTAAAATCGGACAAGTCACAGCTTGAGCCATAGGTGTTCGGCCGTCGTTCACACGATGTTTGGCCAATGGGGCTTTAAAAGCTCATCAGCGGCGCTGAAGCAGCGGTGAGCGGCGACACGCCGACCAGCTACTTGGAGCCCTGGCTCGCTACCGCCGCGGCACCGGCGGCGGCGGCCTCCGGGTCCAGGTACGTGCCGCCGGCCACCACGGGTCGCAAATCGGCATCCAGGTCGTAGCGCAGCGGTATGCCGGTCGGAATGTTGAGCTCGGAGATCTCATCGTCGGGTATCTGGTCGAGGTGTTTGACCAGGGCACGCAGCGAGTTGCCGTGCGCGACGATCAGCACCGTCTTGCCGGACCGCAGATCGCCGACGATGACGTCGGTGAAATAGGGCAGGAACCGGACCACCACATCAGCCAGGCATTCGGTGAGCGGGCCGCCCCCGATGTCGGCGTAGCGCGGGTCGGCGTCCTGGCTGAACTCGCTGCCTTTCTCGATCCGCGGCGGCGGCGTGTCGTAGCTGCGCCGCCAGGCCATGAACTGCTCCTCGCCGTATTTGGCCTTGGTTTTGGCCTTGTCCAGACCCTGCAGCGCGCCGTAGTGCCGTTCGTTGAGCCGCCAGCTGCGGTGTACGGGGATCCACAGCCGGTCGGCGGCATCGAGCGCCAGGTGCGCGGTGGTGATCGCCCGGCGCAACAGCGACGTGTACAGCACGTCGGGCAACAGGTTGTGCTCGGCGAACAGCTCGCCGCTTCGAACCGCTTCGGCCCGGCCTTTTTCGGTCAGCCCGACGTCGACCCAGCCGGTGAACAGGTTGAGGGCATTCCAGTCGCTTTCGCCGTGACGCAGCAGCACTAAGGTGGCGGTGTCTCCCATTGGCCTAGCATTTCACGCTCGGGCGCCGCCTTCATCGTGGGAGTCGTCATCATCGTCGATCAGGTGAGCGAAGGCCTCCAGGTTCTTCAACGACTCGCCGCGCGATACCCGCCAGTCCCACTCTCTCTGGATCGATGAGCGAAAACCCAACTCCAGCAAGGTATTGAAGTCCGAATCCACCGCTTCGAGTACCTGCCCGAGCACCCGGTCGATCTCGTCGGCGTCGACCGAGGCCAGCGACATCCGGCCCACCAGGTAAATATCGCCGACGTTGTCCAGCGTGTAGGCGACCCCGTAGAGCCGACGGTTGCGCTTGAGCAAAAACCGGTACACGCCCTCGTGGTTCTCGTCGGGCTTGCGGCACACGAAGGCCTCGACGCGCACCGAATGCTCGCCGATGCTCAAGATGGTGTTGGTCTTGAGTTTGCGCTCGCCGGGCAACTCCACCACCAGCCCGGCCGGACCGCCATGTGCGTCAGGCTGTTTCGAGTAGGTCAGCTCGCTGGCCTGCAGCGCACGCTCGATCACAGCCTGCACCGTCGAACTCATGCGCCCACCCCGCGCCGCGATGTCCAGCGGCGAGGCTTGCGCGACGACGCCCGGTCCCGCTTCACGTCGACGCCCCGGCGCTGCCGCCCGTTGCCGATCGCGCGCCGATAGCTGGCCAGCAGCGCGTCGGTGGTGTTCTCCCAGGAGAACGTCGCCGCATGGGCGGCCGCGGCGACGCGCATCGCTTGCCCGTCTGGCCCGGCCTCCACGCGCAGCAGCTCATCGAGCGCATGCGCCCAATCGCCGACGTCGTGACCGGGCACCAGAGCGCCGGTGACGCCGTCGCGCACCGCCACCGGAAGGCCGCCGACCGCGGCGGCCACCACCGGCGTGCCGCAGGCCTGCGCCTCCACGGCGACTAAACCGAATGATTCCGAATAACTCGGCACCGCAACCAAATTGGCGGCCTGGAACAAAGTGGCCAGATTTTCCCGGGATTGCGGCGGCAGGAATCTCACCCGCTCGCTGATGCCGAGTTCGTTCGCCAGGCGGACCAGCCCGTCCGGGGACGCCAGCCCGCTGCCCGACGGCCCCCCGGCCACCACGATGCGCACCCCCGGCAACTTCGCGGCGGCGCGCAGCACGATGTCGGGTGCCTTCAGCGGCTGAATTCGCCCGACGAACGCCACCACGTGTTCGTCTGGGGCCAGCCCCAGCGCGGCCCGGGCGGCCAACCGGTCACCCGGGCGGAACACGTTCAGGTCGACGCCGGGGTGAACCACGTCGATCTTCGCGGGATCGGCATGGTGGATCGAAACCAATTGCCGCGCTTCATCATCGGTGTTGACGATCAGCCGGTCTGCCTCATCGACGACCTGCTGCTCCCCGACCGTGCGCAGCGGCGGCTCGGGCGTGTCGCCTTCGGCCAGCGCCGCGTTCTTCACCGCGGCGAGCGTGTGCGCGGTGTGCACCAGCGGCACCGCCCAGCGGTCTCGGGCCAGCCAGCCGACCTGGCCGGACAACCAGTAGTGCGAGTGCACGATGTCGTAGTAGCCGGGTTCGTGGGAGGCCTCGGCGCGCAGCACCCCGGCCGCGAACGCGCACAGCTGGGTGGGCAGATCGTATTTGTCCAGGCCCTCGAACGGTCCCGCCACCACGTTGCGCACCAGCACACCGGGGGCCACCCGCTGCACCGGCGCATCGGCCGACGCGGTGGCCCGGGTGAAGATCTCCACCTCGATGCCCCGCCGGGCCAGATGCAACGCGCTTTGCAGCACGTAGACGTTCATTCCGCCGGCATCGCCGGTGCCCGGCTGGGCCAATGGTGAGGTGTGTACGGCCAAAACCGCCACCCGGCGCGGATCGTTCAGCAGAAGGACGTCGTCGTGCCGCACACACCCATCATTACAGGACTGGCCCACGACCAGCTCAAGCGTGCGGGAGCCTTCGCTTTAAGCGGAAGTCTCCGGAGCGATCTCCGGCAGCCGGGAACCCAGCGCACCGGTGCGGCGCATGGCACCGAGCGGGTCGGCATACAGCCCGCCCAGCGACACGATCCCGGCTCCGGCCTCCTGCACCCGGTTTCCGAAGACGGTGACGCGCAGGTCCCGCGTCGGCAACACCGAGCGTTCGGTGAATGACGTCTCTACCTGCGCCATCGCCTCCGGATACTCGGTGAAAGCCTGGCCACCGACCACCAGCTCGTCGGGGTTGAGCAGGTCACGCAGCAATGCGACCGCCTCCCCGAGCACCCGGGCCCGCTCGGAAAGCAGTTCCTTGGCTTGCTGATTGCCGCCGCGGGCGAGCCGCAGCAGGTCGGTGATGCCGGTCGTGGAGCCGTTCGGACGGCCCGGCGGGGCGGCAGGCAGGATGCGCAGCTTGCGCGCCGCGGCCAGCACCGCCTCGTCGCTGACCGTCGACTCCAGTTGCCCGGTGCCGCCGAGCAGCTCGGAGTATGCGGGCAAGCCGGCGATGGTGCCCGGACCGCTGGACGGGCAGTGCACCCGTCCGCCGATCACCAGCGCGTACCCCACGGTCTCGCGAGCGTAGACGTACAGGCTGGTCGGTGAGGTCGGCGCGAATCGCCGCATGCCGAGCAGCAACTCGGCTCCGGCCATGGCGTCAACGTGTGAGGCCACCGACACCGGCAGGCTCAGCGCGTCGGCCAGCACCGGCCCGACGGGCGCTTGGCGCCAGCCCAGCCTGGGGTGGTCGACGTGGCCAGTGGCGCTGTCGACGGTGCCACCGATCGCGACTCCAACCCAGAGCGGCCGCCGTCGATGCCAGCGCCGCAGGTACCGGCTCGCGCTTTCGGCCAGTGACGTCAGCGCGGGTCCGGCGGAGTTGAGCGGTGTCGGCGTCTCGACCGTGTCCAGGGTGCGGCCGAAGAGGTCGGCGGCCACGATGCTGGTGGTCCGTGCGCCGACGTGGATGCCCAGCGTCACGAACGGTTCGTGGTTGATCTCCACGGGCACCCTGGGGCGGCCGATGGCCCCGGAGACGGCCAGGTCGGCGCGTTCCCGCAGCAAACCCGCATCGAGCAGCGCGATGACCTGACGGTTCACCGTGGCGATGCTCAGCGATGTGACGCCGGCGATGACGTCGCGGCCGACGGGGCCGCGCAACCGCACCGCGCGGAATACGGAAGCCGCCGCTGAGTCAGAAATATGCAGCGCCGGCGGCAGGATCTGGCGGTGTAACCGCAGGTGACCCTTGCGAGTAGGGGAATGGTGAGAGTGAGTGAGAGTTGTCGAGCGCACGAGCATCCTTTGTCCGAGTCCTATGGCCGGTCTTCGGCCCCACCTGCTGCGAGTCAGGCGCGGCAAAGTGCGCGGCAACAACACGCACATGCCGCGCAAAGACACGCGGTGGTGGTGTTGAACAAGGCGCTGTGATGCACAACTGAAATTTAGCACGTTTATTAGAGTTGTCTCGATGACTTCAGCTAATGCGGATCAACGAATCGCAGTAGTCACCGGCGCCAGTTCAGGTATCGGCGAGGCGACAGCCAAAACCCTTGCAGCCCTGGGGTTTCACGTAGTCGCGGTGGCTCGTCGTGCCGACCGGATCAATGCCCTGGCCAATGAGATCGGCGGAACCGCAATTGTGGCTGACGTCACAGACGAGGAATCCGTCGCTGCACTGGCGCGCCAATTAAGCCGGGTCGATGTGCTGGTGAATAACGCCGGCGGCGCGCGCGGATTAGCGCCCGTCGCCGACGCCGACCTGGAGCACTGGCGGTGGATGTGGGAGACCAACGTGCTGGGCACGCTGCGAGTCACCCGCGCGCTGCTGCCCAAACTGATCGACTCCGGCGACGGCCTGATCATCACCGTCACCTCGATTGCCGCGATGGAGATCTACGACGGCGGGGCCGGCTATACGGCGGCCAAGCACGCCCAGGGCGCGCTGCACCGCACGCTGCGCGGGGAGCTACTGGGAAAGCCGGTGCGGCTCACCGAAATCGCCCCTGGCGCAGTCGAAACCGAGTTTTCGCTGGTCCGCTTCGACGGCGACGAGCAGCGCGCGGATGCGGTCTACACCGGCATCACTCCGCTGGTGGCAACCGACGTGGCCGAGGTCATCGGGTTCGTGGCCTCGCGGCCTTCGCACGTCGACCTGGACCTGATCGTCATCCGGCCGCGCGATCAGGTCAGCGCCTCGCGCTTCAACCGCCGGAGCTAGCCGCCGGGGCTGGGCGAGGCAGTGGTCGTCGTAGTGGTCGTCGTCGGGGTGCCCGACAAACTGGGCGCGGTCGACGGGGTGACCGGCGCGGTCACCGGGATTTGCGTCGACGGCGGGCGCCCATTCGCTGCCGGTAGCGCCGACATCGCGACCCAGGTATTCCAGTCCACGGCCCAGTCCCAGATGTCGCCGTCGGAGTAAGAGAGCTGGATCGAGCTTCCCGTCACCTCGACCGGGTCGCCGTAGATCGCTGTGGGGTAGTACTCCGCGGCATTTTCGGTCGACAAGTTGATGCAGCCGTTGGTGACGTTGGTGTTGCCCTGCGCGCCGGCGCTCGACGGGTTGGCGTGGATGAACTCGCCGTTGTTGGAGATCCGCACCGCCCAGCGTTCGTGGGCGTTGGTGTAGCCAGCGGCCGGGTTGGACATGTAGAAGTCGGCGTACTTCTCGGTGACCACATGGATGCCGTTGCGGGTCACGTTGCGGGCCTTGTCGGCCTCACCGTAGCTGCACGCGAAGTCCATGATGACGCCCTCGTCGCGGACCACCTGGATGCGGTGCGAGGTGACCTCGGCCTTGACCACCTGCTTGCGGCCGATCTGGATCTTCAGCGACATGTCCTGCAGGCCGTAGGCGCCATCCCCGAACGGCAGCCCGTAGAACTTGGCGTCGACGTTGACGGTGGTGCCCGCCGGGTAGTACTCGCGGGTCCGGTAGTGGATGCGGGCGCCTCCCACCTCGTCAGGCAGCCAGGCCCAGCTGCCCTCGACGGGCGGGTTGGTGGTGACGGTGAGCGCCTTCTCCACAGCGGCCTTGTCGCTGATCGGCGCATCGAACTGGATGATGATCGGCGCCGCGACCCCCACGGTCTGGCCGTCGGCCAACTGGAATCCGCCATCGACCTTCTTGCTGGGCGTCACGGTGGTGAACTTGCCCGCGACGTTCACCGCCTTACCGTCGTGGCCCACGGCCGAGCCGCTCCAGGTGTAGGTCGCGTCGTAGCCCAGCGGCTCGGTGATCGTGTAGACCGTGCGATCGTCGTTGAAGGCCCCGGCGATGGCTTTGCCCGCCGAATTGGTCAACGCCACCTTCTGAAACCACCCGTCGCCGATCTGCACGCTGATCGGTGCGATCGGGACCACATCGGTGGCCGCATCGGCGGGCTGGAACTTCAGGCGCGCCGCCGGCTGCTCATTTTTGTCCGCTTGTTGCTTGGCCGCCGGGCTGTCGCAGGCCGCCAAAACGCTGGGAGCGAACACACCGAGCCCAAGGGCCGCCAAAGCCAGGCGCCGGTTGATCGGCGGCTGGCCACTGGATGTGTTCACGACACTCAAAGATACCGGGACACCGCCCCTGCCCCGGTCACGACAAAACGGGGCCGCGTTACTGCTGGGCTAAATCGACAGCTACAGCGCGCAACCCAGCAGCACAGGTTCGGGCTCGAGTGTGATACCAAACACGTCGCGGACCCCGTCGCGGATGCTACGGGCCAGCGCGATCACGTCCTCGGTGCGGGCCCCGCCGCGGTTCGTCAGCGCCAGCGCATGCTTGGTGGACAACCGGCAGGGGGCCGCCTCGTCGTCCGGGTAGCCCTTGCCGAATCCGGCCCGTTCCACCAGCCACCCGGCGGGCAGCTTGACGCCGTCGGGCGCTGGATATTGCGGCACCGGCCCGTCGGTCCGGCCGGCGATGCGCTGGTAGGTATCCGGTGTCACCACCGGGTTGGTGAAAAACGAGCCCACGCTCCAGGTGTCGTGGTCGGCCGGGTCCAGCACCATGCCCTTGCGGGCACGCAGCGCCAGCACCGCTTCGCGAACCGAGCGCGGATCGGTGCGCTCGCCGCTGTTCGCGTTCAGCGCGGCCGTCAGCTCGCCGTAGCGCAGTGGCGCGCTGCGGCCCGATGCATCCAGCGCGAACTCCACTTCCAGCACGACGGCGGGGATGTGCACACCGCCGGCCCGTTTGAACGCGCTGGTGCGATATCCGAAGCCGAGCTCGGCGCCCGGTACCCAGCGCACTACCCCGCTGCCGCGGTCCAGTACCCGGACCCGGGTGATGGTGTCGGACACTTCGGCGCCGTAAGCGCCGACGTTCTGCACCGGGGTGGCGCCAGCCGATCCCGGGATACCGGACAGGCATTCCAGCCCGCCCAGACCGTGCTCGATGGTCGCGACCACCACGTCGTCCCAGACCGCGCCGGCCTCGGCCCGCACCAGGTTGCCGTCGATGCTGATGCCGTTGTTGGCCAGCCGCACCGCGGTCAAGTCGCGCAAGGTATCGGCGACCACCAGGTTGGAGCCACCAGCTATCACCAGCAGCGGATCGCTGTCTCCCTCGACGTTTTCGGAGTCCAGCTGCCGCAAAACGGCGACCACCTGTTCGGTGGTGGTGCAGGTGACAAGGCGTCGCGCGACCGGTCCGATCCGCAACGTGGTCAACGGCGCCAGCGGCGCCGCATCGGCGACAGATGCACCGGCAAAGAACGAACCGACCACGGCCCGTAACGGTAGCCTGACCAGCTATGCCGCGTTCATTCGACTTGACCGCCGAATACCAGGACAGCGTGGAAGAGGTCCTTCGGGCTTTCACCGAGGCGGATTACTGGCTGTCCAGGCTGGCCGCCTCCGGCGTCGACGACACGAAGCTGGAATCGCTGCAAGTAGGCGGTGCGTCCGGCTACGACGGCAGCATCGAGGTGGTCACCCTGCAGATCGTGCACAGCGACAACCTGCCGGGGACGATCTCCCAATTGCATCGCGGCGACCTCTGCATCAGGCGCGAGGAGAGCTGGGGACCGGTCTCCGACGGCAGCACGAGGGGAACGTTAGCGGGATCGGTCTCGGGGGCTCCGGCGAATGTGACGGGCACTGCCGTGCTGTCCCCCTTGGCAGAGTCGGGCGGCTCCCGGCTGGAATGCGAGCTCATCGTCCACGTCAAGATCCCCCTCATCGGCGGCAAGTTGGAGAAGATAATCGGAACCCAACTGGCCAACCTGGTGATGGCAGAACAACAATTCACCTCGGACTGGATCACCAACAAGGCCTGATCCGCCGAGCCTAAGCTGGCGCGTATGCGAATCGCGCTGGCGCAAATCCTCAGTGGCACCGATCCGGCAGCGAATCTGCAGTTGGTGCGCGAGTACACGGCTCGCGCCGCCGACGCGGGCGCGACGCTGGTGGTGTTCCCGGAGGCGACCATGTGCCGCTTCGGCGTCCCGCTGGGACCGATCGCCGAGCCCGTCGACGGGCCGTGGGCCGACGGTGTCCGACGGATCGCCACCGACTCCGGCCTCACCGTGATCGCCGGTATGTTTACTCCGGCCGGGGCTGGGCGGGTGACAAATACGCTGATCGCGGCGGGTCCGGGCGCTCCAAATCAACTGGACACCCACTACGACAAAATCCATCTGTACGACGCGTTCGGCTTCACCGAGTCGCGGACCGTCGCACCCGGGCGCGAGCCGGTGGTGATCACGGTCGACGGCATCGGCGTCGGGTTGACCGTTTGCTACGACATCCGCTTTCCGGCTCTCTACACCGAGCTGGCCCGGCGTGGCGCCCAGCTCATCGCCGTCTGCGCGTCATGGGGTTCGGGTCCGGGCAAACTCGAGCAGTGGACATTGCTGGCCCGGGCGCGGGCGCTGGACTCGATGAGCTATATCGCCGCGGCCGGTCAGGCCGATCCCGGTGACGCACTGGCCGACTCGGCATCCGGTGCGGGCGCGCCGACCGGAGTGGGCGGCAGTCTGGTGGTCTCGCCGCTCGGTGAAGTGGTCGCGTCGGCCGACGCCCATCCCCAATTGGTGGTCGCCGACATCGACCTGGACAGGGTCGCTGACGCTCGCGAGAAGATTGCGGTGCTGCGCAACCAGTCCGAGTTTGCTCGCGCTGATAGGGCAGAATCGATTGGGTGACGAACCCACCAGGACCACCCAACGAGGGCCCGCCGACGTGGGGCCGTCCCGGCAGTCCAGGCCCGTTCGGCCAGCAGCCAACCGAGCGCCCGACCGAGCACATCCGCACCGGGCCTCCGGGCGCTGCGCCGCAACCGCCGCCCAGCGTGCCGTCGTCCCAGGAGCGGACTGAGCAGTTCAGCACCGCGGCCAACCCGCAGCAACCCGGTCCACCGCCGCCGCCGATCCCACCTGGGCCGACGGAACGGCTGGCCACTCCCAGCCAAGGGCCGCCGCCGGGGAAGAAACGCAAGCGCTCCATTCGCGACCCGTTGTCCCTGCTGCTGATCGGCATCATCGTGATTTCGCTATTGGTGGCGGGGCTGATCGGTGGCGAGTTGTACGCCCGCCACGTGGCGGACACCAAGGTCGCCGAAGCGGTGGCGTGCGAAGTCAAGGATCAGGCCACCGCGTCGTTCGGGGTGGCGCCGCTGCTGCTGTGGCAGCTGGCCACCCAGCATTTCACCAACATTTCGGTATCGACGGCCGGCAACCAAATCCGTGATGCCCGGGGTATGAAGATCCAGATCGGCATCAAAGATGTCCAGTTGAACCGGAGCTCGACGTCCAAGGGCACCATCGGATCACTTGATGCCACCATCACCTGGACGACCGATGGCATCAAGGAGTCGGTGCAAAACGCGATCCCGATGCTGGGTCCCTTCGTCACCAGCAGCGTGACTACCCACCCCGCTGACGGCACCGTCGAGCTGAAAGGAACACTGGACGACATCACGGCCAAGCCGGTGGTGTCCGGCACCGGGATAGACCTGCAGATCCAGAGCTTCAACGCGCTCGGCTTCACCCTGCCCAAGGAGAGCGTCCAATCGGCGCTGGACACCTTCACCGCCAACCTGACCAAGAACTACCCGCTGGGCATTCACGCGGACAGTGTGCAGGTGACCCCCGCCGGCGTCGTCAGCCACTTCTCGACACAGAACGCGACCATCCCGGCCGGCAACGACAACGACCCCTGCTTCGCCAACATCTGACGTTCAGCCGAGTCCGTCCAGCACCGCTCGAGTGCCGGACAGGCCCAGCCTGGTCGCTCCGGCATCCAGCATCGCGACCGCGTCGGCGGCGGTGCGGATACCACCGCTCGCCTTGACGCCAAGCCGCCCGCCGACGGTGTCTGCCATTACCGCGACCGCGCGCACCGACGCCCCACCGTCCGGGTGAAATCCGGTTGACGTCTTGACGAAGTCGGCGCCGGCATCCTCGGCGGCACGACATACGTCTGCCAGCGCGCGCTCGCCCGAGTGACCGAGCAGCACAGCCGATTCCACGATCACCTTGAGCACCGCGGCGGGCACCGCGGCACGCACGGCCGCGATGTCGAGCCGCACCGAATCGAGGTCGTTAGCCAGCGCGGCGCCGATGTCGATCACCATGTCGATCTCGCCCGCTCCGGACGAAACCGCCTGGGCAGCCTCGTACGCCTTGACCGCCGGCAGGTGCTTGCCCGACGGAAAACCGGCGACCGCGGCTACCAGGGGAGCACGATCGCTAGCGGCTAAGGCGGCTAGAGCGTCTAAGGCGGCCGGCACCATCGACGGCGAAACGCAGACCGCATAGACACCGAGCGCGGCGGCTTCAGTGACCAGCGCGACCACATCAGCCGTCGTGGCCTCGGGTTTGAGCAGGGTGTGATCGACGAGCGCCGCGACCCGCTCTCGGCTCGGTTGGCCCGTCACTGGGATTGTTCTTCCGGGCCGCCCGGGTTACACCCGGACGCGACCATGTCAGCGTCGTCGACGACCGGTCGCCACGGCTCGAGGTTCCAACTTGTCTTGCCAGGTTGCGCGATCTCGGCGAATTGCCAGTGGCAGATGAATTGCGCACGCATGCCGGGGGTATCCGCGTTCGGCGACATCACGAGCACCTCGGTCCAGGCCTCGTCGGCGGCGGCGTCCGTTCCGGGGTGCCTGGCAGCTGCCCGCGCGGACGGCGTCGGGAAGACCCGCAGGCTGGTCAGCCGCTGCCACTGCGTCCACTCGGTGTGATCGATGAAGGGCGGGGCGTAGGCCGGATTGGGCGCTCCAGAACCCGGATCGGCGGAGGCCGAAGCTGTTTCCGATAGCGAGCCCAGCATTGCGACCGTTGCCGCCGAGACGGCAAGCAGGGCTTTCATCCCGTTAGCGCGACTTGCCCTGAATTTCGAGCAGTTTGGGACGCACGTCGACCAGATACACACCTGCCGCGCAGGCGGCGATCGCCATACCGAGCACCCCGAATACGAAACTCAGGACGGAGGTCAGGGCAACGGCCAGGGCCAGGATCACCAGCCACACCGGCTTGGTCAGCTTGTCGGCGGCGGTGTAAGCGTCGGTTCGCTGCATCGCCGCGTGGATGAACGCGTACATCGCCGTCACCAAGACGGCGATCTGCAAGACCAACATGACGGTACCCACGGCTTGGTTCACGCCTTAAGGGTATGCGGGCGCCGTCGAAAACGTCGACTCCGAGTTGCCCCGCAGGGCAACTCGGAGATCGCACTACTTCTGGGTGACCTTCTTGGCCGCCGACTTCTTGGCCGGGGCCTTCTTGGCGGGAGCCTTCTTGGCCGGGGCCTTCTTGGCCGGGGCCTTCTTGGCCGCCGCCTTCTTGGGTAGCTCGATGCCGACCAGCTTGGCCGCACGCTCGCCGACCGCGCGGGTCTGCGTCGCCACGGTGCCCAGCGCTTCCTGGGTCAGCTCGACGGCCTGGTCCACGTAGCCCTCGGCGCGCGCCGTGGTCTCCTCGAACGGCCGCTGGCTGCGCAGCCGCTGCAAGGCGGACTCGCCCCGCTCGACCAGCTCGTTGTACCGGTTGGTCGCGGCGTCCAGGTAGCCCTCAGCTGCCTTACGCAGCTCTTCGGTGGTGAACCGCTCGCGCAGCTCAGTGATCTGCTCCGGCAGCTCGTCCTGCAGCTTGGCCAGGCGAGCACGGCTCTCCTCGACACGACTGCGGGTGTCGGTGCGGGTGTCTTCGGCGCGCTCACGCAGGCCGGTGAGCAGCTCGTTGACGGTGGCCAGTGCCAGGTCCGCGGCGCCCAGGGCTGCCAGCAACGGAGCCCGCAATTCTTCGATGTTCGTGTTTTCAGCCATGGTGTGTTCCTTTCATGGTTTGTTTCGTTATCTGTTTGGGTCGTTGGTCTTCGAAGGTGAGGCAAGCGTCGGCTCCTCTGCGAGGAGGGTCAAGACCCGCGGATTGACGTGGCACGCGACTTGCCGGAAAACCTCCTAATCGGTCGGGTCAGGTTGAGGATCGAGTGCGGATCGGTGCGCGTTTGCTGCACCCGGCGCCCAGGCTCGGCGGCCTCGACAGCGTTGTCGGTGCTCAGCCGGTGAGTGGCCTGAAACGTTAGAGCACTTGGTGGTGGGTAACCAGAAGGCCGCTTGTCTATACCTGAGCGACGTCATCGGTCGAACACTCCTCGGGGATGGACTCATTCTGTTGGGTGAAAGAGGCGTAGATGTCGAGCAGAATCTGCTTCTGACGCTCGGTGATAGCCGTGTCGGTGACGATGGCGTCACGCACCTGGCTTTTGTCGCTCGGCTCGAGAATGCCGGCCTGCACATAGAGAACCTCGGCGGAAACCCGCAGCGCCTTGGCGATCTGACTCAGGACATCGGCCGACGGCTTGCGCAGCCCGCGCTCCACCTGACTCAGGTAGGGGTTGCTGACGCCGGCCCGCTCGGCAAGCTGTCGCACCGAGACCTGGGCGTTCTCCCGCTGGGTCCTAATGAAGCTGCCGATGTCGGAAGCCATGTCAGAAGCGGCCGTAGACACCTTGGCGGCGAGCTTCTCCTCCGGTGGCATGGCGTGCTCCTCACGTCCGCTGGCTAATCCGGCATCAGCCTACGGACCAGTGCTTGCTTTTGCAAGCACTGGTTAGCACTGCTAGAAAACGGCGCTAGAAAAACAGCTGCGCGACGACGTAGATCGCCAGCCCCGCCAAGGCGCCCACCACGGTGCCGTTGATCCGAATGAACTGCAGGTCACGGCCCACATGCAGTTCGATACGCCGACTGGCTTCCTCGGCGTCCCAGCGCTCGATCGTGTCGGTGATGATTGCGGTGATCTCAACCCCGTACTGCGTGACCAGATGCTGGGCCGCCCGCACGATCCAGCTATCGACCTTGTCGCGCAGCTCGGCGTCGTCGCGAAGGGATTCCCCGATACGCATCACGGCCTCGGCGATGCGGGTGCGCAGCGTGGACGACGGATCGTCCACGCCCTCGAGCACCAGACGTTTCAGCGTCTTCCACGCCGTCGCCGCTGCGCCGGCGATCTCGTCGCGAGCCATCAGCTGATCTTTGACGGCTTCTGCACGCGCAATGGTGTCCGGGTCGCGCTGTAGGTCGTCGGCGAATTCGAACAGGAAGCGGGTAGCCGAGCGCCGCAGTTCGTGGTCGGGGTTGCGGCGGACTTTGTCGGTGAAGTCCATCAACTCCCGGTGGATGCGATCGCCGACGAGATGATCGACGAAGCGCGGCGACCAAGTCGGCGAATCACGCTCGACCACCCGCTGGATGATCTCGCCTGCGTTCAGCGACCACTGAAACGCCCGATCGGCCAACAACTGGATCAGCGCCTCCTGCCGATTCTCGGCCAGCAGGGTCCCCAGCACCCGACCCACCGGCGGGCCCCACTGCGGTTCGGCGATGCGGCGCACGATCATCCGGTCGATCACCTGCTGGACGTCCTCGTCGCGCAGCAGCTCCACCAGCACCCGCAACACCGTCGCGGTCTCGCTGGCCACCCGCTCGGCATGCGCCGTCTCCGACAGCCACTTACCGAGCCGCCCCGGCACCTGTGCGTCGCGGAGTTTGGCCTCCACCACCGACGGCGACAGGAAGTTCTCCCGCACGAAGGTGCCCAGGCCCTCGCCAAGCTGGTCCTTCTTCCGCTTGATGATGGCGGTGTGCGGGATAGGTATGCCCAGCGGATGCTTGAACAGCGCGGTCACCGCGAACCAGTCGGCCAGCGCGCCGACCATGCCGGCCTCCGCGGCCGCGCCGACGTAGCCGACCCAGGCGCTCGTGCCGCCATGGGCCTGCGCCCACCGGCAGGCCAGGAATACGACGGTGGCACCGATCAAGAAGCTCAGCGCCACCAGCTTCATCCGGCGCAGCCCCACCAACCGCTCGGCGTCTGCCTCCGGGTCGGCCCCGGCGAACGACTCCGCCAACGACGTACGAGTCCGCTGCTCGGCAGGCGGCGACCTCATCCCGTTTCGCGCGGGGACGGGCAAGTCCGATGCCTCAGATCTTTCGAAGGCTCTATGTGCCACCACACCATCATGTATCGCCGCGGCAGATAAGTGTGACGACTACTGTTCAGGGAGCCCTTTTACTGATCCCGTCGGCTCCAGGGCCAAGGCCAGACGCCGTATTATCAAGATCGTCTAGGGAAATGGAATCGGACCACTGTGGCAGAGCGAATTCCGGCTGTAACCGTGAAGACGGATGGCCGTAAGCGGCGCTGGCATCAACATAAGGTGGACCGCCGCAACGAGCTGGTCGACGGCACCATCGAAGCAATTCGCCGACTCGGCCGCCACCTGAGCATGGACGAGATCGCAGCCGCGATCGGGGTCTCCAAGACCGTGCTCTACCGCTACTTCGTCGACAAGAACGACCTGACGACCGCGGTGATGATGCGGTTCACCCAGACCATGTTGATTCCCAACATGGCCGCCGCGCTGTCCTCCAATCTGGACGGCATTGACCTGACCCGCGCGGTGCTTCGCGTGTACGTGGACACCGTGGCAGACGAGCCCGAGCCATATCGGTTCGTGATGGCGAATAGCTCGGCCAGCAAGAGCAAGGTGATCGCCGACTCGGAGCGGATCATCGCCCGCATGATCGCGGTGATGATTCGCCGACGCATGCAGCAGGCCGGGTTGGACACCGGCGGGGTAGAGCCCTGGTCCTATCTGATCGTCGGCGGGGTGCAACTGGCCACCCACTCGTGGATGTCGGACCCGAGGATGAGCCGGGAAGAGTTGATCGACTACCTGACCATGCTCAGTTGGAGCGCACTGTGCGGGATCGTCCAGGTCGGCGGATCACTCGAGAGGTTCCGGGAGGAGCCGCACCCTACGCCGACCGCGCCGCCGCAGGAGCGCTGAGCCGCCAGTTTTGTCAATTGCATCCGGCCCGTGTGACCCCTTTCACGCGGTCGCGCACACGGCTCGAACCATCTCAAACCGCTAGCATGCAGAGATGCATCCGGGGCAGACCGAGATGTCTCGTCTGCCAGCGCCCCGGAACACAGAAAGGGTCCCCCCGTTATGACCGTGCAGCTCACGCCACATTTTGGGAATGTGCAGGCGCACTACGATCTCTCCGACGACTTCTTCCGGCTCTTCCTGGACCCCACCCAGACCTACAGTTGTGCGTACTTCGAACGTGAAGAGATGACGCTCGAAGAGGCGCAGATCGCCAAGATCGACCTGGCACTGGGCAAACTCAACCTCGAGCCCGGGATGACGTTGCTGGACATCGGCTGCGGCTGGGGCGCCACCGTGCGGCGCGCCATCGAGAAGTACGACGTCAACGTCGTGGCCCTGACGTTGTCCGAGAACCAGGCCGCACACGTGCAGAAGATGTTCGACACGATGGACACTCCCCGCACCCGCCGGGTGTTGCTCGAGGGCTGGGAGAAGTTCCACGAGCCCGTCGACCGCATCGTCTCGGTCGGCGCCTTCGAACACTTCGGCCGGCTGCGTTACCCGCGCTTTTTCAAGATGGCCTATGAGGTACTGCCCAGCGACGGCATCATGCTGCTGCACACGATCGTGCGGCCCACCTTCAAAGAGGCCAGGGTCCAGGGCAACCCCTTGACCCATGAGATTGTGCACTTCGTCCAGTTCATCCTGGCCGAGATCTTCCCCGGCGGCTGGCTGCCCACGGTTCCGGTGGTCGAAGAGCACGCCGGCGCGGCCGGTTTCAAGATGACGCGTATTCAGTCACTGCAACTGCACTACGCCAGGACGCTGGAGTTGTGGGCCACCGCCCTCGAGGCGCGGAAAGACGACGCCATCGCGCTGCAGTCGGAAGAGGTCTACGACAAGTACATGAAGTACCTGACCGGCTGCGCGAAGCTGTTCCGCCAGGGTTACACGGACGTCGATCAGTTTACGCTGGAAAAGTAACTAGCTCACTTTGAAACTGACCGTCCCCGGGCGTCGCCGGGGGTGACCCGTCATTTCACGAGGGTGAACTGCCCCACGTTGCTGATGCCCTTGATGAAGAAGTCTTCGCACCCCGTCAAGTAGTGCATATAGCGGTCGTAGACCTCTTGAGACTGGATGGCGATGGCCTTCTCTTTGTTGGCCTCGAGATTGGCGGCCCAGATGTTCAGCGTTCGTGCATAGTGCTCTTGCAGCAAGTGCACTCTTTCGACCGAGAACCCGGCGTCCTGGCTGAATTTGAAAATGTCTTCCTGCGCGGGCAACTGCCCGCCCGGGAAAATCTCCGTGCCGATGAACCGCGCGAATCGGATGTCGCGCATCGTCAGCTTAATGCCGAGTGCGGGCATCTGTTGCCATTGATACGTCAAAATCGTGTGCAGCAACATCCGGCCGTCGTCCGGAAGAACCTTGTAAGCACGGTCGAAGAACGCGGAGTAACGCTCCATCTTGAACGCTTCGAAGGCGCCGATGGTGACAATCCGGTCGACCTTGTCCTCGAACTCCTCCCAGCCCTGCAGCCGCACCTCGATCGTGCGCTGGGTTCCGATCTTGGAGAGTTTGGCCTTGCTGTACTCGAACTGGTTGCGGCTCAGCGTGATACCGATCACGTTCACGTCATATTTCTCGATCGCCCGCACCAGCGCACCGCCCCAGCCGCAGCCGATGTCGAGCAACGTCATGCCGGGTTCCAGGTTGAGCTTGCCCAGTGCCAGGTCGAATTTTGCGTTCGACGCCTCTTCGAGGGTCATGTCGTCGCGCTCGAAGTAAGCGCAGGTATAGGCCATCGTGGGGTCTAGGAATAACGCGAAAAAGTCGTCCGAAACATCGTAGATCGATTGGGACTCTTCGTAATACGGCCGCAACTGGCTCATGCTTGGGGGGATGCCTCTCGTCTGTTGATCGCCGAGAATGATACCCGATGTAAACGACGGCTGTCCCAGACACTCACCGTGCGCCGCGTCACCATGCCCCGCGGTCAGCCGCGCATTCAGTACGAATAGAAGCCCTGACCCGATTTCTTGCCCAGTCGACCCGCCTCGACCATGCGGAGCAGCAATGGCGGCGGGGCGTGATGCGATTCCTTGAATTCATCGAACATTTTGTCCGCGATCAGCTTCAGCGTGTCCAGGCCGACGAGGTCGGATAGCCGCAGCGGGCCCATCGGGTGCGACAGCCCGGCAACCACGGCTTTGTCCACATCTTCGACGGTGGCGAAGCCGGACTCGACCATCCGGATCGCGGACAACAGATAGGGCACCAAGAGCGCGTTCACCACGAAGCCCGATCGGTCGGAGCAGCGCACCACCTGTTTGCCGAGGACCGCGCTGGCAAACTCTTCGGTGCGCGCCAGCGCGCCTTCGTCGGTGACCAGCGTGCTGACCAGCTCGACCAACGGCAGCACCGGGACCGGATTGAAGAAGTGCAGGCCCAGCACCCGTTGCGGGTTCTTGGTAGCCGCAGCGATCTTCATGATCGGAATGCTGGACGTGTTGGACGCCAGCACCGCGTTGGGATCGGTGATGACCCGGTCCAGCTCGGCGAAGATCTGGGCCTTGACGGCCTCGTCTTCGACGATGGCCTCGATGACCAGTTGACGGTCGGCGAGGTCGGCCAACTCGGTGGTGAAGGTGAGCTGGCTCAGCGCGCGGTCGCGCTCCCGCTCGGTCACCTTGCCCACGCTGACGCCACGCTCCAGCGACTTCACAATGCGGTTGCGTCCCGCCGTGATGAGCGCCTCGGTGGTCTCGAACACGGTGACGCCGACACCGGCACGGACGGAGACCTCGGCGATACCGGATCCCATCTGCCCGGCCCCGACCACCCCCACCCGCTGGATCGCTGTGTCGCTCACTATTTCTTTCTCCAGTCGCGTTGTCGTGCAAAGCAAGAGGCCCCGCCCAGGTTCGCCAGGCGGGGCCTATGCTACTTCAGCCGTCAGCTGAGTCAGATCAGTGACTTAGCCGTCGGTTTTCCCTCGTCCTCGCGGGACTTGCCCGCCAGTCCTCGGTGTCTTAGTGACGAGGCCTTCGGTTCCGCTTCTTCGCGGGCTACGCCCGCTCATCGTCAGTGGAACTGGCCCTCTTCGGTGGAGCCGGTCAGCGCGGTGGTCGACGAGGTCGGGTCGACTGTGGTGGCGATGCGGTCGAAGTATCCGGCGCCAACCTCACGCTGATGCTTGGTCGCGGTGTAGCCGCGCTCCTCGGCGTCGAACTCGCGCTCCTGCAGCTCGACGTAGGCGCTCATCTGGTTGCGGGCGTAGCCGTAGGCCAGATCGAACATCGAGTAGTTCAGCGCGTGGAAGCCGGCCAGCGTGATGAACTGGAACTTGAATCCCATTGCGCCGAGCTCCTTCTGGAACTTGGCGATGGTCGCGTCGTCGAGGTGCTTGCGCCAGTTGAACGACGGCGAGCAGTTGTAGGCCAGCATCTGGTCCGGGAACTCGCTCTTGACGCCCTCGGCGAACTTCGCGGCCAGCTCGAGGTCCGGGGTGCCGGTCTCCATCCAGATCAGGTCGGAGTACGGCGCGTAGGCCTTGGCACGGGCGATGCAGGGCTCGAGGCCGTTGCGCACCCGGTAGAAGCCTTCCTTGGTCCGCTCGCCGGTGATGAACGGCTGGTCGCGCTCGTCGACGTCGGAGGTGATCAGCGTGGCCGCCTCGGCGTCGGTCCGCGCGATCACGACGGTCGGCACGTCGGAGACGTCGGCCGCCAGTCGGGCCGAGGTCAGCGTGCGGATGTGCTGCTGGGTCGGGATCAGCACCTTGCCACCGAGGTGGCCGCACTTCTTCTCCGAGGCCAGCTGGTCTTCCCAGTGCGAGCCTGCGACACCGGCAGCGATCATCGCCTTCTGCAGTTCGTAGACGTTGAGCGCGCCACCGAAACCGGCCTCGCCGTCGGCGACGATCGGGGCCAGCCAGTTCTCCACCGACCGGTCGCCCTCGACCTTGGCGATCTGGTCGGCGCGCAGCAGCGCGTTGTTGATCCGGCGAACGACCTGCGGCACCGAGTTGGCCGGGTAAAGGCTCTGGTCGGGGTAGGTGTGGCCGGACAGGTTCGCGTCACCGGCGACCTGCCACCCCGAGAGGTAGATGGCCTTGAGGCCGGCGCGCACCTGCTGGACGGCCATGTTGCCGGTCAGCGCGCCCAGCGCGTTGACGAACTCCAGGTCGTGCAGCTGTTCCCACAACACCTCCGCGCCGCGGCGGGCCAGGGTGTTCTCCTCGACGACGCTGCCCTGCAGGGCGACGACGTCCTCGGTGGTGTAGGTGCGGCTGACGTCCTTCCAGCGTGGGTTGGTGTCCCAGTCGTGCTGGATCTGCTCGGCGCTCTTCGGGGTGCCAACGACAGACATTGGACTTACTCCTTCACTCTGTTGAACGGTTAACGCCGTGCCGCTGTCGAAGCGGTAGCCGGAGGCTTAACTTCACTGGCGTGTTAACACGACGATGGCACAGCCTGTTGATGCTGGTCCACCCATTTCAGTTGCCAATTTCGGCAACGACGCAACCCGGTTTTGCAAAGTTTGCGAAGGCACGTCTGAACTTAACCGTTTCAGAAGCTACCCATCAGTAACCACAAATTCGCAGGTCAGACGGGAATTTAATGGGACGCTTGTCCGGTTAGATCGCGAAGATCGAAGCGACGGCTTTTGTCTCGTCGCCGACCGCATATGTGAGCGTTGTAACAGCGCGATCGGCCAGCCCGGGACCGAATTTGTCGGTGGATCCGGCCGGGTGAACATGCGAGAGGATTTCCAGCTTGTCGCCCAGCGCCACCGGCGCCTCGTGCTCGAGGGTGATGCGCAGCGGCCAGGTGGCCAGATCGAGGTGCGACGCCAGGTAGTCCTCGATCACGCTCCAATACACCGAGTTGTTCATGTGATCGAACAAGTCGATGTCGGTGACCCGGACGGGGAACTCGTGAATCTCCGACGCGTCGTCGCGGCTGCCCGGCTTCAGATAGCCCTTCCAGCGCAACCGATCCACCGACGTGGTCTTGTGCAGACCTTCCAGGAAGTCGTCGGCGATGCGGGACGGCATCTGGGTTTCCCGGTTGATGTTGATCCAGAACGCCTCGGACTCGATCAGCCCGCCCTTGCGTCCGTCGATGCGGACCCGCATCTCACACCATCGATTCGAGGTGCCCGAACACCAGCGCCGGCATCGCAACATGTCCTGGAACTCGATCGGGCGGATCAGATCGACCATGGTGCGGCGGACGATCCACAGCGGATGGGTCTCTTCGAAGCCCAGCTCGCGGAGCTGGTCCTGGCCGATGTCCTGGATGTGCCGGCAGGCCGCGTCCAAGCGCAGCCGACCGGTGCGGTCGATGTCGCCGACACGCAGCGGCCATTCGCGACCGAATACATCGGGGTGGCCGTCGGGCACCGGCATCATTGATTTGTCCAGGCTCACGGCTTTGCTCCCCGTCGTCCCTTCATCTCGTACCTCAGGCTAACCCCGAGGCTCCCGCTGCGAATCATGCCAACACGGTCCGTCCAATGGCAATCGCATCTTATTTTGCCGCAAATGCAAACTCTGCAAACCGAATCTTCGCAGCGGCGAGTAGGCTGAGTGAAGTGTCCAAGACATTCGTCGGCTCACGCGTTCGCCAATTGCGGAGCGAACGCGGTTTCTCGCAGGCCGCGCTGGCCCAGATGCTCGAGATCTCGCCGAGCTATCTCAACCAGATCGAGCACGACGTTCGCCCGTTGACGGTTGCCGTACTGCTGCGCATCACCGAGGTGTTCGGGGTGGACGCGACGTTCTTCGCACCCCAGGACGACACCCGCCTGGTCGCCGAGCTGCGGGAAGTGACGATGGACCGCGACCTGGACATCGACGTCGACCCACCCGAGGTCGCCGAGATGGTCAGCGCTCATCCCGCCCTGGCCCGGGCGGTGGTCAACCTGCACCGGCGCTACCGGATCACCACCGCTCAGCTCGCCGCCGCCACCGAGGAGCGGTTTTTCGACGGCAGCAGCGGCAGCGGTTCGATCACCATGCCGCACGAAGAGGTCCGCGATTACTTCTACGAACGCCAGAACTACCTGCACGAGTTGGACAGCGCCGCCGAAGACCTGACGAACCAGATGCGGCTGAACCACGGCGATCTGGCGCGCGAGCTGACGCGACGGATCACCGAGGTGCACGGGGTGCACATCACCCGGCGCATCGATCTCGGCGACAGCGTGCTGCACCGCTATGACCCCGGGACCCAGACGCTGGAATTCAGCAACCACCTCTCATTGGGACAGCAGGTCTTCAAGATGGCCGCCGAACTGGCCTATCTGGAGTACGGCGAGCTGATCGACAGCATGGTCGAGGAGGGCAAGTTCACCAGCGCGGAGTCACACACCCTGGCCCGGTTGGGATTGGCCAACTACTTCGCCGCGGCCGCGGTGTTGCCCTACCGCCAATTCCACGACGTCGCCGAGAATTTCCGCTACGACGTCGAGCGGCTCTCGGCGTTCTACTCGGTGAGCTACGAAACCATCGCGCACCGGCTCTCAACGCTGCAACGGCCGTCGATGCGGGGTGTGCCGTTCTCGTTCGTCCGGGTGGACCGGGCAGGGAATATGTCAAAACGTCAGTCTGCCACCGGTTTTCACTTCTCCTCCAGCGGCGGAACCTGTCCGCTGTGGAATGTGTACGAAACGTTTGCCAATCCGGGCAAGATCCTGGTGCAGATCGCTCAGATGCCCGACGGCCGCAATTACATGTGGGTGGCCCGGACGGTGGAACGCCGCGCTGCGCGGTATGGTCAGCCCGGCAAAACCTTTGCCATCGGGCTGGGCTGCGAACTTCGTCATGCGCACCGGCTCGTCTACTCGGAAGGACTCGACTTGTCCGGGGACATAGCCACACCCATCGGCGCGGGTTGCCGTGTCTGCGAACGTGACAACTGTCCGCAGCGGGCTTTTCCGGCCCTGGGACGCGCACTCGATCTCGACGAACACCGCAGCACGGTCTCGCCTTATCTGGTGAAACAACCATGAGCGACGGGCAAGCCGGTCACGTCGGCCGCGTACCGTCGTCGCCCAAGTTGCGCCGGCTGGGGCCGGTCAACTGGGTGATGGCGAAGCTGGCCGCACGCTCAACGCGGGCGGCCGAGATGCATCTGTTCACCACGCTCGGTCAGCGCCAAGGGCTGTTTTGGGCGTGGTCCATCTACGGCGGCCGGTTGCTGCGCGGCCGACTGCCCCGCGTCGACACCGAATTGGTGATCCTGCGCGTCGCGCATTTGCGCTCTTGCGAATACGAGCTGCAGCACCATCGCCAGATGGCGCGCCAGCACGGTTTGGACGCTCACATGCAGGCCACCATCTTCGCCTGGCCCACCGTTGCAGACAACGACGGACCGCGAATCATCTTGAGCGCCCGGCAGGAGGCGCTGCTCAAGGCGACGGATGAGCTGATCAAGAACCGGTCGGTCAGCGACGGCACCTGGCAGCAGCTGGCAACACATCTCGATAGGCGTCGGCTCATCGAATTCTGCTTGCTCGCAACGCAATACGATGCCCTGGCCGCGACGATAACCGCGCTGGATATCCCGCTCGACAATCCGGGGAACCGTCAGGCGTAGATGTTGGCCAGCACGGCCAGCGTCAGGATCACCGGCAGTATCGGCAGTCCGAAAGCCAAAGCCGCCCAAGGGTATCGGCCCCGGCGGCGCAGCTGCCAACCCCAAATCCCCGCGCCGATCGCCAGCACAGCCGACAGCACCAACACCGACGGAGCCCACCGGCCCGCAGTCGCGTTGTCGCCTGCGATCGAAATCGCTACCAACCACAGCACGTAACCGGCGGCCACGCCGCCAATCGCACCGACCAGGGAATCGCCGCGAATCATCGGCTAGAAGTTGATCATGTGGCCGGTCAGGCCGTGGAAGCACTCTTGCAGCGCCTCGGACATGGTCGGATGCGTGTGCACATTGCGTGCCAGCTCGGTCGCCGTCAGATCCCATTTCTGGGCCAGGGTGAGCTCGGGCAGCAACTCCGACACGTCGTGGCCGATCAGATGCCCACCCAGCAACTCACCGTATTTGGCGTCGGCGACCAGCTTCACGAAACCGCTAGGGTCGCCCACCCCATGGGCTTTGGCGTTGGCGGTGAACGGGAACTTGGCCACCACCACGTCGTAGCCTTCGTCGCGGGCCTGCTGCTCGGTGAGCCCGAAGCTGGCCACGTTCGGCTGGCAGAACGTCGCGCGCGGCAGCATCCGGTAGTCGCCCAGCGCCAAAGTCTCTGCCCCGCCGATGGTTTCGGCCGCCACCACCCCCTGGGCTTCGGCGACGTGCGCGAGCTGCAGTTTCCCGGTGACGTCGCCGATGGCGTAAATGTGGTCGACGTTGGTGCGCATGTAGTCGGTGATCCCGATGGCCTTGCGGTCGGTCAGCGCGACCCCGGCCTTGTCCAATCCGTAGCCGTCGACGTTGGGCGCAAAACCGATGGCCTGCAACACTTTTTCGGCCTTCAGCTCTTGCGAGTTGCCGTCCTTGCTGATCGCGACCCGGACGACCGAACCGTCATCGGAGATGGAGTCGACCTTGGTGCCGGTCAGGATCTTCACGCCCAGTTTCTTGAACTGCTTCTCGATCTCCTTGGAGACTTCGGCGTCCTCGTTGGGCAACGCGCGCGGCAAGAACTCGACGATGGTCACGTCGACTCCGTAGTTCTTCAGCACGTAGCCGAATTCCATGCCGATGGCCCCCGCGCCGGCGATGATGATCGACTCGGGCAGTTCCCGGGACAGGATCTGTTCCTCGTAGGTGACCACGTTTTCCGACAGCGACGTACCGGGAACCAGCCGGGTGCTGCTGCCGGTGGCGATGATGGCGTTGTCGAAGGTGACCGTGTCGGTGCCACCGTCATTGAGATCGACCGACAACGTATGGGCGTCGGTGAATCGGCCGTAGCCGTGGATCTCGGTGATCTTGTTCTTCTTCATCAAGAAGTGCACGCCGGCGACGCGGCCCTCGGCCACTTTGCGGCTGCGGTCGAAGGCGACCCCGTAGTCGAAAGTCGCCTCACCGCTGATGCCAAAAGTGTTGGCCTCTTTGGTGAAGATGTGCGCGAGTTCGGCGTTGCGCAGCAATGCCTTGGACGGGATGCAGCCGACGTTGAGGCAGACTCCACCCCAGTACTTCGGTTCGATGACTGCGGTGTTCAGGCCGAGCTGCGCGGCGCGAATAGCTGCGACATATCCGCCGGGACCGGCCCCGAGGACAACGACGTCATAGTGGGTCACGGCACCTACCCTAGTGGGTCAATACGGGATGACGCCGACCAGACAATGACCCATGCGCGCGCAGTAGTAATAGCCGTACAGGGGCGCCGCCGCAGCGACGGAGGCAAACGGCCCCGACATCACCGCGATGGACAATGCCGAGATCAGCGGCCTGCCCTGGACCATGGCCAGCAGCACCCCGCCCACGCCGCACACGACGACGTAGACCAGGACCATGAACACCGCCGCCGTCTTGTCGATCGTGTGATACCACCAATAAAACAGGCTCAGCCCGACCTCGACGGCGGCGATCCACACGCCCAGGATCACCAGAACCAACTTCCACCACTTCAGGTACTGATACCGGCCCGGAAAGGTGACCGGGTGCACCGCCGTCCCGGCGGTCTCCGGATCCGGCTGCTGGGGCTCATCTTTCGGTTGCGCCGGCGAATGCTTGGCGGCAACCGGGCCGGTGTCGTCGAAGTTCGGCACGAACGGCACCGAGTGCTCACCGGTGTCGTCGAAGTTGGGGACGAAACCTCGGGTGCCGGTGTCCTCGAAGTCGGGAACGAACGCTTCGGTGCCCGGATTCGACGGGTCGTCAGGCACGGGAGACCACCTGGATAGCGACGAGCGCACCGAACCAGCCGGGCGCCAGCGCCAGGATGAACGCACCCAGCATGGTGACCCACCGGCGGCCGGAGAACAGGATCACCAGCAACCCGATGACGCTGGGCAGCCCGGCCACCAGCGCAATGACGGTGTCGGGACGAATCCGCGCATGCACGATCACGGTCAGCGCCACCCCCGCCAACAGCCCCACCGCGTTGCCGACCAACATGGCGGCGGCCAGCAGCCAGGGACGCGGGAGCGGGATCACGCTGACGACCTTACTGCGGTTCCCGACCACGAGGCGGGCACGTTTCCGGCACGGCTTCGTCAATAACCCGGCCGCGGATCGACGGCCGTTCGCCGTGCTCGTAGTCGGCTCCGGTGATCACCGGCACGGCCTCTAGTAGGGCTTTCTCGTCGGCGCCGAAGACCCGGCCGCGGGACAGAAACCGCAGGCCCTCCGGTGCTTCCAGGCTGAACCCGCCGCCGCGGCCCGGCACCACGTCGATGACCAGCTGGGTGTGCTTCCAGGCCTGGTACTGCGGGCCCGAGATCCACACCGGGACGCCCTCGGCGCTCACGTCGAGCACCCCGAGCATGACGTCGCGGTCGCCGACCAGGAAGTCGCCGAGTGGGTAACACATCGGCGATGAGCCATCGCAGCAGCCGCCGGACTGGTGAAACATCACCGGACCATGGCGGTCCTGCAGTCGGGCCAGCAGCTCGGCAGCAGCGGCCGTGATGACCACGCCTGACGGAGCCGAACCCATCAGAAGAGCCCGACCGCCTTGTCGGCGTAGGACACCATCAAGTTCTTGGTCTGCTGGTAGTGGTCGAGCGCCATCTTGTGGGTTTCCCGGCCGAATCCGGATTGCTTGTAACCTCCGAACGCCGCGTGCGGCGGGTAGACGTGGTAGCAGTTGACCCACACCCGGCCGGCCTGGATGTCGCGGCCCGCCCGGTAGGCGGTGTTGCCGTCCCGGCTCCATACGCCCGCGCCCAGACCGTAGAGGGTGTCGTTGGCGATGCTCATCGCGTCGTCGTAGTCGTTGAACGACGTCACCGCGACGACCGGCCCGAAGATCTCCTCCTGGAAGATGCGCATCTTGTTGTTGCCGGAGAAAATCGTCGGCTGCATGTAGTAACCGCCGGACAGGTCGCCACCCAGTTCGGCGCGCTCGCCGCCGGTGATGATCTTGGCGCCCTCGCCCTTACCGATCTCGATGTAGGAGAGCACCTTTTCCAGCTGGTCGTTGGAGGCCTGCGAACCCAGCATCGTCTCGGTGTCCAGCGGATCGCCCTGCCGAACCGCCTTGGTGCGGATGGCCGCCAGTTCCAGGAACTCGTCGTGGATGTCGGTCTGAATCAGGCTGCGCGACGGGCAGGTACACACCTCACCCTGATTGAGAGCGAACATGGTGAAGCCTTCCAGCGCCTTGTCCTGGAAGTTGTCGTTGGCGGCCATGACGTCGGAGAAGAAGATGTTCGGACTCTTGCCGCCGAGCTCCAGGGTGACCGGGATCAGGTTCTGCGAGGCGTACTGCATGATGAGGCGCCCGGTGGTGGTTTCCCCGGTGAACGAGATCTTGGCGATGCGGTCGCTGGAGGCCAGCGGCTTGCCGGCTTCGACGCCGAAGCCGCTGACGATGTTGACCACCCCGGGCGGGATCACATCGCCGATCAGCGACATCAGGTACAGGATCGAGGCCGGGGTCTGCTCGGCGGGCTTGAGCACCACCGTGTTGCCGGCCGCCAGTGCCGGCGCCAGCTTCCAGGCACCCATCAGGATCGGGAAGTTCCACGGAATGATCTGTGCCACCACCCCGAGCGGCTCGTGGAAGTGGTAGGCGACGGTGTCCTCGTCGATCTGCGACAGCGAGCCCTCCTGCGCGCGGATTGCCGCGGCGAAGTACCGGAAATGGTCGGCGGCCAGCGGGATGTCGGCGGCCAGCGTCTCGCGGATCGGTTTGCCGTTGTCCCACACTTCGGCCAGCGCGAGCGCATCCTTGTTGGCCTCGATGCGGTCGGCGATCTTGTGGAGGATCGCGGCGCGCTCGGCCGGGGCGGTCTTGCCCCACTTCGGGGCGGCCGCGTGCGCGGCGTCGAGCGCCTTGCCGACGTCGTCGGCGTCCGAGCGCGCCACTTCGCAAAACGTTTGACCGGTCACCGGCGTCGGGTTCTCGAAGTACAGACCCTTGGCGGGCGCCACCCATTCGCCCCCGATGAAGTTGTCATATCGCGACTCGTACGACATCAGCGCCCCGGCGGAACCTGGACGTGCGAAAACGGTCATCTGCTCGGCTCCTCGCTCGACCCGTGTACTACGGCTGTAATGCAGTTCACACTACCGTCGGGGCCACAATGTGTTCCATGACAGCGCAGCCTGCCGAGGACAACGACGACCCGTACCTGTGGCTCGAGGACGTAACCGGCGAGACGGCGCTGGACTGGGTGCGCGCACGCAACGAGCCGACCCAGGCGGAATTCTGCGACGCAACCTTCGAGCAGCTGCGCACCGAGGCGCTGGAGGTGCTGGACACCGATGCCCGCATCCCCTACGTCCGCCGCCGCGGCGAGTACCTCTACAACTTCTGGCGCGACGCCGCCAACCCGCGCGGGCTGTGGCGGCGCACCACCCTGGACAGCTATCGCGGCGACTCCCCCGAGTGGGATGTGCTGATCGATGTCGACGAGCTGGGTCGCGCCGACGACGAGAAGTGGGTTTGGGCTGGCGCGACGGTGATCGAACCGGAGTTCACTCGCGCTCTGGTCAGTCTGTCCCGCGGTGGCTCGGATGCGGTGATCGTGCGTGAATTCGACATGATTACACGGGAATTCATTGCCGACGGCTTTGCGCTGCCGGAAGCCAAGTCGCAAATCGGGTGGGCCGATCCGGATACCGTGCTGGTGGGCACCGACTTCGGTCCCGGCTCGCTCACCGAATCCGGCTATCCGCGGATCGTCAAGCGCTGGCGCCGGGGCATGCCGTTGGCGCAGGCCGAGACGGTCTTCGAGGGATCAAGCGCCGACGTCAGTGTGTCCGCGAACGCGGATCGCACGCCCGGCTTCGAACGCACCTTTGCCGGTCGCGCGATCGACTTCTGGAACGAGGAGATCTTCGAGGTTCGCGGCGCGGAGCTGATTCGCATCGAGGTCCCCACCGACGCAAGCGTGTCGATTCACCGCGAATGGCTGTTGATCGAGCCGCGCACCGATTGGACCGTCGGCGGGCTCACCCACCGCGCCGGCTCGCTGCTGGCCGCTGACTACGACGAATTCCTCTCCGGCACAGCACAATTGCAGGTAGTTTTCGAACCCGACGAGCACACCTGCCTGCATCAGAGTGCCTGGACCCGCGACCGGCTGTTGCTGGTGACACTGGCCGATGTGGCCAGCCGGGTCGAAGTCGTCACACCCGGCAGCTGGCTTCGCGAGCCAGTGGCGGGCATCCCCGCGGCAACCAACACCGTGATCGTCGCCGCCGACGACACCGGCGACGAGTTCTTCCTGGATTCAAGTGGATTCGACCAGCCGTCGCGGCTGCTGCGCAGCACCGACGCCCAGCACCTGGACCAGATCAAATCCGCTCCCGCCTTCTTCGACGCCGAAAACCTGGACGTGCAACAGTTTTTCGTGCCGTCCAAGGATGCCACGTTGATCCCGTACTTCGTCGTAGGATCCCGGGATGCCACCGGGCCCGGCCCCACGCTGCTCGGCGGCTACGGCGGATTCGAATCGTCCAAGACACCCGGGTACAGCGGCGTGCTGGGCCGGCTGTGGCTGGCCAGGGGCGGCACCTACGCGATGGCCAATATCCGGGGCGGCGGCGAGTACGGGCCAAGCTGGCACACCCAGGCGATACGCGAGGGCCGACACAAGGTCGACGAAGACTTCGCCGCGGTGGCAGAGGATTTGGTGAATCGCGGCATCACGACGGTCGCACAACTCGGCGCACAGGGCGGCAGCAATGGCGGGCTGCTGATGGGCATCATGCTGACCAAGTACCCGGAGAAATTCGGCGCGCTGGTATGCGATGTCCCACTGCTGGACATGCGGCGCTACCACCTATTGCTGGCCGGCGCCTCGTGGGTGGCCGAGTACGGCGATCCGGACAACCCTGACGACTGGGCGTTCATCTCCAAATACTCTCCATACCAAAACATTTCGACTAGTGACCAGTACCCTTCGGTGCTGTTCACCACGTCCACCCGTGACGATCGCGTGCATCCGGGGCATGCCCGCAAAATGGTCGCGGCGCTACAAGCCGCCGGCCATCGAGTCTGGTACTACGAGAACATCGAGGGCGGACACGCCGGCGCGGCGGACAACGAGCAGGCCGCGTTCAAGGCGGCGCTGAGTTATTCGTTCCTCTGGCGGACGCTGGCTTCCTGATGGCAGGCCGGCCATAGGATGTCGACGTGTCGATAGAGCGTCTCGAACTCGCCGCCACGGTGGCCGGGCTGATCTTCATCATCGCCGGGCACGCGCAGGCGCGCTACCGCTTCGTCCGCGGCCGCCACCGAGGCCGGCGCTTCTACTGGACGGCCTCGTTCCTCGGCATCATCTGCTTCGCATTCGGAACGGGCAAAATCTGGCCGAACGCCGTCGCCTCAGCCGTGATCTTCACCGCCATCATCGTGGGATCGGCCTACATGATCACGCCCTACCTCAAGATCGGCGGCCAGATCTATGCGGCGAGCCCGGAACACCGGGAGCCCGATCCGCCGGACGAAGGGCGCTAGCTCACACTTGGGCATGCCCGACTTCGAGACATTGCTGTACCGGACGGCCGGCGCGGTCGCGACCATCACGCTGAACCGCCCCGAGCAGCTGAACACCATCGTCCCGCCCATGCCCGACGAGATCGAAGCGGCCATCGGGCTGGCCGAGCGGGATCCGCAGATCAAAGTCATCGTGTTGCGCGGCGCGGGCCGCGCCTTCTCCGCCGGCTACGACTTCGGCGGCGGATTTCAGCACTGGGGCGAAGCCATGATGACCGACGGCAAGTGGGATCCGGGCAAGGACTTTGCGATGGCCACCGCCCGCGAGATCGCACCGTCGCAGAAGTTCATGGCCATCTGGCGGGCGTCCAAGCCGGTGATCGCCCAATTGCACGGCTGGTGCGTCGGCGGGGCCAGCGACTACGCGCTCTGCGCCGACCTCGTCGTCGCGAGCGAAGACGCCGTCATCGGCACCCCGTACAGCCGGATGTGGGGGGCCTATCTGACCGGGATGTGGCTGTATCGGCTGAGCCTGGCGAAGGTCAAGTGGCACTCGCTGACCGGCCGGCCGCTGACCGGCGTGCAGGCCGCCGAGATCGAGCTGATCAACGAGGCGGTGCCGTTCGAGCGCCTCGAGGCCCGGGTCGCCGAGATCGCCGCCGAACTGTCGCAGATCCCGTTGTCGCAGCTGCGGGCGCAGAAA
>Ga0182030_10000529_pt1 | contig 72651 bp, 59 predicted proteins | sample 812S3MmetaG_FD_121299 | JGI IMG/M metagenome (GOLD analysis project Ga0182030, IMG submission 121299) | Permafrost microbial communities from Stordalen Mire, Sweden - 812S3M metaG (Illumina Assembly) | ecosystem: Environmental > Terrestrial > Soil > Wetlands > Permafrost | place: Sweden...
CACGGACATCAAGGAAGGCGATCAGGTCAAGCGCACCGGAACCATTATGAGCGTCCCGGTCGGCGATGCCATGATTGGCCGCGTCGTCAACGCTCTCGGTCAGCCGATCGATGACAAGGGTCCGATTGCTACCACCCAGTTCAATCCGGTCGAGGCCATCGCCCCCGGCGTCATTGACCGTCAGCCGGTGCGCGAGCCCATGGCTACCGGCATCAAGTCCATCGATGCCATGATCCCCATCGGCCGCGGCCAGCGCGAACTGCTCATCGGTGACCGCCAGACCGGCAAGACCGCCATCGCTCTCGATACCATCATCAACAACAAGGGTGGCGATCTGATCTGCGTTTACGTTGCCATCGGTCAGAAGCGCTCCACCGTCGCCCAGGTCGTCAAGACCCTGGAAGAAGCCGGCGCCATGGCTTACACCGTCGTCGTTGTGGCTTCGGCCTCCGACCCGGCGCCCATGCAGTACATCGCCCCCTACTCGGGCACGGCCATCGCCGAATACTTTCGCGACACCAAGCGCCACGCCCTGGTCATCTACGACGATCTTTCCAAGCACGCCGTGGCCTATCGCGAAATTTCCCTGCTGCTCCGCCGTCCCCCGGGGCGCGAAGCCTATCCCGGCGATGTCTTCTATCTTCACTCCCGTCTGTTGGAGCGCTCCTGCAAGCTCAATGACAAGCTCGGCGGCGGTTCGATCACTTCCCTGCCTATCATTGAAACCCAGGCAGGCGACGTCTCGGCCTACATTCCGACCAACGTCATCTCCATCACCGACGGTCAGATCTTCCTGGAAGCCGATCTGTTCAACTCCGGTGTGCGTCCCGCGGTCAACGTCGGCATCTCGGTCTCGCGCGTCGGTTTCTCGGCGGCTGTCAAGGCCATGAAGCAGGTCGGTTCCAGCCTCAAGCTGGAGCTGGCGCAGTACCGCGAACTGGCGGCTTTCGCCCAGTTCGGCTCCGACCTCGACAAGGCCACGCAAGCCCAGTTGAATCGCGGCGCGCGCCTCGTCGAACTGCTCAAGCAAGGCCAGTTCGAGCCGCTTCCCTTCACCCATCAGGTTCTGTCGATCTATGCCGGCACCAACGGCTTCCTCGATGACATCGCGGTGCAGGATGTGCGTCCCTTCGAGAAGGCCCTGTATGCCTACGTCGAGTCTTCCAACCCCGCCCTGTTCAGAAACATCGCGGAGAAAAAGGCTCTCACCGACGACATCAAAGCCGATATCGCCAAGACCATTAAGGAAGCAAAGGAACGCTTCCTTGCCGAGCGCAACGCAGCCGTCCCGGCTGCTCACTAAGGATTGCCAGAGTGACCGAATATGCCTAACGTTCTGGACATCCGGCGCCGTATCCGCAGCGTGAAGAGCACGCGGCAGATTACCAAGGCCATGAAAATGGTCTCTGCCGCCAAGCTCCGCCGCGCTCAGGAACGCGCCCTGGCCGCCCGTCCCTATGCGCAGATGCTGACCAACGTGCTGCGCTCGCTGGTCACCCGCGCCGATGTCATCGATTCCGACACCGGCAAGGCCAAGCATCCATTGTTGGAAACCCGCGAGGAGCGCAACATCGTCGTCGTCGTTGTTACCGGCGATCGTGGCCTAGCCGGTGGATTCAACTCCAACCTGCTCAAGGCCGCTCAGCGCTTTCTTGACACTAAGTCCAACCTCAACGTGGACGTGGAGTGCATCGGCCGCAAGGGCCGCGACTACTTCCGCCGCCGCTTTCCCGCCGAGGCTTCCGGTGAAATACGCAGCTCGGCCGTGCGCGTCACCGGCGAGCACCTTGGGATTCTAAAGGCGCCGCAATTCAGCCACGTTTCGCCCATTGCCGAAGACATTATCGGGCGCTATACCGATGGCGAAATCGATGCCGTCTACGTAGTGTTCAATGAGTTCAAGTCGGTCATCGCCCAGCGTCTGGTGGTCGAGCAGATTCTGCCCGTCGCCGACATCGGCGAGCGCGACATCGAGGATGCGATCGAGCTCTCTATCGAAGAGCGCGAGCGTGCCGGCGAAGCCGCAACCACGGCTGGCGTTTCCCTGCGGCCGCAGGACACCACCGAAATCGACCGTCTGGCGGCTGGCTTTGCCGTCGCCCCGGTCGACTACATCTACGAGCAGCCCGCCATCCAGTTGTTCCGCGAGCTGCTTCCCAAGTACGTCATCGCGCAGATGTACCGCGCCATGCTGGAATCGGTGGCCGCCGAACACGCCGCACGCATGACCGCGATGGATTCGGCTACCAATAACGCTGGTGAACTGATCGACTCGCTCACGCTCACGATGAACCGCGCCCGTCAGGCCGCCATCACCAAGGAAATCATCGAGATCGTCAGCGGAGCCGCCGCGCTGTAAAACAAGTTTTCGCGCAAGCGAAGGCAAACGAATTCAGCTCCACGGGTTTCTGCTTCGAGGTTCGCCTCGAACTTTGAAACCTTGAAACTTTGAAACTAGGTTTACTCATATGCCTGAAAACATTGGACACGTCATTCAGATCGCCGGACCCGCCGTGGACGTGCAGTTCACCGAGTCGGCCATCCCGCTCATCTACACTGCGCTTCGCGTCGTCAGCGATGGCTTCAAGGTTCCCAAGCCCATCGACGTCATTCTCGAGGTGCAGCAGCACCTTGGCGAGGGTCGCGTTCGCTGCGTCGCCATGCAGCCCACCGAGGGCATGGTTCGCGGTATGCAGGCCATCGACCTCGGCGGCCCCATCAGCGTTCCCGTTGGCCGCCAGACCCTGGGCCGCGTGATGAACGTGATCGGCGAGCCGGTCGATAACCTCGGCCCCATCAACTCCGAGAAGCGCATGCCGATTCATCGTCTGGCTCCGGCCTTCGACGAGCAGTCCACCCGCGCCGAGATGTTCGAGACCGGAATCAAGGTCATCGATCTCATCCAGCCCTTCCTCAAGGGCGGCAAGATCGGACTCTTCGGTGGCGCCGGCGTCGGCAAGACGGTCGTCATTCAGGAACTCATCAACAACGTCGCCAAGCAGCACGGCGGCTACTCGGTCTTCGCCGGCGTCGGCGAGCGCACCCGCGAAGGCAATGACCTCTGGCTCGAATTCCAGGAGTCGTGCGTCATCGAGGCGGGCAATCCCGCCAAGTCCAAAGCCGCGCTAATTTACGGCCAGATGACCGAGCCTCCAGGGGCGCGTCTCCGCGTCGCACTCACCGGCCTCACCGTCGCCGAGAGCTTCCGCGACGACGAGGGCGCCGACACGCTGTTGTTCATCGACAACATCTTCCGTTTCACTCAGGCGGGCTCGGAGGTTTCCACCCTCCTCGGCCGTATGCCGTCGGCCGTGGGCTACCAGCCTAACCTGGCCAGCGAAATGGGCGAGTTGCAGGAGCGCATTACCTCGACCAAGAAGGGTTCGGTCACCTCGGTGCAGGCCATCTACGTCCCCGCCGACGATTTGACCGATCCGGCTCCGGCCACCACCTTCGCCCACCTCGATGCCACCACGGTGCTCAACCGCGCCCTGACCGAAATCGGCATCTACCCAGCCGTCGATCCCCTGGCCTCCACCTCGCGCATTCTCGATCCGCGCATCGTCGGCCAGAATCACTATGACGTGGCGCAGAGCGTCAAGCGCACCCTGCAAACCTACAAGGATCTGCAGGACATCATCGCCATTCTCGGCATCGATGAACTTTCCGAAGAACAGAAGCTGACCGTGTCGCGCGCCCGTAAGGTCCAGCGCTTCCTCTCGCAGCCCTTCCACGTCGCCGAGCAGTTCACCGGCTTCCCCGGCAAGTACGTCAAGGTCGAGGACACCGTCCGCAGCTTCAAGGAGATCATCGACGGCAAGCACGACGCCATCCCCGAGCAGGCCTTCTACATGAAGGGCTCCATCGATGAAGTCTTGGAAGCTGCCGAACAGATGAAGGCGAAGGCCTAAGAAGTACGAGCCCTCCACTCTCGTCCGCGCTTGCGTGCGAGAGTGGAGGCTCAGGACATCCCCATGGCAGACACCATCGAACTCGAAATCGTTACTCCGGAGCGCCTCGTCGTTAAGACCAGCGCGGAAGAGATCCAGATTCCCGGCCGCAACGGCTATCTCGGAATCCTGCCCGGCCACGCACCGCTCATCACCGAGCTTGCCGTCGGCGAAATCGCCTACACCAACGCCGGCGTCTCCACCCGTCTCTCCGTAGCTTGGGGCTTTGCCGAGGTTTTACCCGACAAGGTCACCATCCTCGCCGAGACCGCCGAACTTGCCGAAGACATCGACGTGCCCCGCGCCGAAGCCGCCCGTGCCCGTGCCCAGCAGCACATCAAGCAGGCCGAGGACGCGGCCGCCTACGAGGCAGCCGCCGACGACCTAGCACGCGCCGAAGCCCGCCTTGCCGTCGCCAACAAACCGCAATAGCAATTCTCTTTGCAGCCTTCCAATGCCCCGGAGCAATCCGGGGCATTTTTCATGGCGTTCGGCAGGAGCCCTCAGCCTACAAAGAATCATCGCCAACGTCGGGGCGGGTTCCCCAATTCCCCCGCCGTTGGCGAATGTGGGGCAGTTGCTATCTACAGTTTGATAACGTCGCCTTCGCGGGCCGCGCGGACGCAGGGACAGTACGCGGAGGCCGATTCTACGATGGCGTCCACGCACGGGTCATCGTGGTCGGGGTCGTGGTGGAAGAGGACGAGTTCCTTGGTGCCGGTGGCGGCGGCAATGTCAATGGCTTCGCGCCAGTGGCTGTGTCCCCAACCGCGGTGCTTGGCCTCATATTCATCGGGAAGATATTGGGCGTCGTAGATGAGCACGTCGGAGCCTTCGGCAAGTTTGCGCACGTTGCGGTCAAAGACCGGATGCCCGGGCTCGGTGTCGGTGGCGTAGACAAAGACATGGTTATCGGTCTCCAGACGGAAGCCGAGGCAACCCTGGGGGTGATTGAGCCACATCGATTGCACCGTGCAATCATCAAAGGCGACGCGCTCCTCCTCGATGTCATAAAAATTGCAATGCGCCGCCATCTCGGTCATGTCCACGGGGAAATACGGATCGGCCATCTGTTCCTCGATCGCGCGTTGCAGGCCACGGGCACGGCTGGAGGAGTGAAAGAAAAAATAATTGTCGGGATTTTCATACAAGGGCTGAAAGAAGGGAATGCCCTGGATGTGATCCCAGTGGAAGTGGGAGAGAAATACGTGGGCGTAGATGGGAGTGGAGGCATACTCGGCGATCAGGCTCTTGCCCAGATTGCGGAATCCGGTGCCGCAATCGAAGATGTAAATGTGGTCGTTGATCCGCACCTCGACGCAGGGGGTGTTCCCGCCATACCGCATGTTTTCCATCTGCGGTGTGGGAGTGGAGCCACGAACTCCCCAAAATCTGATTTGCATGCGTCCCTTCCGGACCAGATCGAGCAAGATCTCCAGCTAAAGCGCAGCGAAAGCGGCTCCTACTCCAGTATCGCAGGCGGAGGAGAGTTAAAGAAGTATATGCCAGCAATGGCTATGCCTCAATGCCCGGTGAGACGGTGGGGCAGAGTTGCTGATGACAAATCCGGCGCGATGGATTAAAGTTGTGCCCCGGAGAGCCGGGGCGAGGCAGGCGATTCAGGGCGAAACGGCGTGCGATAAGGCGAATTGATGCGTGCGCGGATTCCCTGTGGGGACGGCATGGTTACTATTAGCGCCCTCGATATCAACTACTGGCTTGACACTTTCGGGCGGAAACGTAAGCTGAATGTGAACAAGGAGTCGGCGATGGCAGATGTGACCGAATCAGAGAAGCGTGCGATCCGGCGCTTTGCGCTTCAACTTCCGGTGACGGTAAATGCAGTATCGGAATCGGGCGAAGTGATGCAGGCAGTGGCGGAGACCCGCGACGTTAGCTCCCATGGAGTCTGTTTTTATTGCGACGCGGCCATGGAACTTGGAGCCGCGATTCAGTTTACGGTGACCCTGCCGACCGAGGTCACCATGACCGAGCCGATCAGCGTGCAGTGTAGTGGCACCGTGGTCCGGGTGGAAAAAAAGGACGGCGACAGCAAGTTCGCCATTGCCGCCGCGATTGCGGGCTACGAGTTTGTGGCCGACGAAGAAGAGCAGAATTTGGCCGCCGGCGATGACGCTGCGGCAACTCTGTGATTCAATAGCGGATCGTGAAGAAGCATCTGGTGTTACCAGTAATGCCACCAGTAATGCCACCCGTGACGCCGCCAGTAATGCCACTCGTGATGCTGCTCGGCATCGCCCTGGCTGCTGCTCCGGCGGCGAATGCGCAGAATGCGGTCGGCGAGGTATTTTCCGGCGACGCCAGTGTGCGCGGCGCGGTTTTTCTCTCCGGGAGAGGCACTCACGTGCTCAGCGGCTCGCAGGTAACGGCTGGCGAGGCGACGGCCTTGCTGAAATTGGAGCGCGGCGGCGAGTTGCGCATCTGTCCCAAAACGAATGTATCGTTGAGCGCGGACGCGGCGGGTAAGGCCCTGGTGCTGGGGCTGAACGCGGGCGCGATGGAGCTGGATTACTCCCTGCCCAGCGCGGCCGATTTACTGCTGACCCCGGATTTCCGGCTGCAACTGATCAGCCCGGGCACCTTCCACCTTGCGATCTCGGTTGCCCCTGCCGGAGACACCTGCCTGCGCACGTTGCCGGGCAACGATGCGGCGGTGTTCATCTCGGAATCGATGGGCTCGGACTCCTATCAGCTCTCGCCCGGAAAGAGTGTGATGTTCCGGGCGGGAAAAATCTCTGGGGCCACCGGCGCTCCTCCCGTTTGCGGCTGCCCGGAGACGAAGCCCGAGATGGTGGCGAGGGCCGCGTCCGCCACGGCAACACCCCCGGAGACGAAGCCTGCGGCGGCCAACGCCACACACATGGAGATCGACAGCACTTTCGTCTACCGGGGTGATGCGGCAGTGCAGGATTATTACGGCGCGGTGGCCCGGCTCTCGCTTTCGACCGACAATTCGAAGCTAGCCCTGGCGCTGCTTCCGCAAGTTAGCGCGCCGGCGGCGGCGGAGCCAAAGCCCGCCCGTAAGAAGGAATCTAGACTGCACCGCTTGCGTAATTTTTTGGGAGGGCTGTTCAGTGACTGAGGGCGGAAGCTGAAATTCCCGCGCAAAGTCTCCTCTATTTTTTGCTTTAGGCATGGTAAACTCCCATTTGCCAATGTTTTAACCTTCGGTTGCGATCCCCGGCGACGGGAGTTTACAATCCGCTTACACGGAGAAACAGGAACATGACGAAAGCCGATCTCATCGAAGAAGTCTCGCGCCTGGCCGAGTTGACCCGCAAGGACAGTGAAGTCATTGTGGAGACCATCTTCGACAGCGTGGTGCGTGCTCTGCGCACCGGAGACAAGATCGAAATTCGTGGTTTTGGCAGCTTCCGCACCCGGCAGCGCAAGCCACGGGTTGGCCGCAATCCTAAAACCGGCGACCGGGTCGAGGTGCCTCCGAAGAAGATCCCGTTCTTCAAGCCCAGCAAAGAGTTGAAGGACATGGTGAACCACGACAGCGAAAAGCCTAAAGCGGTGGCCGCCGCGGAAGTCTCGCAAGCAGGCCAGCCGGAGAACTGAGCCGGCCGCAACAGGTTGCGCCCTGGAGTGATCTCTATCGTAGTGTTGGACTGGTACGACCGCAACGCTGAACAACCATAGTGCTGGCGACGAGTTCGCCAACTTGTCTTTCCCGTGAATCTGCCTAACTCCATCACGCTCGCACGCATCGGTTGCGTACCGCTGTTTCTCTGGATTCTTTCCGGCGCTGGCCCCCATGGGGTGCACGGCCGGCAAGAGTTGCTGGCGGCGGCGGTGTTTCTGCTGGCTTCTCTCGCCGATGGAGTGGATGGCTATCTGGCGCGCCGGATGCAGCAGGTGACCACGCTGGGGATGCTGCTTTCGCCGCTGGCCGACAAACTGCTGGTGGCCACCGCCTACATCGCGCTGGTGCGCCTTGCTCCGGCGCTGGTTCCGGCCTGGGTCGCAGTGCTGATCGTGGGACGGGAATTCCTGGTAACGGGGCTGCGCTCGGTGGCCGCGCAGGAGGGCATGAATCTCAATGTCCGCGACATCGGCAAGTTCAAAACCGTGATCCAGGTGCTCTCCGTTGTGGCCGTGCTGGTGGCGCATGCCTGGAAATTGTGGCCGGTGGCGGGCATGGTGCTGCCGGGCGAGGCGATTGCCATCGGCGCGATATGGCTGATGCTGGCCGTCTCGCTGATCTCGGCCTTGGTCTACTTCCGCGCCTTCTGGGCCGCGGCACTGGCACAGAGCAAACAGCGCCGCAGCCCGCTCCCATTTGTGCTGCCACGGGCGGGCGATAAGAACGCGCGCGCCTAATAGTGCCGTTTGCGGATTTCCTCATGAATGACTTCTCTGCCGAATATTCCGATGAAGAACGCCGCTGGCTGCTGAGGCTGGCGCACCAGAGCATTCGTGCCGCGATGAGCGGAAAGCCGCTGCCAAGGACCGAAGCCTCTGCGCACCTGCGCGAAGCGCGTGGCGCGTTCACGACCCTGCATGAACACGGAAAACTGCGCGGATGTGTCGGACTGGTCATGGCGGTGAAGCCGCTGGATGAGACGATTTGCGAGATGGCTCGCGCCGCCGCCCTGGAAGACACACGTTTTTCGCCGGTGACCGAGGCGGAGTTGGCAAGCCTGCAACTGGAAATCAGCGTCTTGTCTCCGATGTTTGAGATTGCCCCCGAAGACGTGGTGGTGGGCCGTCACGGATTGATGGTGAGCTACGGCAATCATCGCGGACTGCTGCTCCCGCAAGTGGCTCCGGAGTGGGGCTGGGATCGCGAGACCTTTTTGCAACAGACCTGCCGCAAAGCCGGGCTGGCCCCGGATAGCTGGAAGCGCGGAGCCAAGCTCGAGGCGTTCACGGCAGAGGTGTTTGGAGAAAAGGAGCCGGGCGAGAGTTTGCGGGAGTAAACGACGGGTGGCCCACATCCGCCCTTAGTTAGAAGAATGTGACGGCACGGCTCGCTAAACCGGAATCTTCGAAACCCATCCTATGGCTTGAACATATGCTGCGCTCAATTCGGCCTCGCCGAGCTTCAAACTTTTGGCAAGAGTTTCACATTCTTCCCACTCCGACCGCTCATATCGGGTCACCACTTCGAGCAGTTTGTGCAGCCGTCCTTTCTTTCCGGCCAGAGCGGCGCTTACCGTAGCCGGGATCTCAAGTCGGTTTGCAATCGAAGGCGAATCCAGAATCACCGCCATCAGCGACAACAGTCCTAAGAGAAAGCCTTCATATTCGTTACAAGCCGCTGACGGCGCAATGAGCTCCATCAGCTTTGCCCGCAGCAGGGCGCAACGAAGCAGCTCCCGTGGCTTGTCGTCGGCCGACATAACCGTGCCCGTCAACAACGCCCAGCGACGCGTGTTGCGCTCTCCCAGCAGCGCGAACGCATGCCGGATGGATTGAACGCTGGAGCGAGGACAGAACTCCACCGAGTTGACGAATCGCAACAGCCGGTAGCACAGCGCAGCGTCTTCCTTGATAATCGTCTCTAATTCGGAGTACTTGAGATTCTCGTTCACCGTCGCTTGCAACAGACGAAGATTATTGATCCGCGAAGGGCACAATTCCCTGGTTGCCATTACCTGTGGCTTGCAGAAATAGAATCCTTGAAAGAGTTCGAAGCCCAGCTCCAGGGCTGTTTCATATTCACTTCTGGTCTCAACGCACTCAGCCAGCAGTTTGGTTCCCGGACTCATTCGATCCAGCACCAATGCCACAACCTCTGGAGAAGCCGAGCGCACTTCAATTTTGACGATATCCACCAAGGGGAGGAATTCATTGGATGCCTCGCCGGGAACGAAGTCCTTCAGCGCAAGCATATAGCCTGATGTTTTCAGCCGCGCACAGGCTTTCAGCAGATCCGGATCAGGTGGAATCGTCCCAGGAATTTCCAGAACCGTGCGGGTTGGCTGGAGCACATTGACGATGTCGCTGAGCAGCGTTTCCCGCGCGCAATTCACAAAGGCTTTCGATTCCCCGCATAGAGCCTCGATGCCAAACAGATAGGCGCTGTCAAACACCTGCATCGATGCCTGGCCCGCATCGTCGAAGACTGCCTGCTCCTGGTTCGCATGCCGGTACAGGAGTTCGTAGCCAACGCACTGCGACTGACCTTCCAAGATAGCCTGTCTCGCGATAAATCGGTTGTTGAGTTCCATACACTCCACAGCGCGGAAACGTGTTAAAGAGACGTACTGAAGATATCGGCAGAACGCTGCTGTCCCATCAATCCATTTCGAGAGGCCGTGGCAGTTCAGTCCGTGCCGCCCGCTGGCGCGGCCCCAGGAAATAGACGAGCACTCCAAGCATCACGATGCCGAGACCAACGATGAGAGCGTTGACCGAGCCGATGCGTTCGCGGTGATTGCGCGCACACGCAATCACGATCAGTAGCGCTGGCGGGGCGACCAGAAGCACAAGGCCCGCAAAACCTCCTGCCACGCGGAATGGGCGCGGAAGCTCGGGCTCCTTGATGCGCAGGGCGATGAGTGCGGCAAATTCAAGCAGAATGCTCAGACCGGTAAGCAGCACGTCGAGCATCACCGTCTTTTCGAATCCCAACCCCATGGCCAACGCCCAGAAAACAGCGCACACCACGATGGCGACCCACGGGGCTCCGCAGCGATTTTGTCTTGCAAACGCCGGAGGCAAGAAGCCGTCGCGCGCCATGGCGTAAGGCAGACGCGAGAGCGAGAGAACCAGCGCGTTGAAGGTACTCAGCGCGGCCAGGACGCCGGCGGCGGTCATGAATAACGCAAGGCGCGCACCGCCGAGACGGCCTGCGATGTTGACCCAGGAGCCGGTCTCCCAGGCCGACAACGGCAGGCCCACATGGGCCACGGCAAGAATAGGCGCAAGGTAAGTCAAGACGACAACGATCATGCAGACCAACATCGCTCGGCTATAGGTGTGGCGCGCGTCTTTCACGTCTCCGGCGATGGTCGATGCATTGTCCCAGCCCATGTAATTCCACATGGCGATAAGAATGCCGCCGAGAAAATCTGTCTTCGTCAGCGTCGGCTTGACGTTGAGATCGAGAGGCGCGAGATGAAGATGCGGAAATGAGAGGCCATGCCAGAGGAGAAACCCAAACGGAGCCAGGAGAAACAGGACGAACCATATCGTTTCTTCTCCGACAAAGCGTGTTCCGAAGAGATTCATGACCACGCAGGTAGCGATCATCACGACTCCGATGAAGATGGGGAGGTAGCCTTTGCCGAGCGCAGGCATCAGATGGGCAAGATAGGCGGAGAAGAGAATCGGGTAGATCGCCATATCGAAAATGCTACCCGCAAAGGTGAGCCAGGATTCCTGAAAGCCCCAGAACGGTCCCAGTGCGCGGCGTACCCAGACGTAAAAGCCTCCGGTCTGCGGCAGCGCCGAGGCCAACTCGCTGACCATGAGCGTGGTAGGCAAGGCCCAGAGGATCGGCGTGACGCAGAGAATCAGGATCGCGCCCCTGTATCCGTTGTCAGCGACGATCTGTTCGAGCCCGAAGGGTCCGCCCGCGACCATGGCATAGGTGGCCGCGACCAGTGCAAGCAGTCCTATCTTGCGTGCAGGCTTCAGGCTTCATCTCCATGGTGCCGGGCCATCCGTTCTTGCACACCACATTCACCAACCGCAGACAAATGTGGGGCGCAGTCTGCCGTGCTGCCTCCGTCCCCGCCTTTCAATCCCGGCAGGGGTGGCGATGCAAGAGCAGCAGCCGGTGCAGGCGGGTGGTGAGACGGCAGTCGTGCGCTGGTTTTGCCGCCTCGGCGCTTACCGGCTGCGTGTCTTCTGCCTCGACGACGTCTCCCAGCTCCATTTCGGCGAAGCTGCGGGTAATAATCGCGGTGGAGGATTCCGGGGTGGCGTTGAGCACCAGCACTTCGCCCAGGACGTGTTCCGGGCTACGGGAATCGGCGTCGGCTTTCAGGTGGGCGGGTTTGACCACGGAGAAATCGGCCTCCGCGCCCCTGGGCAGAGACTCGGAGGCGCGGTCGATCTTGTTCAAGTCGCGGGGCGCGTATCCGCGCAGGATGAAGAGATAGTCTCCGGGCCGGGCTCCCTTGGCGCTGCCGAAGTCGGTATAGACGATGTGCCCGGTGCCAAGAAGGTCCACGAAGTCTTTGGAGGCGAGAATGTGTCCCTTGACCGCGCCTGCGCTATCGCGGAAGGCATCGGTGGGGTCGTCCACGGTGCGGTAAGCGATCGGCAGCTTTTCCTCATAGGGCACCACGATATCCCCGCGCAACGCGGCGTCGCAGGCAAAATCAAAGCTGGCGACGCTGACACCCTGCTTGATCGAATGCACCGTAACCCAGCCGACTTCCTCGTAGAGCGCGCCAAGCTTTTCGAAGCGGTCGCGCTGCTCGGGGGAAGAGGTCTCGCGGTCCGGGTCCTTGATCTGCCGCAACAGGCTGTAGCGCTCGCCTTCGGCCAGCCCTGGGCCTCCGAGGAAGAGCTGGGCGTGCCCCGGAAAACTATCCGCGTGCGGGCTCTCTTTGGAGCCGAGGACATAATTGGTGCGCGGAATCACCCGCCTGGTGACAAAGCCGGAGCAGTAGAGCTGGCTGTAGCTGGGGGTGTAGGCAGGCGACGAGCCGGGCGGAATCGTTGGCCCGGTCTGCGGGGAACCCGGCTGGGGGACAGTCTGCGCCAACATGCTTCCCGACAGCAGAGTGATTGCAACCATTAAACATTTCATCCGTGCTCTCATTTCAGCCGCACCGCGGCGCTTGCCCAACAAATAGCTGTGCACGATTATGATCGCAAGCTAACAAAGCCGAAAGCCATGGTCAAGTGACGTTGGACAAAGCCATTGACTGAAAGGGCACTCCCGCCGGTTTCTGGATTATTATGAACGAAAAGTGCATTCGGCCATTGCAACCGGACGAGCGCATCATTACCATGTGCCCACAAATGATTGTTCCGCCGATGAATTACGCTGCACGTTCCCTACGCCTTCGCGTTCCACGAATCTGCGTCTCGATTACGGGCGCCGAGCCCGCCGAGTTGCTGGAAAAGGCCGAAGCGGTCTTACGCGAAAATGCACTCCTTGAGCTTCGCCTCGACTACCTGAAAACCCCTCTGTCGGCCCTGCCACGGCTACGCCGGCTGCTGGAGGTGCGGCCCGACGCCATCATCATCGCCACCTGCCGCCGCGTCGTCGCCGGAGGCAAGTTCCATGGCTCGCTGGGCGACGAACTGGAGGTGCTGCGCAAGGTAGCTGAAGCCGGCTGCCCCGCCATGGACGTCCCGATCGAGAGTGCCGAGGCCATGACCGCCACAGATTGGGAGGATCTTCGCCAGCGAGCCGCCATTGTGCTCTCCAGCCACGACTTCAAGGGCACCACCAAGCTGGAGGAGACGTTTGCGCGGATGCGCTCCTTTACCGCCGATTTCTACAAGGTGATCGGCACCGCGACCTGCCTGCATGACAACGTGGTGATGAACCGCTTTTTGGAGCGGCACAGCTCCGAGTACACCATGGTGGGCGCCTGCATGGGCGAGCAAGGCTTGCTCAGCCGCATCCTGGGCATTCGCGCCGGGACGGCGTTCACCTTCGGTTCGGCCGGACAAGGCAAGGAGACGGCTCCGGGGCAACCCACCTATCGTGAACTGCGGGATTTCTACCGCGTCGAGCAGATTGAGTCGGTGACCAAGGTGTACGGCATTGCGGGCGACCCGGTCTCACACTCGATGTCACCCTGGGTGATGAACGCGGCCTTCCGGCGGGAGAACGTAAACGCCGTCTATTTGCCCCTGCACGCCAGGAGCATCGAGGATCTGCTTTCCACCACGACCGACCTGCCCCTGGATGGGATGAGCGTGACCATGCCATACAAGCAGGCGGTGGTCGAGCACCTGGACAACAGCGACGTGCTCACCCAGAAGACCGGAGCCTGCAACACCATCGTGCGCGGCAAGGACGGGCGGCTGTTCGGATTCAATACCGACATTTACGGCATTATCGCCGCCATTGAGCCACGGGTTACCCTGCAAGGCGCGCGCGTGCTGGTGCTGGGCGCGGGGGGTGCGGCACGGGCTGCGGTCTTCGGACTGCGGGCTAAGGGCGCCGAGGTCTCCATCCTGAACCGCACCCCGGCCACGGCACAGGCACTGGCCAAGGAGTCGGGCTCGAAGGTGGTAAAGCGCAGCGATTTGCCCAAGCTGGCCTTCGAGATGATTTTCAACGCAACCCCGGTGGGGATGGCCGGCGATAAACACACCCCCTTGGAGGAAAACGAGCTGAACGCACCCTGGGTCTTCGACTCGGTGTACAACCCGATCGAAACCCCGCTGCTGAAGCTGGCGCAAGCCAAGGGCTGCGGTACGATCAGCGGGGCAGAGATGTTCGTCCACCAGGCGGCGCGGCAGTTCGAAATCTGGACTGGAAAACCGGCGCCGATCGATGTCATGCGGCAGGTTCTGCTGCGCCAGTTGGGGGCTTTGGGGACGGAGAACTCGGCGCCGATTCCGCTAGTGGTCGCGCCGAAGATAAAAGTTCTGGCCGCGAGCACCATTTCCGCCGCTGCCGACACGGATGCAGAGGCCCCGGGCAAAACTGACGAGGGTGCTGCGGTCAAGCCGCCTGAGCCCACCGCCAAAGCGGTGGAGAAATCTTCCACCAAGGCTGCTGCCAGGAAGGTGGCCCCGGCGAAGGCCGAGGCGGTGAAAGCCTCTCCGGCAAAGTCCGCTCCGGTGAAAGCTGCACCGGCCAAGGCTGCCCCTGGAAAAACCGCACCCGTGAAAGCGGGAAATGTGGCGGCCAAACCCACGCCAAAGGCCGCAGCCAAGAAGCGTTAGATTCAAAGTTTCAAGGTTTCAAAGCTTCGCAGGTTGCAGGCTCGTGGGGCAGGAATGGACCGATCATTCCTGCCCTCTTTTTTACCTCTGTTGCGACTGCTTTTGTGGGACGGGAGAATTTTGAAACTATGAAACCTGTTCCCGCCTACGAGGCTTCCTTCTGGCTCTTCAGATCGGCGTAAAGGACGACGCGGTTGCGTCCCTGAGCCTTGGCTTCGTAGAGCGCGACATCGGCGGCTTCGAGCAGGTCGGCTTTGAAGCGGGCCTCTTCCGGGAAGAGGGCAACCCCGATGCTGATGGTCACGTGCTCGGTTTGCTGGCCGGCGGCGGTATAAAAGTTGGCCAGTTCGACGGCCGAGCGCAGGCGCTGGGCCACCAGTTGTGCACCCTGGAGATTGGTCTCGGGAAGCAGCAGAATGAACTCTTCGCCGCCAAAGCGCGCCGCGGTATCGATCTCGCGTAGCTCGCGGGTGAGGATGGCGGCAAGGTCGCGCAACACAACGTCGCCCACATGGTGGCCAAACGTGTCATTGAGGCGCTTGAAGTGATCGATGTCAATCATGAGCACGGCCAAGGGGGTCGTGCGGCGTTCCGCGCGCGCCATTTCCAGGCCAAGCTGCTGCTCGAAGAAGCCGCGGGTCTTGAGTCCGGTGAGAAAGTCGGTGAAGGCAAAGCGCAGCAGCGACTCATTGGAGTAGTCGCGGGCCAACATGCTTTCGGCGATCAGCGACAGTATCCAAAGGAGTTGCGCGTCTTCGCGCGAGAAGCTATCCGTGCGCTCGCCGAACAACTGCAGCGATCCCATGATGCGATTGCGCACAAACAGCGGCACCACGAGGACAGAGGCGGCATTCATGGTGCGCAGCAGCGCGTCGGCCTCGGGCTGGCCGTCCCGGCTAAGCAGCAGCGGGCGAGCTAGTTTGGCCGCCCAGTAATTGAGTACGTTGGCGCGGGCGAAACTTTCCTGATCCGGCGCCGGCATATTGCGCGTGGCGCGCAGGTGCATCGCAGCGCCATCCTCCTCCCAGAAGTAAACCGCGCCACGGGTAAAGCTGACAATCTCGCCCGCTAGATCGCAAATCAAGTTGAGGGTGGAGGCAAGCTCCATTTCCACACCGGCCAGCATGCTCATGCGGAGCAGTACGTTGACCTCACGGGAGCGGCGAACAATGGTGTCCTCGCTCAGTTCCGAAAACACCTCAACGGCCCAGCGCTCCAGCGGCTCGGATTCGGAAGATGAAGATACGGATGGATTCGCCATTTCGCCCTTGCAATAACACGGCTCTGTTTTGATAAGACGGCTTTCGTTAAGACGGTTCTGAGTGAAACGCCAAGCTCACGATTAGATGCATTTGGAGAGGTTGCCGCTGCATGGGCAGAGCTCGATTGAATTCAGCTCGATTCCGCTCACTACCATTCGATACTATTTTTTTACACTTAGTTGCTAAATTGAGCATTTCAGCTTAGGATTGGGATGGTAAGAACCACCTGAATTTGGCTGCACTTGTGCGGGCTCAAGCGGTGAAAGAAAGCAGATTTCTCGATGAACTGGCGCGCCGGTACTACGAATAGCCTAGAGTTGCATCGGACGCTGGAACAAGCCTCACGGCCGCGGAGCAGCAGCGATTTCAGATGGAATGAAATGTCTCCCCCTTACAGCACTATGCCAGAGATTCCAATTCAGTTGAAGCTGTGCCTGAGTCCCCGGAGGCTACCCCGCCGGGAAGCGTTGGAGAGCGAAAATGGCGTGGTACGCATATTGCATCAGCGAACAGGCGAACTTTCAGCAAGGCCGGGTTCGCCGCCCGTTTCTTATCGAATCTCTTAAAGGCGTGAACGCAAACCCGGTGCGCGGATTTCCCTGCGGCGAGTTTGTCGTAATCGTGAGCGAAATCGAACACGGACAACCCCTGGCCCAACAGTCAGCCATGCAACACGCCCGAATCGTGAGCGAGTGCTTCAAGGTGGCGACCCTGCTGCCGTTCAAATTCGGCACCGTTTTTGAATCCGACGAGGCCCTCCGCCACGCGATCCGCAATAACAAGAAAACCTTCGCGGATTCCATTGCCAAACTTCGCGGCAAGAGCGAAATGCACATCAAGGTCACGGTTCGTGAGGGAACCGCGATTGCCGAAGTGCTGGCGGTGCTGCCGCATAAGGCCGGCGGCGAGTACCTGACCAGACTGAGAGAGCAGGCCAGCCGCGATCGCGAGCGCCAGTCGCGGGCACGCGCGCTTACCGTCCAGGTCAGCAAGTTGCTGAACCCATTGCAGGAAGAGGTTTCCTGCAAGAAGGTGGATGCGGGGATGGTGCTCGACATTGCGCATCTGATCGACTCGGCTGGGGTGGAGAAATACCAGAACCGCTATTCCAGCGCGCTGCGCCAGTTCAAAGATGTAGAAATCTCGCTCACTGGCCCCTGGCCGCCGTATCACTTCATGCCTGGCCCGGGCAAAGTCCGCACTGTTGTCAATAATTAATTTTTCTAGGTCCCAAAATGGAAAGGGGCTGGCAAACGCCAGCCCCTTTCCATTTCCCCTCACCGATCTCTGCATCTTTTTGGCAGATGCAGAGCACTCGCGAATGGAATCTCTTTACACATAATTAATATTTTCATACCATCTCTGACAGCTCGGGCTACCATAGGCTGGGTATCGTTACACCATTTTCATGGTGCGCATGACTCAGAACGTGCATCGCACGGACGAATGCGGGCAACTGTTTTCCGGGCTGCACGCTCTAATTTAAGGGTGTATTTTGCAGAGTCAGAGCTGCTGTTAGCTTCTGACAATACTGCAAACGTAACGGTTTGAGTTTGTGTTGGGCAAGGAACCGCGTGAAACAGAGCTCCGAGATCGCCGCCGGCAGAACCAGGGTTTTGATTGTGGACGATGATCGTGCGCAATCAAACTTCCTGAGCGCGCATCTGACCCGGCGCGGCTATGACGTCAGTTCGGCGGCAACGGGAGAGGAAGCAATCCGGATGTTCCGGGTCTTTGACCCCGCCCTGGTGCTGCTGGATGCCGACGCGCGCGGAATGGAGGGGATGGAGACCCTGGAGCGGCTGAAGCAGATGAAGCCGGAAGTGTCGGTGATTATGACCGCCAGCAGTGGCGCCCCGGAGCTGATCTTTCGCGCCTCCAAGCTGGGAGCCGATGACTTCCTGGCCAAGCCGCTCGACCTCGCCGCCCTGGACCCGCGCATCACCCGTCTGCTGGACGGCCAGCGGCTGACCGTCGAGGTGACTCAGCTTCGCGATCAGGTCCGGCGGCAGAACGACTTCAGCATGTTGTTCGGCACCAGCCCCAAGATGGAGGATGTGAAGAACACCATCGAGCAGGTGGCCGACACCAACGTCACGGTGCTGATCCGGGGCGAGAGCGGCACCGGCAAGGAAGTGGTGGCGCGCATGGTCTTTTCCCGCTCGCTGCGCCGCGATAAGCCCTTTGTGAAGGTGAACTGCGCCGCCATTCCGCACGAGTTGCTGGAGAGCGAGCTGTTTGGCTACGAACCGGGGGCGTTTACCGGGGCCAACCGCCAGAAGCTGGGCAAGTTCGACCTCGCCCACGGGGGCACGATTTTCCTCGACGAAATCAGCGAGATGCATCCGGCGCTGCAGGCCAAGTTGTTGCACGTGTTGCAGGATGGCCAATTCTCCCGCTTGGGTGGAAAGCGCGATATCGCGGTGGATGTCCGCGTCCTGGCGGCGACCAACAAACAGTTGGAGCGCGCGGTGGAAGAAGGCGCCTTCCGTGAGGATCTGTTCTACCGCTTGAATGTCGTGACCATTCACATTCCGCCCCTGCGCGAGCGGCAAGAGGAGATTCCCGTCTTCCTCGACTTTCTGCTGCGCAAGTACAGCGAATACTACGGCAAGCAACCCCCGCCCTTCACCGACTACGCGGTGAGCCGGATGCTGGAGTACAGTTGGCCCGGCAACATTCGCGAGCTTGAGAACCTGGTAAAGCGTTACGTCATCGTGGGCAATGAATCGCAGATTATCCGCGAACTTTCCACCCACAAACCGCTGATTTCGTCCCTCAGCGGGAACGCTGCCCCAGTTTGGGAACCAAAAGGGCACAGCATCGCCCCGGCCAACCCAGCTTCGGCCTCGCTGCCCTCCGAGCCGTCCCCCGAGGAATCCGCCCTCTCGCTGCTGGAAATTGGCCGTCGCGCCGCGATGGCGGCGGAACGGGGAGCGATTGAGCGGGTACTGAATGAGACGCGGTGGAACCGGCGTCAGGCGGCAAAGATTCTGAAAGTGAGTTACAAGGCTCTTCTCAACAAAATGAAGTTGATGGAAGCGCAGGACCATCCCACCAAGAAGAACTTTATTGCCTAGTAGTGGTAGTTTTATTCCCACTCGTTCACGCGGTTGTGCTCAGCTTGCAGCTCGAAGTCTCTACGGCAAAACCTCCGTCCCCATGGAATTCTCCTCTGTAGTAAGCAATTTAGAGTGTTTTAAGAGAAGCGCAAAAATTTCTGCTCTGCTGGCCCGAAACGTGCATCAAAGAAAGTAACAAAGAGGCCGTACATTCAAATGAAAGTCCCTCTCAAGCAGTACCGTCTTCTCATGACTGCTCCGGTACACGGGAGCAGCGCCTAAATTCTCTCGCCTTTTGTTCCCCCCTCCCTTGCCTCTTTCAAGAAGCGACCCCTAATCGGGTCGCTTTTTTGCGCAAGCTCGCCTTGCCCTTCCATGATTCGATGACGAATTGTCGCCGCGACGCATCCTAGATGTTCGCGGATCGGAATTTTGCCATGCCGCGTGGGATGGAACAGCAATTGGATTGACCGTTGCACGGGCGGGGAATATCATCTTCGGTTTGCAGCAGGCCGCGTCAAGTCCTGCGAAAGTGGGCTGAAACCATGGAAAGACAAAAACTGGAACACTACAAGAAGCTGCTGGAAATCAGGCGGCTCCATCTGCGCGAAAGCGTTGCCCGCAGCGAGGAAGATGGGCGCGCCGCGCAGGACACGGATTCGGCGCAGGACATTGCCGACCGCGCCTCGGGCTCGTATCAGAAGGAGTTTCTGTTCGCGCGCAGCAACAACGACCGGCTGTTTCTGCAAATGGTGGAACATGCGCTTTCCAATATTACCGAAGGAAGCTACGGCGAGTGCGAACTGTGCGGCAGTGAGATCAACGAGCGGCGTCTGGAGGCCGTTCCGTGGGCGCGCCATTGCATCGGCTGCCAGGAAAAACTGGAACGCGGCGAACTGGAACAACCAGCCATGGAGAACTGACGTCGGGTGACCCATTCAAGCCATCCGTTTGGAGCGGCCGGAGGATACAGCGGGAGACACTTTCAAGGTTGGCGGCGAGCTTTGGCCGCCTCACCGGGCAGCCAGTTGTGCTTCCCCTGCTTCATCGCGAGTGACTTCATCCGGAATCGCCAGGCGCGTCGGCCCGGCCTCGACCGAGCAACGGCGAATTCGATTGGCGAGGATGCATACCGCAATCAGCGGCAGGGCGTGAGCCAGACCGCCGAGCGGCAAGCCCGTTGACACCAGTACGATCCATCCGAGGATGAATCCGAGGAACAGCCACTGCTCCATATCTTCCATCATCCCTTCCAGGCAGCGACTTCAGAGTTTATGAGATGAGCTACACAGTAGCTTCGATGCAGGCGGCTCCGCCTCCACGCCGGAAATTGATAAGACTTTCACAGAATGCAGCGCGCGCCGGATGGCAAATCCCATCGCAGCCGTGCCGCAATTCGATCCGGGTTGAAGCTACGGCTTGCCTTCAAAGAAAATCTCGGAGACCTTGCGGCGCAGCAGCGATCCGCCAAAAGCGCCCGCGCATCCGGGCAGCGAGACCAGCACCGAGCCGGCGATGCTGGCGCGGGTAAAGTGCGCCGTGGGGATGACATAGCTGGCAATCAGAATCGCCAACGGCACCGGCAAGCCGACGCACAGCACCCATCGCCACGGACGCGCCGGACGCAGCATGCCCAGCAGCATGGTGGCAGCGGTCACGGCCAGCGCGGAGAGCAACGGGTCGGGCTCGGCCATGGTCTCCACCAGCACATGGAGCGCGCCGCAACCGGCGCCGAGCAGGATTGCGAAGAGCAAGAAGGCCAGCGGAAAGCGTTCAGGATTGGATGAGGTCATCGAGAGCATTGTCCTTGCCGAGCGATTCTATCCTAACCAGCGCGGGTGGCAGCGGTCGGGTGGCCCATTCAAGCCCGTTGTTGGCTTGAGTGGGGCTTTTGACCTTGCCTTCGTGTTTGCTTTATTCGTATTTGTAAAAGCCGTGGCCGGACTTGCGGCCGAGCCAACCGGCATCGACCATCTTGATCAGCAGCGGGCAGGGGCGATACTTGGAATCGCCCAACTCGGCGTGCAGCACATGCAGAATATCCAGGCAAACGTCGAGGCCAATGAGGTCGGCGAGGGTGAGCGGTCCCATGGGGTGCGACATGCCCAACTTGAAGACTTCATCGACAGCCTGGGGCGCGGCGACGCCCTCCATTACGGCGTAAATCGCCTCGTTGATCATGGGCATCAGAATGCGATTGCTGACGAAGCCAGGCGCGTCGTTGACTTCCACGGCGGTTTTTCCCAGGCGCTCGGCGGTGGCCTTCACCGCGACGTATGTCTGGTCGCTGGTGGCCAGTCCGCGGATCACCTCCACCACGTTCAACACCGGCACGGGATTGAAGAAGTGCATGCCGATGACGCGATCGGGACGCTTGGTTTGCGCCGCCAGCTTGGTGATGGAGATGGCCGAGGTGTTGGAGGCGAGGATGGTGTCGAAGGGGCAGAGCTGATCGAGCTGCTGAAGGATTGGCTGCTTGATCTCGAAGCGCTCGCTGGCGGCTTCGATGACGAGCTGGCAGGCGGCCAGTTCGTCGCGCGAAAGAGTGCCATGAATGCGGCCTAGCGCGGCGTCGCGCGCGGCAGGTGACAGCTTGGATTTGTCCACTTCGCGCGCCATATTTTTGGCAATGGTGGCGAGACCGCGATCCAGAAAACGCTGCTCCACATCGACCAGGATGACGCGGAATCCCGACTTGGCGCAGACATGGGCGATGCCGTTGCCCATGGTTCCGGCGCCGACCACCCCGATGGTTTCGATATTCATAGAGCGCTCCTTGCGCGACTCCGCCGAGTGCGGGCCCGGCAAACGCATGAGTGTATCAGAATTCGGGCAGCGCTCCGGATGAGCCTTCGGCGATTCGGGTGCCCCATTTCTGCCCGTCGTTGGCAGATGTGGGGTAGTTGACTTTGCTCCTGCTCCTGCCTTTGCCTTTCTCCTCGTGCGTGCTCTCGGACTTACGCCCGAGGTCATTCCGGGCACCGCGAGGAATCCCCGCACCGCCCAAATCTCGCAGGCCGCTCCGAGGCGCCTCGACCGGCCATCGATTTTGACTCCAGCTCCCGCAGAAAACCGTGAAATCCTTCCCTTCCCCTGTGATAAATTTAACTGTTTATCCGCGATTGATTTCGCCCAGCGGGCAATCGGCGCTCAGGAGTATTGTTCTTGGAAAACCGCAGTGCACAGCACCACAAGGATCGCCTCGTCGAGGCGATCAAGGAAGAACTTGTCATCATCGTTACCGGGGAGCTTTCCGACCCGCGTATCGGCCTTGTCTCCGTCAATGAAGTCATCATGGCTCCCGGCGGCAAAGCCATGCGCATCTATGTCGCCGTCGAAGGCGACGACCGCGAGCAGAACGAGTGCGTCACCGCCCTCAACGACGCCGTCGGCTTCATCCGCCATCAGCTCGCCGAGACGCTCAGCCTCCGCCTCGCCCCCGATCTCCACTTCGTGCTCGACAACTCCAACAAGTACGGCTCCCGCATCGACGAGCTTCTCCACCGCATCGACAAGAGGAGCAAGAAGAAGACTCCATGAACACTCTGGCCGAGGTGCTGAACGCGGTGCAGTCGCGTCCGCGCTGGGTGGTCACCTCCCACGCCCGGCCCGATGGCGACGCCGTCGGCAGCGTCCTCGGCTGCGTTCAAATCCTGCGTGCCATGGGCAAGCAGGCCGACGGCTACCTCGGAGACGGCCTGCCCTTCATCTACCGCCATCTGCCCGGCGCAGCCGATCTCCGTCCCGGCCCGGTCGACCCCGCCCGCTACGACGGCGTCGTCGTCCTCGAGTGCGGCAATCTCGAGCGCACCAACCTGGAGGGCCTCGCCGGCCTCTTCTCGGTCAGCATCGACCACCATGAAACCTTCACCGAGTTCGCCGCCGTCAACTACGTCGTCCCCGCCGCCGCGGCCACCGCCGAGCTGGTCTACCACCTCGCCCAGCTTGCCGGAGTCCGCATCACCCCCGACATTGCAACCTGCCTCTACACCGCCATGCTCACCGACACCGGATCGTTCTGCTTCTCCAGCACCAATGCCGAAACCTTCGCCTTCGCCCGCGAAATGGTCCTTGCCGGTGCCGATCCCGCCGCCGTGGCGCAGCAGGTCTATTTCTCCAACCCCGCCTCCAAGATGCATCTGCTTGGCTGCGCGCTCTCCCACCTCCAATGCCAGGGCGCTATCTCCTGGATGCATGTCTCGGAGGCCGACATGCTCGCCAGCGGCGCCACCGAGCAGGACTGCGAGGGCCTGGTCAACTGGGCCTTGAGCATCCACGGCATCGAGGCCACCGCCTTTTTCCGCGAGATCGCCGGCGGACGTTACCGGGTCAGCCTGCGCAGCAAAGGCCGTATCGATGTCGCCCGCATCGCCCAAACCTTCGGCGGCGGCGGCCACACCTGCGCCAGCGGCCACGACATCGACGGCCCTCTGGAAGCCGCCACCGCCCCCGTCCTCGCCGCCCTCCGCCACGCCCTCGATCACGACCACCACAACCGGCACAGTTAGACCCAACTCACACCAGCGGGTGGCCCACATCCGCCTTCCTTTGGCGAATGTGGGTTGAAGAAGCTCCTGACCACGAAAAAAAGAGCGCAGACGTCATCCGCGCTCCCTGCTCTTGCCTTTAACTTTGAAAGCTTGCTCCTACGCCGGCTCTTCCACGATCTCAATCAAAAATCCAAACCCATTTTCCGCCCGCGATTTCGGATGCACGAAGAACACCGTGGTCCCCCGCGAACCCGGACGCGGTGCCGCGTCGATGATGTTAAATCCCTTGGCCTTCATGGAGTCGAATGCCACCTGCGCGCTCTTCACCCGGAATGCCACATGGGCAAAGCCGCCGCGTCCGCCGTTCTTTTCGATCAGCTTCTGCACCGGGCTCTCCGGCGACAGCGGTTCCAGCAACTGAATCAGGTTCGGCCCGCCGCCAATCTGCAGCAGCGCCTCGCGAACCATATCCTTGCCGTGTACTTCCTCGCGATGAATCTCGTGGAAGCCCATCAGCTCATAGGCGGCAACCTGCCCATCGAGTTGCCCTTGCGGCACTGAAATCGCAACGTGGTCGATAAACAGCAATCCCGGTACTTCCTTCAACTCCGCCGCCATCGCCTTATCTTCTGCCCCTGTGCTCATGATCCGAACTCTCCCCACCAGCGCCCGCGCCGGAGCGGCATCCGTTGCCGCGCACCCGGCTGCGAAGGACTGGAACTGTTCGCCGCCATTTTTCAAGTACTGAACCTACTACGGAACCGTCACCGTAATCGTCACCGGCCGCGGATTCGTCACCAGCGGGTTTCCCATCGCGGACACCGTCACCAGGTACGTTCGTGCCGCCGGTGTCTGCGGTGCCTGCGGTGTCTGCTTCGAACTGCTGCTGCTGCCGCCGCATGACATCAGAAAGCCGGCCGCCGAGATCGTCAGCGCCGCCGCCAGCACCGCCAGCAACCGCTTCCGCCGCCGCGTAAACGGTGCACCCAGCAGCACCGCCAGCACCACTATCCCCCCGCCGCCTTTCTTCCAAGGAACTGCCGGAGCGTGCGTCGCCGCACTCGAACTCGCCGTAATCGTCAGCGTCGTGCTCCCAGCCCCGTCACTGCCCAGGGTGACCGGAGGCGCGCTCGCCCTCACCGCGCTCGTCCTCGCCCCATCCAGCGTAATCGCGTAGGCAAAGGTAACCGTCCCCGCATAGCCCGTCGAGGTCAACTTGAGTGTCACACTCGCGTTGCCTCCATCATTGATCGTAGCCGAGCTTGCACTTGAGCTGACGGTGTACCCGCCTCCTCCCGTCGTGCCGCCGCCTGTCACGGTCACCGCAACACTGCCGGAGGTAGACGCCGGATAGCCGCCGCTGCCCAAAAACGTTGCGGTAATGGAGTTGGAACCGCTTTGCAGTGCCGAGCCGCTCACCTGCACCGTGCAGCTTCCGCCGCTGAGCGCGCAGTTGCCCAGCGCCGTGGACCCGGCGGCAAGAAAGTTGACCGAACCGCTAGCCGCCGGCGTCGTCCCGGTCGTTACGGTTGCGGTCAGCGTGGTGGACTGGCTCGACGTGATAGTCGTGGGTGCGGCGGTCAGCGTTGTGCTGCTGGTAAGGGTCGTCGTCGTCGCATTCCAGTTGGTGATCAGGTTGTAGACGTTTACTGTTCCGATCCCGGTAACCTCGTCATACCCCGGCGTGGAGGGGTAAGCCACCGCCAGCGAGCTGGCGCTGGTCCGCGACAACATGCCGTAATTGGCGAAGCTGTTGACGTAGCAGTTGGTTGATCCTGCGGCGCAGGGCACGTCATTGTTGCTGCTGGTAACGTCGTTGAAGATACAGCCCGCCGCCGGAAGGCTGCTGGTAACGCCCGTGTTCGAAGTCTGACCATTGGAGTAGCAGGCCGTCGCGGTCGCCGCGCCCGTGAACTGCGCCTGCGCCAACGCGTAGAGTTCCGGATTAAGCAGTCCCTGCCGGCTTCCCGTGGCGCTTCGAAGCAGCCCAGCCACGCCGGCCATGGCTGGCGCGACAAAAGACGTTCCCCCCGCTTCCCCGAAGCTATTGGGCGACGTGCAGTCAGCGATGTTCATATACGAATCGCACAAGATCAGCGCGTGCCCCCACACACCGGTGGCGGCGAATCCGGAAATATCCGGCTGCGCCCGCATGCTGCCAGAGTAGCCGGTAATGCCCGGCTGATAGGATGGCGCCGCATAATGCGTGCTGAAACCACCCGAGCCGCCCACCACTTCCCCGTCGAGATACGCGCTGGGGCCGGTGGCGCAGTAGCCCGCGCCAATGTAACCGGCATGCACGGCGATGATGCTGCTGGCGCAACTGTCGTTCCATGCCGTTTCCGGGACGTAGCCCAGCGCGTCCCCATAGTTGGTGGCCGAGTTCGCGCCCCAGTACACGCTCTGCGGACGGCCTCCCGCCGAGGCGTCATACGCATCGGCAAAGTCGGTCCCGCCCGTAACCGTCACATTGGGGGATGATCCAAGCGCATTGACGTTAATCCCGGACGAGGCCGTGCCCGGCGTGTTCTGATCGCTGACGTCCGAGCCCGAGTCGCCCGAGGAGACGAAGAAAGACTGCCCTTGCGCGGCCGCCTGCGCATACCAAGTGTCCTGAAACAAGTAATCCGACGCAACGAAGCCGAGTTCGGTCTGCCCATAGCTCAGGCTCATGCTGTCGGCCAGGTTGTTGTCGATCAGCGCCATCATCGAGGTATCAACGCCTTGATCGGGGCTCTGATCGCACGACATGAAAATCAAATTGGCCGCCGGAGCCAGGGCGTTGGCCCACTCTGCGTCCAGCGCCGCCTCGGACTCTTCGCCGCTGCCGGTCGGGTCAATGCCCGGTGCAGCGCAGGTGACGCTCCCGTAGCCGTGATAGACGTGCATGTTCAAGGTGCCCGAGATGCCGAACAAGCTGCGAAAGGTGGCTACGTCGCCGCCGGTGGCCGCCCCCGTCGTCGGGTCAACCGTGCCGAACTCAAAGTCGCTCTGTTCGATGACGGCAACGGTCGCGGTCGCGCCCAGATTGCCCCCACTGAACACTTTATTGACGTTGTAGATGGTGTAGTAGTCCTGCGGCGTCACGTTGTAACCGCCACCGCCCTCATAGGCGGGCAAGGGCGATGCCTCACCGTCGGAGTCGAGCCTGTGCCAGCGGTGCGTCGCCGGGTCGTAGGACGATCGGTGAACCTTGGTGTGGTGGCTCTGGCGGGGAATCCTGCTGAGACCCTTGATGCCGGAAACAACCGGCGTCAGCGCCGCCGGAATCATCGGATCTTGCGCGTTGGCGGCGTACTTGCCGCCCTGAATGTTGTAGTAGTGCAACTGCGTGTGGAAGACCTCGCGGACCTGCAGCGCGGTCGCCGAGAAATCGATGAACATGGCGTTGTTCATTACTCCGTTCACATGCATGCCCTGCGCTTCCAGCCAGGCCGAAATCTTCGCAATGTCGGCCGGCGATGCCCCGAAGCGCTCGCCATACTCTTGCGGCGTCAGCCACTTATGATATTCCGGCGCGCCCGGCTGCTGTTGCCGTGCCAGCAGGTTATCCAGCGCCGTCTGTTGTTCGGGGCTGCGCTGCAGCACGAGATAAAGACGCATCTGCAGCCCGTCTTCCACCGTGCCCAGGTCACGCCCAGCCGTCAGGTCCGCCCGGACGTTGCCATGCAGAGTGACCACCCGCGTGCTATCGATCTCCTGCGTGATCCGGCTTTGGTGCGGCGTCATCTGAGAACCCGTGGTCTGCGAAACCGCGGCCTGAGATACCAGCAACGCCGCCATCGCCAGAACCACCGCGCACACTGCGCTCCATCTCCCACGGCTGATCGCGCAATGCGGCTTCAGTCCACTCCCGGCGTAATTCACTCTCATTGCAAGCGGTCCCCTAGGAAAATTGCGAACGGAATCCCCAGCGTATTCTGGCCAGAGTCACCTCCGATGACATTACCGCGCTTGCTCCCCCAAAGCCAAGCGCCATTTTGCGGAGGAAAAACCAAAGGTCACACGCGTAGGACCGAAATGACAGCCGGTGCCCCATATCTGCCCGTCGTTGGCAGATGTGGGGTAGTTGACTTTGCTCCTGCTCTTGCCTTTGCCGTTGCTCTTTGGTTCTAGAGTGTCACCCTGGAGCGCAGCGAAAGCCCCCAGCCCCGCTCAAATCTTCCGTACCGTCTCAAGCCCTTCAACCAGCCATCAATTCTTCCCTGCGACTCCCCGCTTGATGAACGGCGTCGGGCGACGCCTTCCGCAGGAATCCCCCCAAACAAAGCAAAGCCGTGCCCGTGGGCACGGCCATGAATCTTACGACTATCCTACTGTAAGCCGGACTCCTGCCTGCACTGCCCGTACAGCGCGCACGATTCCCGCGTGCAGTTCCTCATGTGATCGCGCGTCTGTTTCAGTGCGGTCAGCTCGTCGCACATGATGTTCATCATCTGCATGCACAGCTCCGGCCGTTGGCGCAGAATCTCGTTCACCGTCCCGGTCGGCAGAAACACCGCTTCCACCGCCTCCAGCGCCTCCACGTCAAACTGGTGGCGGGTAGCGCACAGCGCCGAAGGCAGACCCAGCACCGAGCCCGCGCCAGCGGTGCGGCACACCAACTCGCCCGTCGCGCCCGGAAGCGTCGCCCGCGCCGTGCCCTGCTTGATCAGGTACACTCCCTCGGCCGTATCACCGGAGGAAAACAAGCGCTCTCCACACTCCAGCCTGCGGCTCTCACCCGCCGGGGTCAGCGCCTGCGCCAGCTCGTCCGCCACCCGATAGGGCCAAGCACCGTCTCCACACCCTTGCGATGAATTCATCTCGACACGCCCCTAAGCTCTCAGTTCTATCAACCTCCTAACCATCACGGCGTGACGCGCATCACGTCCTCCTGTGACGATCGACCCCACCGCCCTTCCACCTCGGAGACTACCCCCGGTTCCCAGATCGTAACTTGTCCCCGCCGCCGCAAGCGTCTACCCTGATTCTGCGATGATCCGCTTCTTCCGCCTGCTCGCCCAGATTCTCGTGCTCGTCATCGTCGCGCTCGCCTCCGCCCTGGTCAGCATGAGATTCGCCATCCATGGCCGTGAGGTCGCCGTGCCGGATCTGCGTGGCATGGCTCCCGCTCAAGCCGAGCGGGTCATCTTCGAGCGTGGCCTGGAGCTCTCCCGCAGCGATCATTTCTATTCCGCCGCGATCCCCGCCGGACGCATCGTCTCCCAGCAGCCCGAGCCTGGAACCCTCGTCCGTCGCGGCTGGCGGGTGCAGGCCGCCGAAAGCCTCGGCCCCCAACTCATCGAAATCCCCGCCGTCATCGGCCTCAGTCCGCGCGCCGCCGAAATCAATGTTCGCCGTCGCGGCCTTGAGGTGGGAGCCGCCGCCGAACTCCCCACCGAAGCCGCTGCCCCCCAAGCCGTCATCGCTCAAACCCCCGCGCCCGGAGCCCAAGGCGTCGCCTCGCCCCGCATCAGTCTCCTCTATGCCGCCCCCTCGCCCCCGCCCGCCTACGCCATGCCCGATCTCACCGGTATGACCCTCGCCGAGGCCACCAGCCTGGTCACCTCATCGGGATTGAGGACCGCATCCGTCACCACCGCCGCCGGCACTCCCACCGGCCCTGCCGACAACCCAGGTTCGCTCTCCGTCACCCCGACCGTCACCGGACAGACTCCCGCCCCCGGCACCCGCGTCACCCCCGAAACCAGCGTCTCGCTCGAAGTAACTCGCTCGTCCCTGATCAAACCTTCAAGTGTTGGAAGATACAATTCACCGGCCGGTACTCTCGCGCGGCTAAACTGAGAGGCTGTGACTTTTTGTGTGGCTCTTTCAGCAACGTAGGGCGGGTGGCCCACATCCGCCCGCAGTTGGCGAACGTAGGGCGTGGCGTTCACTGATTGGTATCCGCGCGGGACCCAATCGTTTCCCAAGTAGTGAATCCTTTGAAACTCACCAAACGATTGCTCTAAAAGTAACTTCCGCCCCGGAAACGATTACCCTTTCCGTCAATCGTTGGCCCGCTGCAGCACCGCTGCGAAGAACCCCTCGCAGGGATGAATTCCCGGCAAAGTCCGCAAGAACCCTCCGCGCACCAGCCCTTCCGGCTCCGCCCAAGCCAGTTCGTCCGAGCTCTTCAACTCCTCCAGCACGCGCGCGCAAGGAACCACCGAAAGTGCGTCATCCCCGCATAAAACCTGCTCCACAACACCTTCGCCCTCTTCCGCCTCCAGCGAGCAGGTGGAGTACACCAGCCTACCTCCCGGAGCCAGCGCGGCGGCCGCTGAGCGCAAGATCGATATTTGTAAATCTTTAAGCCCGCCCAAATCCTCCGCCTTCAGCCGCCACTTGATCTCCGGATTCCCCGCCAGCGTTCCCGTGCCGCTGCACGGCACGTCGGCCAGTACGCGGTCGAACTTTTCGGCGAACTCCAGCGCCGTCACGTTGCCGGTCACCACCTTCACGTTCATCGCCGCAACCCGCTCTTTCAGCCCTCTTGCGCGATGTTCGTGTAACTCCACCGCAGTGATCTGCGCCCCCGGATTGCGCGCTGCAATCGCCGCTGTTTTCCCCCCCGGCGCGGCGCAGCAATCCAGTATCCGCTCGCCTTTTCCCACCAGCGCGGCCACCAGTTGCGACGCTTCGTCCTGCACCGCCACGTGATGATCGCGAAACGGAATGCTGTGCGCCAGATCGCCCGCCAGCAGCCGCCGAGCCCCCGTCAGCAGCGCTCCGGGCGCAATCCGTATTCCGGCCTCGATCAGTTCTTCCTCCGCATCGCTTGTGCAGAGCCGCAGCGCCGAGCCGGGCGCATGCTGATTGGCCGTGCAAATAGAGCGTGCCACGCTATATCCATACATGTCGATCCATCGCGCAACCATCCACTCCGGATGCGCGAACTCCACCGCCAGCTCCCGCCCACGGTGCCCCACATCTGCCGCAGTCAGCAGATGTGGGTCTTTGAGATGCGCGTCTTTGCCGGCCTCCGCACCCGCCACCGGAGCCTTTGCATTGGCCGCCAGCTTGCGCAGCACCGCGTTGGCATAGGGCACAGCCGAACGCTTCCCCGACTGCTTCACCAGCTCCACGCTCTCATGCACCGCGGCGTGCGCGGGGATGCGCTCCAGGTGAGAGAGTTGGCATGCGCCCAAGCGCAGCGCAACCCGCACCTCTCCATCCAGCCGCGAAACCTTCTGTGACGAGTACTTCGCGATTCGCGCATCCAGCTCGGACTGCCATCGCAGCGTGCTCATCACCAGCTCATAGGTAAGCGCGCGATCCTCGCGCGAGAGCGCATCCATACGCGGCGCGTTCAGCAACTCGGAGGCATAAGAGCCATCGCGTTCCACCCGAACCAAAATGTCGTAAGCAAAGTTTCGTGCCGGCGAGACCGCCAATTTATGCTCCCACTTTCTCGCCAGCCTTAGGCTGGTATCCGTTGATGAATTCGCGCGCGCTCATGCGCCGCTTGCCTTCCAGTTGCAACTCGTCAATCGCAATCGCCGTACCCGCGCCGCAACCAACCAGCAGTTGCTCGCCTGCCACAGCAATCTCTCCTGCCATCAGCGCAGGCGCGCCAGCTAAGGCCGAGATCGCATGGAGAGCATGCAGCGTAAGCTGCTTGCCGCGAAACGTGGTGAACGCCCCAGGCCACGGCTGAAAGCCGCGATGGCGATTGCAGATCGTCTGCGCCGTGTCGCGTGCAAAGTTGATGCGTCCATCTTCGCGTGTCAGAATCGGTGCCAGCGTCGCCAGCGAATGATCCTGCGGCCTGCCCTGTAGTCTCTTCTCTCCGATGGCTCGCAGGGTCTCCACCAGCAGTTCGGCTCCCATCGCCGACAAACGCGGAGCCAGTGTAACGCTGGTGTCCTCCGGGCGAATCTCCATCTCCTGTTGCAGCAACATGTCTCCAGTGTCCAGTCCTTCGTCGATGCGCATGGTAGTGTTGCCGGTCACCTGCTCGCCCGACGCGATCGCCCACTGAATCGGTGTCGCCCCGCGATACTTCGGCAGCAGCGAAGCGTGCAGGTTGATGTTGCCGTGTGGCGGCAGGTCGAGCATCCACCGTGGAATGATGCGCCCATAGCCGACGATCACGATGCACTCCGCGGCAATCGCCTCAAGTTGCGCGCGGAACTCCGCGTTGTTCTTGATCTTCTCTGGCTGCACCACCGGCAGCCCAAGTTCGCCCGCCTTCTGCTTCACCGGCGAAAGCGCCACTTCCATCCCGCGCCCCTTCGGGCGATCCGGCTGCGTCACCACTAGAGACACCGCATGACCGGCGCGCACCAGCGCCTCCAGCGGAGGAACGGCAAACATGGGAGTACCGCAATAGACAATTTTCACAGATTGATTGTAGCGGCCCAAATGGGTGGGCGTGAATGAATTCCTACCACTCGCCCTGGCGAATCAGCCGCTTGATCTTGCGCCGCATCATGTCGCGCTTCAGCGAGGAGAGATGGTGGATATACAGCGTCCCGTTGAGATGATCGATCTCATGCTGAAACGCGCGTGCCAGCAGGTCTTCGCCGGTCTTCTCGTACCAGTTGCCGTCTGCGTCCTGCGCCCGGATGGTGACCTTTTTTCCGCGCGCAAGATTCTCGCGAAAGTCTGGCAGCGAGAGGCATCCTTCGCCGCTCGTCACCTTGCCCTCGACCTTGATGATCTGCGGATTGGCCAGCACCAGCCGTGCCGCGGGATCTTCCTTGAAAGAAGTATCGATGACCGACAGGCGCAGCGAAATTCCAATCTGCGGCGCGGCCAGGCCAACGCCCTGTGCCTCATACATCGACTCGAACATATCTGCGACAAGCTTCTTCAACTTGTCATCGAACGCAGTCACCGCTGCCGCAGGAGTCTCCAGCACGGGGTCGCCATATTTCACAATTGGATAGATCATCGCTCGTTCCGCTTCACCCGCTCCGCTTTACCCATCTTGCTTCACCCGTCTCGCTTCAGAAGCTGCGAAGCTGTTCGCAGTATCCTTCGTAATTCCTGCGAAGCTCGACCAGCGAATCGCCCCCGAATTTCTCCAGCGCCGCTGCGGCCAACACCAGTGCCACCATGGCTTCGCCTACCACGCCCCCCGCCGGCACCGCACACACATCCGAGCGCTCGTAGGCGGCTTTCACCGGTTCGCGGCTGGCGAAGTCAATCGAGCCCAGAGGGCGGCGCAAGGTCGAGATCGGCTTCAGATGTCCGCGAACTACCACATCGCAACCATTCGAGATCCCGCCTTCAACCCCGCCGGCGTGATTGCCCGCACGCGTAAAGTCCGTGAACTTGGAATGCAGCGTCCCTGCAGGCTCACCGCTCTGGTTTACGCCCTGAGCGTAACCAATCTCATCCTGCGCCTTCGAGCCATGCGATGCGGCGGCCAGCACTCCGTCGCCAACTTCGACTGCCTTCACCGCCTGAATCGACATCACTGCCGCGGCCAACTTCCCATCCAGGCGCTCGTCCCAGTTGGCATACGTGCCAAGTCCGGGCGGCACGTTGTGCGCCACCACTTCGAAGATTCCACCGACCGTATCGCCGTTGCGCAGAACCTCGTCCACCTCGGCCTTCATGCGCTGCTCGGATTCAGCATCGGCACAATTCAACAAAACTTCACCCTTCGCCGCCAGAGCGCGAAGCTCCTCAAACGAAACCGCACGCGACAGCCGTGCGCCGCCCACCTGGATCACATGGCTGAGCACTTCGATGTCAAGCGCCGCCAGCACCTGCTTTGCCACCGCTCCGGCGGCCACGCGTGCCGCGGTTTCACGGGCGCTGGCACGTTCCAGAATGTAGCGCGCCTCCGGCAGGTTGTACTTCAGCGCTCCTGCCAGATCGGCATGTCCAGGTCGCGGAGACCGCACCGGCTTATGTTTCTCCGGGTCGCCCTCGTCCACCGGCAGCGATTCCTTCCAATTCTGCCAGTCGCGATTCTCAATCAGCATCGCGATCGGAGATCCAATGCTGTAACCATGCCGCACTCCGCTAAGAATGCGCGCCTGATCGCGCTCGATCTTCATGCGTCCGCCGCGGCCGAAGCCCTGCTGGCGCCGCCAGAGTTCGCGATCAATATACGCCTCGCTGATCCTGATGCCAGCGGGCAAACCTGAGATATTGGCGACCAGCGCTTCGCCGTGCGACTCGCCTGCGGTAAAGAAACGGAGCATTACAGGATTGTAACGGAAGGCGCGCCGTTTGCCCTTGGCGGGGAGCCGGATTCGCGCAGAAGAAGGAAGAACTACCGGGTGGGTTAAGGTAATCGTACTATCAATATTTTTACATTAGTTAATGCTATCTAAGTATACTAACCACCGAGAGTGGCGAAATACCCCGGAAAAACGGGTTAGAATGTCCTCCATCGCCGCCCGCAGGGGCGTGTCACTAGGTAGAGCATCTAGTTACTTAGATCTACATACAAAGCTGTACATCCTTCCCGCATCTAACGGAGCTATGGTGTCGACCATGTTGCCCATTCAGGAGTCGGCCCGAGAGTTGATTCTTGAGGCGACCACCGCATTGCAGCCCTACCTTGCAGAGATGACGGCTGCCTGGCGACAGCGAATGTTCGAGGAGTTTCAGTTCGAAGGGCGCGCGATGGCGGCCTTGGAAAGGTTGAATCTCGGCGTCGGCTTCATGATGTTCAGCCACTCGGATTTCGACGAGTTTAGTGAGAACCTTTGCTACTACGGCAAGCGCCTCGCCAAGCTGCGCGTGGATACCCGCCAAGTGGCGCGCTCGTTGGAGATTTACCAGAAAATTGCCGCACCATTCCTCGCGCAGGTATTTGGCGATCGCCGTTTTCAGATGATTGCAGCTCTGGAGACGCTGGCCTCGGCAAGTTTTGTGGCGGTTTCCGGAGCCTATTTTGACGTGCAGCAGAACGCCAGTGACGCCCTGCTGAAGGTTCTGGACGCCGAGCTTTCGGCCAGAAATCTGACCGCCCTCCTGGAGCGCGTGCTGGTGGTGACGGCGGGTGTTTTCGGCGCCAGCGTGGGAGTCATTCTGCTCTCCGATCCCGAGATCAACAAGCTGCGCGTGCGCAGTGCCACGGGGCTGTCTTCGGAATTTGGCGAAGACATTGTGATCGCTCCAGGCCAGGGTTTTACCGGCCACATCTTTGAAACCGGCGAAGCTGACATTCTCCCCGACCTGTCTCTTTCGACGGGATTACTCAACCCGGAGTTGCGCGAGCGGGCAAAATCGCTGTGGGGAGTCCCACTGAAGATTGGCGACCGGGTGATCGGGGTTCTGATCATCGGCTTTGAGAAGCCCTATCATTGGCTGCCCACGGAGTTGGAGTTGTTCCGCGCAATCGCCGATCGCTCGGCACTGGCGATTGATCGCGCCAATATGACCGACGCGTTGCGCGAACGCGAGATGCGCATCGTCGAGTTGAGCGGACATTTATTGAAGGCCCAGGAGGAGGAACGCAAGCGCATTAGCCGCGAACTGCACGACGAAACCGGACAGGCCCTCATGGTAATTCGTCTCTACCTGGGGATGCTCGATGGCACGGTGAAGACGCGCCAGGGCAAGGCCAAAATCGGGGAATTGCTGGCGGTGGTGGACCGCACGATTGAAGGCATACGGCGTATCATCGGGCGACTCTCGCCGCTGGTTTTGCAGGAGCTGGGGCTGATTTCGGCGATCCGCAAAGAAGCCAAGGACTTGGCCAAGACCGCCGGCGTGCAGTCGCGAGTGGCAATCAGCGACGACGTTGGCAGGCTTGATCCCACCATTGAAGCTGCAATTTACCGGGTCGTTCAGGAGAGCCTGCACAACGTTGCCAAGCACGCGCAGGCGCAGAACGTGAACATCCAGATGGACCGCGTGGGCGAAACGCTTAAGCTGGTAATCGAAGACGACGGCGTGGGCATTCGCGCGGTCTCCAATCCTCTCCGGCCTTCGTTTGGAATGGCTGGAATGAGGGAACGCGTCAGCACCTTGGGCGGCCAGATGAGAGTGGTTTCGTCCAAGGGAGAGGGAACCAAAATATCCGTGACCGTGCCGATTCCGGCGCGCCCCGAAGTAGCTGAGCTGAACCGCGAGGCGCAAGGGGGACCGGCGTTGATGGGCACGGGAAGTTAAATAAAGAAGTTAAGTAAATAAGCTGAGCAAGTGAGAACGTTTCATAGCAGTGGGGCTGTGCAACTGAGAACGAGGAGCGCGCGCAATGCCGAAGATTAAGTGTCTGTTGGTGGATGACCATACATTGTTCCGGCAGGGCGTTCGCCGCCTGCTTGAGAGCGAGAGCGATTGCGAAGTAGTGGGCGAGTCGCCCGACGCCGGTGATGCCGTCGAGAAGGCGCGCGAACTGCGCCCCGACATTGTCCTGATGGACATCGGAATGCCCGGGCTGTCCTCATTCGAGGCGGCGCGGCACATCCGCAAAACCCGTCCAGAGACCAAGGTATTATTCCTCACCATGTACGAAGACGAGGACTACCTGGTGCAGTGCCTGGAAGTCGGCGCCTCCGGATACGTCCTCAAAGACACTCCGGCGCAGCAACTGGTGACCGCGGTTCGAGATGTGTACAAGGGCGGAAAGTATCTGAGTTCGCAGGTGCTGGGAAAGCTGGTGGAGGACTTCCGCGCACGCGTTCGCGATTCGAAGATGCGGCCGCGGATTTCCACTCTCACCCCGCGCGAGCGCGAGATCCTGAAGTTGCTCGCCGAGGGCAATTCGGTCAAGGAAATCGCGGTCTTGCTGGGCTTGAGCGTAAAGACCGTGGAAGCCCACAAGTTCAACCTGATGCGCAAACTGGACATCCACAACAAAGCCCAGTTAGTGACCTACGCAATTCAGAAAAAGATCATCAAGATACCGGTCAACCAGTAAGCCGACTGCGCGTTGAGCGGGAACATCGCCCGATGTACCCGCCCGCGCACTATTCACTGGGCGTAGCGACGGCCTCGGCCCCAACTTCGACCGCTTCCAGGGATTTCAGAAACTTTCGTGTGTTCAGCAGCGGACGCCCCAGCGCGGAGTTGTACCCCGTCCACGGCGAATCCAGCTCGGCATCGCGCTCGAATTGCGCCCGCATCGCTTCCATCTTGGAATCAAGATCGTCCAGGTAGTGCAACATCAGCGCCTCGGGGAACATGGGCAGCTTGGGAGAGCCAAAATCATATTGCCCATGATGGCTGATGATGAGGTGCTCGATCAGGATCTTGAGCGGCGGAGGAAAGCCGGGAAGCTGCGCCAGCTTTGCGTGCAGCATTTCCAGTTCGATAATCATGTGGCCGAGCAGTTGGCCTTCGGTGGTGTAGCCGAAGCAGCGCGCATAACTCAGTTCGTGAACCTTGCCAATGTCATGCAGGAACGCGCCGGTAAGCAGCAGGTCGCGGTTGATCATCGGGTAGTTGCGCGCCACCAGGTCACAGGAGCGGAACAGCGATACCACGTGATCCAGCAGACCGCCGATAAAGGCGTGGTGCATGGTCTTGGCGGCCGGAGCATTGCGGTAGGCGCGGGCGATCTCCGGATCGGCCATGAACAACTCCAGCAAGCGGCGCAGATAAGGCTCACCAATCGAGGCGACGAACTCACCGAGCGCATGCCAGAGTTCATCGATATTCTTCGATGTCTTGGGAAGGTAATCGGAGAACTCGATTTCGGCCTCGTCCATTTTGCGGATCTTGTGAATGGTGAGCTGCCAGCGTTGGTTGTACTTGTTGATCAGTCCCTTGATTTTTAAGATGTCATCCTGCTCGAAGGTATAGGCGCACTCCTCGACGTTGTCCCACATCTTCGCCTGAATCGTTCCGGTCCGATCCATCAGGGTGAGGTCCAGATACGGCTCGCCGCTCTTTTTGGACTTTATCTGCTTATTGCTGACGACGAAACTCGTGGTGACGACCTTGTTTTCCTGCTGCGCCGCGTCTCGAATATAAAACTCTTTCATGAATGCGCCATCCTTGCCCTGAGAGCGGGCGAAAAAATCATGGTATCGCGGAAAGCGAGCGGAGGATAGCAAGAAGCACGCACCAGCCCAAGCGGAACGCAACGGCCTAAGCGGAATCGCGCGGAAGGCGGAGCGTGACCGTGGCGCCGCGCCCCTCGCCTTCACTGCTGGCATAGGCGCTACCACCGTGACGGCGCGCAATGCCGCGCACGATGAACAGTCCCAGGCCGGTGCCCTTGACCCGCTGGCGCAAGCGTTCGTTGACGCGATAGAAGCGCCCAAAAATCCGCTTCAGTTCGCTTTGCGGAATACCCTGACCCTTGTCGGTGACGCGCACCAGCAGATCGGAAGCTTCGTCGAGGATTTCAGCCGTGATCGCAATCTTGCCGGGAGAGTACTTGACTGCGTTCTCCAGCAAATTGTGAACCGCCGACCGCAGCTCTTCGGGATCGCCCTGCACAAATGGCGGCGACAGCGTGTAGTCGATGAAGCGGATGTTGTCCTGGGTAAGGTGATGGCGGGTCTGTGCCAGAGAGGCGCAGTCGCGCACGATCTCGGCGAGATCGAGGCGCTGAAAATTTTTCGAGCTCTTCTGCCCCAGATGGCCCGCGCGCAACACCTGCTCCACGGTATTGATCAGCCGGTCGGTGTCCTCCAGCATGATGCCGTAGAAACGCTTGCGCTGCGCCTCCGTCAGTTCGCGCGACTGCAGCGTCTCCAGGTAGAGACGGATGGAGGCGATCGGAGTCTTCAACTCATGCGTGACCGCGTTGATGAAGCTGTCATGCTGATCGCTGCGGCGCATCTCGCGCACCAGGAAAATGGTGTTCAAGGTGACTCCGGTGATGATAAAACCGAAGAAAATAATGCCGAGAACGATCATTCCCACTTCACGCCAGCGAATCAGCCACGTGATGTTGAGAGCCAGCGCGAAGGCAACCGAACAGGCTCCGAGCACGATGAAGAACGCGATGGCCTTGTTGCGCGAGGTGATCGGCATAAGTCAGCTAGATAGTAGTGAGGCGGCCGACGTTAGTCAAAGAGGAGCTAAAAACCGTGCAAACGGCGCAGCTCGGGACGAGCAACTAAAAAGCAAGCCCCGACAACAAAGTCAGGGCTCGGCGAATGCTTCTAACTGATTGCTTACGAGAAATTAGTCGCCCGCGGCGGCCTGTCCGACTTCGCTGCGAGCCGCGCCGGCTTCCGATGCAATAGGCTCCGAAGCGGAGGCATTCTCGGGGCGAATCTTGGCGCGAATCTCTTTGATGCGGCTGTCGGCCCGGGGAAGCCTAACGTCGTGCGCCAGTCCGACGGCGCGTAGCGCGGAGATCACATACCAGTTGGTATCGATCTCCCACCAGCGCAGGCCGTGGCGCGCCGAGCTGGGATGCGCATGATGATTGTTGTGCCAGCCTTCGCCGAAGGTGAGCAGCGCGATCAAGAAATTGTTGGTGGAATCGTCACCGGTCGCCCAGCGTCGCGAGCCCCACAGGTGGGTGGCGGAATTCACCAGCCCTGTGGCGTGCAGACCAACCACCGTACGAAGGAAAACGCCCCAGAGCACCATGTTCCACCCGCCGAAGTAGTACACGGCGGCGCCGACTACAACCTGGGTGATCCAATGGTATCGGCTGAGCAGAAGATAAAACTTGTCGCGGCGCAGATCGGGAACGTAGGGTGCCAGCAGCTCCGTTTGGTGATGAAGCGATCGGCCCGACAGAATCCATCCCATGTGCGACCACCACTTGCCGTCGCGCGGAGAGTGCGGATCGCCTTCGCGGTCGGCCAGTTGATGATGGATGCGGTGAATGCCCACCCAGAAGATGGGGCCGCCTTCAAGCGCAAGCGTGCCACAGATGGCGAAGAAATACTCCAGCAGCTTGGGGCAGCGAAAGCCGCGATGTGTAAGCAGACGATGATAACCAACGCCAATGCCGAGCGATCCGGAGATCCACCACAGACCGGCGGCGACGGCAACTCCCTTCCACGAAAAGTGGAAAAGAGCAACGACCGCCAGGATGTGATAGATCACCATCACGATGGCGGTAAGCCAATTGATTTTGCAGTTGTCCTTGGTTGCTACCACCCAACGCCATCCTTCCGTGGTCTCCGATGCGCGCCGCGGATGCGGCAGGGAGGGGGAAGACCACGCCACTGTTATTTCTTAAGATAGCAATCGCAGAGCGCAGGCATTGTAAGATTTCTGTAAGTCCGGAAAGGCTCAAAGAGCGGACGTAACGCAATGAGCCGGATCGCAAGGAAATGTTACATTTCGCTGACATATTCACGATCCGTTCAACTATTTTGGAGCCAGAGCGTCTAGTGTGTCGTAGAGAGAGGAAGTAAAATGCGATTGAACATCTTGGCGGCCGTGGCAGTACTGGCGGCCGGTCTTTGCGGCGCTGCGATAGCGCAGGATGCCCCGCCTCCAGGGCAGGATGGGACAAGAGGCGGACGGGGCATGGGCATGGACGTTCGCGGCGTCGGCGGTCAGATCACGGCCATTGAGGGCTCAACGGTCACGCTGCAGACCCTCCGAGGCGAAACCGCAAAGGTCAACATCACTTCCTCCACGCGACTGACCAGAGACCGCAACGATGCGAAGCTCAGCGATTTCAAGGTGGGCGACCGCGTGTTTGCCGCCGGTGAGCAGGGCAAGGACGGCGTGTGGACCGCGCGCATACTGGCCCAGCGCAGCGGCGGCGGAGGTATCCGCCGCGAAATGGCGCAGCAAAAGCCGGAAGATAATGGCAAGACCTACATCTTCGGCGAGGTTGCCAAGATCGATGGGACGAAGCTCACAATCAAAAAGCCCGACAACAGCGAGCAGATTATCGAAGTGGACGACGACACTTCATTCCGCAATGAGCGCCGCGAGAGCGTCACCCTTGCGGAGGTGAAGATTGGGGATCTCGTGCGTGGGCCGGGAGTGTTGAAGAGCGGGGTATTCGTGCCCAAAGAGTTGAATACCGGCAGACCTCGCGGGGCGCGTCAAGCAACAGCTCCGCCCGACGGCGCACCCCAGAATCCCAACCGGACTGCACCGCCCGTCACCGACCAGAAGCAATAGGAACAGGAACTTGATGAGGCTTTGCAGGACTGTCGCTGGAGTGCTGTTCGGGCTGAGCTTGATGGCCGCTGCGTCATGGTCGCAACCGCCCGCGCCACGGCAGGGCGCCGCGTCACCGACGGGTGTGGCCGGTGAGCCATCTGCAATTCCGCGATTCGCAATTCATGGTGTGGTTCGATCCGGAAGCACCAAACTGCCCGGCGTCAGTATCACGGCGGCGCACTCGCTGACCGGCCGCAAGGTGATTACATCGACCGATGTCGATGGATACTTCCATCTCGACCTGCCATCCAAGGGACGCTGGGTACTGCGGGTAGAGTTCTCCGCCTTCGCGCTTCAGACAGCGGAAGTGGTATTGACTCCTGAGCAGGCCGATGCTGCGCATGACTTCGAACTGGTTTTGCTCTCCCGGGTTCCGAAGACAACGACCAACGCCGAGGCGGCCAACGAGACCGGCAGCACGCGGCCCTCGGGTTCACCGGCAGCGGGCGAACCTAATGCGGGACGCGGCGCACGGCAATTGACGCTAAGCACGGATGACGACGCACTGGCGCAGTCTGCAAGCTCCGGCGAGAGCGACACGGCTTCGGCCAACGCGAGTGGGTTGGCGGCGAGTGCGGATGCGACCAACCAGTCGGTGTCCGTAAGCGGACGCATGGGCAACGCGCAAGACTTTGGCCTGCAGAACATGGAGGAACTGCGTGACCGTGTCGATCAGATGCGCGCGCGGGGCCAGTTGGGCGCTGGTGGCTTCGATAACGGCGGCGGCCCAGGCGGAGGCTTCGGCATGGGCGGTATCGGCGGCCCAGGCGGAGGTGGTGGCGGCCGCATGCGCATGGGTTCGATGAACCGGCCGCACGGCCAGATCTACTACACTGCCAGCAACGCTGCCCTCGACGCCGCACCTTACTCGCTGAGCGGGCCAGCGGAAAAACCGGTGTATGGCTCCAACAAATTCGGCGCAATGCTCGGTGGTCCGCTGAAGATTCCGCACCTCTACGATGACGGCGGCAAGACGTTTGTATTTCTGAACTATTCGGGGATACGCAGTTCCACGCCCTATGATGTGTTTTCGCACGTACCCACGATAGATGAGCGCGCGGGTGATTTCAGCCAAACCCTCGTGAAGGGCAGCTCCGTGCAGTTATTTAATCCCCAGACTGGATTGCCTTATGCGGGCAACTGTGTCGGAAGCGTCAACCTGCAAGGAAGCTGCGTAGGCAGCATCAGCCCGCAGGCGGCGGCGCTCTTGACCTACATTCCGCTCCCGAATGTATTGAATGACCCCCAGCGAAACTTTCACTTCAGCTCGGCGGCTGAATCCGACCAGGACCTATTCGCTCTCCGCCTGACCCACAACTTCGGAGTCCCTATATCGCAACGCGGACCGCGCGGAGCCGGAGGCGGCGGACGTCCGCGCAACAACCTGAGCTTCGGATTGAATTATCAGCGCAATGAGACGGACAATCTGCAACCCTTCCCCACCGTGTATGGCATCACCCACACCAACGGCTTCAACGCCAACGTGGGCTGGGCCGTGAGCAAGGGCAAGCTTAGCAATCAGCTTCGCTTTACCTGGAATCGCAGCCGTGCCCACGCCGACAGCCACTTCGCAGGCGTGACCGATGTTGCCGGAGGTGCGGGCATCGACTACCCGGCACCCATCGTCCCGGCGCAATATCCTGTGATTTGGGGATTGCCGGGGCTTGCCTTCACCGACTACACCAGCCTCAGCGATATAGCCCCATCGCAGCGTGATTCGCAGACCTTCACATTGAGCGAAAACCTAGGGTGGGCGCGCGGCAAACATCACCTTCACTTTGGCGGAGACTACCGCTGGATCGACAACAAGGCGTATGCGAGTTCGAATCCGCGCGGATCGTTTACCTTCACCGGTTCCAATACCGCGGCCTATGCAATCAATCCAAAAACGGGCCTGCCAGCGCCGGTCGCGGGCACAGGCTATGACTTGGCCGACTTTCTGCTGGGCTACGCGCAACAAACTTCTCTGGCGTATTCGCAGGTCCACGATCAATATCTTGGAAACAGCTACGACTTATTCGCACAGGACGACTGGCGGCTTCGCGGCAATTTCACGCTGAACCTTGGCCTGCGCTACGAGTTCATCTCACCCTTCCGTGAAGCACACAATGAGTTAGAGAATCTGATCACGCACTTCGATGCGAATGGCAACTTTGTGACCGCGACAGCGGTATCTCCAAGTGGGTCTTACGGACGCGCGTTGCTGAATCCAGACCGCAACAATTTTGCCCCGCGCGTCGGTATTGCATGGAAGCCATTCGGCGCCAAGACAGTGGTGCGCGCCGGTTACGGCATCAATTACAACCTGGGACAGTACACCTCGATTGTGCAGAACCTGGCCGCGCATCCGCCGTGCGCGACTCTGACCTCGTCCTCACAATCGCTGTGCGCGATCACGGAGACAAACGGCACCAGCACCCCAACCGGCCCGAGCACCACTCTGAGCCTTGGAAACGGATTTTCTTCTTCGCCCATTGCGGTGCCGAACAACTACGGCATCGATCCGAACTATCGCGTGGCCTACGTGCAGATGTGGAATCTAAACGTGCAGCATGAGCTGACTTCAACGCTGCTGTTGAACGTAGGTTATACAGGGAGCAAGGGAAGCGCGCTGGATATGCTGCGCGCGCCCAATCGCGACCCCGACGGTGTGATAAATCCGAACATCGCGCCATTCAACTGGGAGACCTCGCAGGGATCGTCGATCCTGCACGCCGGCTCGCTACGGCTGCGCAAGCGGATGACCAGGGGAATTGCAATGGGTGGAACTTACACCTACGCAAAGTCGATCGACAATGCGTCATCGATTGGCGGCGGCACCCAGGTGGTTGCGCAGGACGATAAGAATCTGCGCGCCGAACGAGGGCTTTCAAGCTTTGATCAGCGGCACAAACTGACCGGCGACTGGACGCTGGAGCTACCCTGGGGCGAAGGACGCAAGTGGCTCACCAAGCCCGGCATTGCACAGAAGGCGTTCGGTGACTGGCTGCTGCAGAGCAGCTTTGCGGTGGCTTCCGGAACGCCTTTCACCGCCCACGTGCTCGGCAGTTACTCCAATGTGGCGGGCGGAACCAACGGATCATTGCGCGCCGACTACAACGGCGAGCCAATCCAGATCGGCGGCCGCAGTATCAAACAGTGGTTCAATACCGCGGCGTTTTCATTACCGGCCGTGGGAACCTATGGCAACGCGGGCAGAAACACGATTATCGGGCCGGGCAGTTGGTTGTTCAATCTGGTGCTGTCGAAAAACTTCCCGCTCAAGGATTCAATGGGTCTGGAGATGCGCGCCGAAGCCGATAACGTGTTCAACCATCCCAACTATTCGGGGATCGATACTACCGTAAGTTCGCCAACTTACGGAGAAGTAACCAGCGTGGCATCGATGCGCAAGATGTTACTGTCCCTGCATTACAGGTTCTAAGTAGGAGTCTGGCGATGATAACGTGGAGAAACAAATTCGTTCGCCAAGTGCTTGTTCTGTTGGTGTGCTGCTCGATGATGGCTCCGCAGTCGGCGCTGGCGCAGCAGTCGCGCATGGGTGACAACGGCTTCACCTTCAGAGTGACGAGCGAGCTTGTGCTGGTAAGCGTCACCGTGCGCGACAAGAAAGGAGCGCTCGTGCGCGGGCTCAAGCAGAGCGACTTCACCGTGCTGGAAGACGGCAAGACGCAGCACATCCAGAGCTTCGACATCGAAGACGTGGACAACTACGTTCCATCGGCTCCGCGGGCTGGCCCCGCACAGGCCGAAGCGGCTGCCAAAACGGATCTGTTCACCAGCAGAAAGGCTCCAACCCACGAAGCGCTGCGGGATCGCAGATTACTCGTTCTCTTTCTTGATCTAAGTTCGCTGGAAAGCGACGAGAGCGACCGCGCGGTGGAGAGCGCAAAGACCTTTGTCGCAAAGCAGATGTCGCCCGCCGATTTGGTCAGCATCGTCAGCTTCGACACCGCGCTGAAGGTGGTGCAGGATTTCAGCGGCGACAAGAAACTGTTGTTGACGGCGCTGGATCGCATCGCGGGAAACGAAGGCATCGGCCAGGAGGCAGGCACTACCGGAACCAGCGAGGGCACGCCCGATGACGCGGGTTCCTTCGTGGCCGACGATACCGACTACAACATCTTCAACACTGATCTGCGCTTGCAAGCCCTGTCCACGCTCGCCAAGAATCTCTCGGGCATCGACCAGAAGAAGTCGATCTTGTACTTCAGCAGCGGCATGACCAAGACTGGCGTGGAAAATCAGGCACAGTTGCGCGCGGCCGTCAACGCCGCCGTGCGTTCGAATGTATCGATCTACGCGGTGGACTCGCGCGGTCTGCAAGCACTGCCGCCGGGAGGTATCGCGACCTCGGCGAGTTTGCGCGGAGTCTCCTCCTACAGCGGCGCTGCGGTGCAGAACGATCTCGACTCCAACTTCGCCAGCCAGGAGACGCTGGTAACCATTGCCAACGACACCGGCGGCAAAGCATTCCTGGATTCCAATGATTTCAGCAAGGCGTATGCGAAGGTTCAGGCCGACAGCGAAACCTATTACGTACTCGGCTACCGCAGTTCGAATCCGAATCAAGATGGCCGCTTCCGCCGCATTCAGGTAAAGCTCAACCGCAGTGACGTCAAGTTGGAATATCGCATGGGATACTACGGGCCAAGGGATTTCCAGCACTTCACCAAAGAAGACCGCGAAGAGCAGTTGCGCGACGAACTGATGGCCGAGCTTCCGAATACCGATCTTCCCGTCTATCTTGCCTCGGGTTACTTTCGCACCCATGAAGGCAAATTCTACGTACCGGTATCGATTATTGTCCCTGCTTCTGCGCTGGTGATGCAGCGCGATAAAGACAAAGCCTCGCTTGACGTGCTCGGTGTAGTGCGCGACAAGGAAACTAAATTTCCAGTAGGCAACATTCGCGACAACATCAAGCTCACGGTGGAGCAGACACAGAGCGTGACGGCGGGCGGCCTGCCCATCAATGGCGCCGCATCCGCGCCCAGGCGCAAGAACGTGCAGTACAACACCGGCTTCCTGCTTCCGCCGGGGCGTTATGATTTGAAATTCGTAGTACGCGAAAATCAGAATGGACGAGTGGGAACATTCGAGAGCGATGTGGTGATTCCGGATCTGCGCAAAGAAAAAATGAAGTTGAGTTCCGTCATGCTTTCCAGTCAGAGGGTGCCTGCGGGAAAGAAGTCGCAATCCAATCCGCTGGTAAGCGACGGGCAGGAGATCATTCCCAACATCGCGCACGTCTTTACGCCAGAGCAGTCCATGACGCTGTACTACGAGGTCTATGACCCGGCGAAGTGGGCGGAGAAGAAGGATTCAATCCACCTGCTGACCAGCATCGAATTTTTCCGCGGCAAAGTAAAAGTGTACGAGACGCCGGTGGTCGAGGTTCAACAGTTGAACGCCGCCGACCGCAAAGCCGCGGCGTTTCAATTCGAAGTGCCGATGAAAGCACTGACTCCGGGCTGGTACACCTGCCAGGTGAACGTAATCGACGACGCCGGTGCGGCGTTCGCGTTTCCGAGAACCCAGGTGCTAGTGAGACAGTAGCAAGGTTTCGAGGGCTTCGATGACGCATTCGCGTTTGAGTTTTGTTCTTGCCGCTCTTCTGCTCTGTACAGGATGTGGCGCGGCACAGCAAAATAGAGGAGTGAAGAAATTCAGCTATCCTGCCCCGCCACTCCTCGACCAAGTAGATGACTACCACGGCACCAAGGTGGCCGACCCTTACCGTTCGCTCGAAGATCCCGATTCCGCCTCGACGCGCGCCTGGGTAGAGGCCGAGAACAAGCTGACCTTCGGCTACCTGGAAGAAATTCCAGCGCGCGAAAAGATCCGCGCACGGATGAAAGCGCTGCTGAGTTACGAGCGCTTTTCCGTCCCGGAGAAACACGGCCAGCGTTACTTTTATTCGCGCAACAGCGGATTACAGAATCAGAGCGTGTTGTACTGGCTTTCGGCACTGGATGCGGGGCCGCAAGTGTTGCTGGACCCGAACACGCTTTCCGCCGATGGCACCGTCGCGCTGAGCGCCACGACCGTCAGCGATGACGGAGAGCTATTGGCGTACAGTTTGTCTTCGTCCGGTTCGGATTGGCAGGAGTGGCGCGTGCGTGAGGTCACGACGGGCAAGGATCTGCCGGACCTGATCAAGTGGTCGAAGTTCTCCGGCGCTTCGTTCAGCAGGGACGGTAAAGGATTTTTCTATAGCCGCTACGACGAGCCGAAAGAGCAATCGATGCTGCGCGAGTCCAATTACTACCAGAAGCTCTACTATCACAAACTGGGCACGCCGCAGTCGGAAGATGCTTTGATCTACAAGCGCGACGACCAGAAGGAATGGGGCTTTAGCGCTTCCGTTACGGATGACGGCAACTACTTGATCATCTACATCAGCGAAGGCACCGATCCGAAAAATCGCATTTACTACAAGGATCTGACGAATCCTAACAGCACAGTGATCGCGCTGCTGGACGAAAAGGACGCCGTCTACAACTTCATCGACAACCATGGACCGGTGTTCTGGTTTGTCACCAACCTGAACGCACCGCTCAGTCGCGTGATCGCGATTGATACCCGCAATCCGGGACGCGATCAGTGGAAGACCATTCTTCCCGAGTCCATCGAGACGCTGCTAAGCGCGTCGATGCTGGATAACAAGTTTGTAGCCAGCTACCTGAAAGATGCGCACAGTGAAGTAAAGGTCTTCGACGTGCACGGCAACTATCTGCGCACGCTTCAGACGCCGGGACTGGGCACGGTTGCCGGCTTCGGCGGTAAGCGCGCGGACAAGGAAACTTTCTACTCCTACACAAGTTACTCCACTCCGGCAACCATCTACCGCTATGACTTGTCCAGCGGCAACAGCACGGTATTCCGCAAGCCCACCGTGGAGTTCAATCCGCAGGACTACGAGACGAAGCAGATTTTCTATACCAGCAAGGATGGGACGCGCGTCCCCATGTTCATTACCTCCAGGAAGGATCTGAAACTGGATGGAGACAATCCAACCTTGCTCTATGGCTACGGAGGTTTTGACATTTCATTGACGCCAGCCTTCAGCATCGGAAACCTGGTGTGGATGGAGATGGGCGGCGTGTACGTTCAGGCGAATCTGCGCGGCGGCGGCGAGTACGGCGAGCCATGGCACATGGCGGGAACCAAACTGCTGAAGCAGAATGTATTCGACGATTTCATCGCAGCCGCCGAGTGGTTGATCGCCAACAAGTACACGCAACCCAAGAAGCTTGCCATCAGCGGGCGCAGCAACGGCGGGTTGCTGGTGGGTGCATGCATGGCGCAGCGTCCGGATCTTTTCGGAGCGGCGCTACCCGGCGTTGGCGTGATGGATATGTTGCGCTTCCACAAGTTCACCATTGGCTGGGCCTGGACATCGGATTACGGTTCGCCGGATAACGAGGAGGAGTTCAAGGCGATTTATAAGTATTCGCCTTTGCACAGCCTCAAGCCAGGCACCCACTATCCACCAACGCTGATCGTGACCGCCGATCACGACGATCGCGTGGTTCCCGCGCACAGCTTCAAGTTCGCCGCCGCCTTGCAATCGGCGCAGGCGTGCGATGCTCCCGTGCTGATTCGCATTGAAACCAAAGCGGGTCACGGCGCAGGTAAGCCGATCTCCAAGGCCATCGAGGAGACTACCGACGAGTGGAGTTTCCTGGTCAAGAACCTCGGAATGAAAGCCGATCCCTGGACCAAGTAGCGCGAAGCGCATAGAAAGATGCCACCTCGCTATCGCATCGTCAGTGGAGCACAACACCCATCACTGTCGCTATCACTCCCAATACTCCAAACAATATCCCTGCGATCCAATAACTGCGTCGCTTGGTAAGCAGCGTAATGGAACAGATAACCAGCCCAACCTCTAAAAGGGTTTCGCCTAAGTCATAATGATTGGCACGATGGGTGCAAAGATCCACCTCGGCTTCCAACCCCTTTGCCTCCTCCTGAATCTTTTCTTGGTCACCCTTTTGCTTCTCGATATACGCTTCGTTTTTCTTGAGCAGTGCTTCGGCCCCTGCGGCGTCCTTCAATGGCACAACCTTCAGCAGTTCGTCCACCTGCTCCATGGTGTTGCGGCGAATGTTCTTGGCCTGATAATAGTTCCAGGTGTCGGTAGCCTTGTCTTGCTTGAGAATCTCTTCCGTGTGGGCACGATGGCCCAACAACGCGGCCACCGCCACCAGAACGGCGAGGATCGCCATGGTGAAGCTGACCGGGGCCAGTTTGCCCTGTTCGCGGCCGTGCTCGGCGGCTTCCTGCAACTCTTCCATCTCGTGTTCTGTGCTCATCGGGTTTCCCTTTCTTATACTTTATGGTGAGAGCGGCCACCGGCTCCAGTAACCAGCAGAGTGCAACCGTGAGTTCACGGCTCTCACGGCTTTCCCGTTTTCACCTTGCCTTCGAGTTCTCGCCGTGCCCCCGCCAAGGCCCGCCGCTTTTCATTACTTACTGCAGGATAAGTCAGCTTCATATCTTCCAGCGCATGAACGATCACCGAGGAAACAACCAGCCGCGCGAACCACTTGTTATCCGCCGGAACCACAATCCACGGAGCATCTTTGCTGGATGTGTGCTGGATCATCTCCTCGTAGTTCTGCTGATAGTCGTCCCAGAAACGGCGCTCGCGCACATCGGCGGCGGAAAACTTCCAGTTCTTTTCCGGCTCGTCTAGACGCGAGAGAAAGCGGCGCTTCTGCTCTTTCTTGCTCAGGTTCAGGAAGAACTTGCGAATCGCGATTCCGTTGCGGGTGGCGTAGCGCTCGAAAGCGGAAATGTCTTCGAAACGCTCCTTCCATATTTTGTCGCCGACGCAAACTTTCGGCAGACGTTGAGCGTCCAGTAACTCCGGATGCACGCGCACCACCAGCACTTCTTCGTAGTAGGAACGATTGAATATCCCGATCTTGCCTCGCCCTGGCATGCAGTTGGATGTGCGCCACAGGTAGCCGTGAGCGAGTTCTTCCACGGACGGCACCTTGAAGGAGAACACCTCGCAGCCCTGCGGATTCACTCCGCTCATCACATGCTTGATGGTGCCATCCTTGCCCGCCGCGTCCATCGCCTGAAAGATCAGCAGCAACCCCCAGCGATCCTGCGCGTAGAGCTTATCCTGCATCTCGGCAAGTTGCAGCGTGGAGTGCTGCAACAACAGTTCAGATTCCTCTTTCGACTCCTTGGAAAGCCCGCCGGTATCGCCCGGATCGAAATCCTTCAGGCGGAACTTCTTGCCATGATCGATTCGGTAGAGAGTGGCCAGCGAGCGCAGTTTCTTCTCGTGCTTCATGCAGCGGTTCTCCTTCCTGGCCCTACTCGCGGCCCTCGTCGCGCAATATCTGCTCCACCCGCCGCAGGTCGGCCTCCGTGTCCACGCCCACCGTGTCGAACGGTGTCTCGGCGGCATAGATGTCCACGCCATGATCGAGGAAGCGAAGCTGCTCCAAGCGCTCGATGCGCTCCAGCTCCGACTCCGGCCACTGGCAGAACTGCTCCAGCGCCTTCGGCGTGTACGCATAAAATCCAAGATGCTTGAAGTACCGAACATCGCTGCGGAGATGGCCGCGACGCTCGCGATCGAAGGGTATCGTTGCGCGCGAGAAATACATCGCCCGCCCATTGAGCGCGGTTACGATCTTCACCGCATTCGGATTCTCCACGTCCTCGGGTGGGCACGCCGTGTAAACGGTTCCCACCTCCACCCCCGGCTTCATCACCGAAAGCAACGCGTCTAAATGTTCGGGGCGTGCCAGCGGTTCGTCCCCTTGCACATTCACGTAGATATCTGCCTTCACGCTCTGTGCAACCTCGCGCACCCGGTCGGTGCCACTAAGGCATGCCTCCGAGGTCATGCGCGCCTTCCACCCATGCCGCTCACAGAGCGCGAAAATTTCATCCGAGTCCGTAGCGACGATAACGTCGCTCAGTCCCCGGCAGGCGCAAGCTGCTTCATAGACGCGTTGAATCATCGGCTTTCCGAGTATCTCGCGCAGGGGTTTGCGAGGCAGGCGGGTCGAGGCGATACGAGAAGGAATAATCGCGACAGCGTTCATCGACACAGTTTCAGGTTTCGGGCGCGAACTTTCAAGTACAAAGAAAAGGCAGGAGTTGCAAGCTCCCGCCCCACTAAGTTGTTTAACCTGCACATCGAGTCCGGCTTAGCTTTGCTCATTTTATGTTCGGCTCGGTGCTGTTCGCCGGCGGCATCGGCTGCCGCGGATCTGAGGAAGCAGGTGCGGCTATGGATGCCGGGGCGCTACTCTGATCCGTCGGTGGCTGTTTGTGCGCTGCGATCGATTCGCCGTTTACTACCAGATCCACGCGGCGATTCATCTGGCGGCCCTGCGGCGTGCCGTTGCTGGCAACCGGGTTCGAGGGGCCAAAGCCCTGCGCCGAGACGTTGTTGATGCTGACTCCCTGTGCGATCAGAAAATCGCGTACCGCCGCGGCACGGCGCTCGGAGAGTTCCTGGTTGTGTTCCACGCTGCCCGTCGAGTCCGTGTAGCCTTCGATCTGCAGCTTCAAGTCGGGATACGCTTGAACGATTCCGGCAACCTTGGCCAGCCGCACCTTTGCCCCTGGCTTCAGAGTCGAGTGATTGGGATCGAACAGCACGTCGCTCATATTCACGATCAATCCGCGTGCGCTGTCGCGAGTTTGCAGCACCTGGTTGAGCTGGGCGAGCAGCTTCTGCCGCATCTGCTCCTTGTCCTGCTCGGCTGCCTGGGCGCGTTGCTCGGCCGTCTGTGCCTGCACCTGCGCGGTCTGTGCCTCGGCCTGCGCGGTTTGTGCCTGGACGGCAAGTGCCTGTTGTTGTTCCAGAGCTGCCTGGCGGGCGGCTTCGGATTGCTGCTGCGCCTGCAACGCTTCCGCCTTTGCCTGCTCGGCCGCCTGGCGCTCCTGCTGAGCTTGTTGCGTAGCCTGCTGGGCCTGCAGAGTCTGCTGCTGTGCATCCTGGGCGCGCTGTTGTTCCACCAGCGCTTGCTGTTGCGCCTGTTGAGTGCGCTCCTCGGCAGCCTGTTGCTCCGCCGCCACCTGCGCGTCCGCCTTCCTGCGAATGCTCAATACCCGGGCGTCCTCGGCAGCCTCGGTGGAGCCCCGCGCTACCGTACCGATGGCCGAGCTGGACCGGTTTTGCCGAAAGTCTTCGTTCCCGCGATTCAGCAGATCCTGCGCGTGGGCCAGCACCTCCGGCGCATATTGCTGGGCCCCAGTAGCCTGTGCGATTGCCACCGCGTTACGAGCTTCGAGCAGGGTCAGAGGAATCTCCCTCTTCTCCTCAAAGCTCATATTAGTCGCCGGCAGTTGATTGCTGGCCAGGTCCACGGTATATTCGCCTTTTTCCGTAGCGTCATAGTGGGCGCTTACCGGTTGTTCCGAACCCTTGGTGTCCCTGCGTATCGCATTTTCCAGTACGGTCATGTTGCTTGGGCGAGTTACCGCGAAGTAGGGCTCGGCGGTCACGATCATGCCAAAGGCCTGCAAGTTCGCGGTAACGTGAATGCGGACCTCGTGCTTGTCATTTGGGATAATCTCGCCCAGGTTCACCGGGCGACCTTCGGGCGTCACTGCCCAGAGAACGTAGGTCAGATATTCCGGCCCATAGTAGTTCGCGTTGCGCACACCTTTGAATTCTGCTTTGATTTCCAGCCGCCCCGCCTTGCTGTCAACCTTGGCCTCGCCGGAGCCATCCGGCATCAGACTGGTTCCCTGGAAATCGATCTTTGTCGAACCATTGCGATGCTGGTAGTTGACCGCCTCCACCGAGCGGGACACCACGTTGATCCGGTATACAGGAGTTCGCTCCATCGGCGTCACATAGCCCGGTTGAGCCTCTTGTGCGGAGAGCGCGAGAGCACAAAGTGCGAAAGCACCGAGTGAAAGACCCGCGGTTCGTACCAACCCGCGTAAACGTTTCATATCATTAGCAGTCATAGACTTATCATTAGTCATAAACTTACCCTTCTTCCTGTCCCTATCTTTATCCGTATCTATAAGAGAATGGATGGGGCATGACCAGGGCGCGTTGCCACGAATAAGGGAGCACGATTCCAGCTCTGCCCTGCCGCACCGCTCCGGCATCCCGCAACACCTCACTTTCGTGCAGGTCTCATGGAACCATCCGACGCCCACACCGCATCTGATAACTGGCCCCGAGTGGCAAAGAGGGGCGGAGGATTCGGTTTTGGCGACCATCACTTCCCTCAGCGCGCCGGTCTGTTCCGGAGCAGCTCTCCTCAAGCGTTTTCAGCAGGTGCGTTCCACCACGCTAAGTCTCACCGAGCCTTTGTCCGCCGACGACGCCATGGTGCAGTCGATGCCCGATGCAAGTCCGGCCAAGTGGCACTTGGCACACACAACCTGGTTCTTTGAAACCTTCATCCTCACCGAACAACTCGCCCGTTATCGCCCCTTCAGTCCTGACTATCGTCTGTTATTCAACTCGTATTACAAAACTCTCGGGAGCCATCCCGCGCGTCAGCAGCGGGGAACCTTTTCGCGTCCATCTTTTGCCGATGTTCTGCGCTACCGCACCCACGTGGACGAGGCAATGCATCGCGTGCTCGCCTCCGAGCCCTCGCCTGAAACTCTGGCCCTTGTCGAACTCGGCATTCACCACGAGCAGCAGCACCAGGAACTCATCCTCACTGATATCCTGCACGCTTTCTGGACCCAGCCCCTGCGCCCCACCTACGCTCCCGCGGCGGCTCCGGAGCACCGCTCGCCCACGGCAGCGCCGTTGCGCTGGATCGCTCATCCCGGCGGCATGGCGGAGATGGGCGCGCCCGGCGAGGGCTTCGCCTTTGACAATGAGCGGCCCCGTCACGCAGCGCTGCTTTTGCCTTACCGCCTCGCATCCCGGCTGGCCACCAACGTCGAGTATCTCGACTTCATCAACGACAAGGGTTATCAGCGCCCAGAGCTATGGCTTTCCGATGGGTGGGACACGGTCTGCCGTGAGGGTTGGCAGTCGCCTCTCTATTGGGAGGGAACCGATGAGGGATGGTGCGAATTCACCTTACACGGCTTGATGCCGCTGAGTCCCGCAGCCCCGGTCAGCCACGTAAGTTACTACGAGGCCGATGCTTTCGCCCGATGGTCCGGTGCGCGGCTTCCGTCGGAAGGCGAATGGGAACAAGCAGCCACAGATCGCGCCATCGTCGGGAATCTGCTTGAGAGCTGGTCCCTGGAGCCGCGTCCGTCCGCGACATCTTCCGAGTACGCCGCAGAGGATCAACTCTTCGGCGATTGCTGGGAGTGGACCGCCAGCGCCTATCTCGCCTATCCGGGCTTCCGTCCCGCGCCGGGCGCCGTCGGCGAGTACAACGGAAAGTTCATGTGCAATCAGTTCGTCCTGCGCGGAGGATCGTTCGCCACCTCGGCCTCGCACCTTCGCGCAACCTACCGCAATTTTTTCCCGCCCCATGTGCGCTGGCAATTCATGGGCATCAGACTGGCAAGGCATGAACGCTAATTCCATGAACCTTAATTCCCTGAGTTCCATGAACGTAGATTCGCGGGTGCTCCCGCTGGACGGTAATGCCCGCGAGGTCTTCCAAGGTCTTACCTCACGGCCCAAGCAGTTGCCGCCGAAATTATTTTATGACGCCACCGGTTCGGCGCTCTTCGAGCAGATTACCGAACTACCCGAGTACTACCTCACCGCGACCGAGCAGGCCATCTTCGAGCGCTACGCGTGCGATATGGTTCGTGCCGCCGGAGACGCCTCCACCATCATCGAACTCGGCGCTGGAACCGCCAAGAAGACCATGCTGGTTCTACGTGCCGCGCTCGCTCTTCATGGTGCGGTCCGGTTCATTCCCGTCGACGTTTCCGCTTTTGCGCTGGAAGCAGCGCACCGTCGTGTGCGCACCGAGCTGCCGCAAGTTGTAGTGCAACCGCTGGTGTTGGATTACACCGAGCGTTCCCCCGCGCTAGCCCAGATCCCCGGACGCAGGCTCGTTCTCTACATTGGTTCCAGCATCGGAAACTTCGAACCCATGGCGGCCAGCGCGCTGCTGCGGCGGCTGCGCTCCTGCCTCTCCCCCGGCGATTCCCTTCTGCTCGGCACCGACATGCGCAAGCCGGTCGACGTGTTGCTGCCCGCCTATGACGACGCCGCCGGAGTCACCGCGCAATTCAACCTGAATGTTTTGGCGCGCATCAACCGCGAGTTGGATGCTGACTTTGATCTCGACCGCTTCGACCACTGTGTTACATGGAATGAGCGCGACTCCCGCATCGAGATGCACCTGATGAGCCGAACCCATCACTTCGTCAACATCAAAGCCTTGAACATCTCGGTTCCCTTTGTCTCGGGAGAGACGATTCATACCGAGAACAGCTACAAGTTCACTCCACCGATGATTGAATCGATGGCCTCAAACGGCGGCTTCCACATCGAGCAAAGTTGGAGCGACGAGCGCAACTGGTTCACCGTCACTTTACTTCGTGCCGGACGGCTGAGCCACGGATAATGTCGCTGGCCCGCGCTCGCTCCATTAACCAAGTAGTCAACCAGTCAGCCTAAAAACCATTGCGATTTCGAGCAATGGTTCAGAACTCGCGCAACCATTGACCAATAAGTAATTTCAGTCTCGGAAACGATTACCCTTTTAGTTAATTGTTGGCGCTCGAACTTTCGACGATCAATCCTTCTCGCTGCCTGGATGTTTCGTCTTCCAAAGGATCTGGCGCATCATGCCGAGCCAGAGCTCGGCATCGCCTTTCTCCAGGTTCAAGCGCCGCAGCAGGCGGCGAATTTTTTCCTGGGCCGCGGCCTCACCCAGTGATGGCACGTATCCGCTGATGCAGAGCGCCTCCAGCAAGACCTGCGTGATGCGCTCTATTTCCGCGGCTCCCGCCGCACTCTGCCCGCTCGGCGGAGCTGCGTTCGCGGTGCCGCGCACCAACTCGTAAAGACATACCGCAACCGCCTGCCCCAGGTTCATCGAGATGTGTTCATCGCGGGTAGGAATCCGTAACAGCCAATGGCAGTGGCTCAAATCTTCGTTGGATAATCCGAATTTCTCTGACCCGAACAGCAGCGCAACCGGAGCCGCTACAAGTCCCTGGCGCATCAACTCCGCGCCTTGCTCCAGCACGCGCAGAGGATGTTGGAGTTCGCGTTCGCCCACCGCCGAAGTGCCCACCACCAGGCTGCAGTCGGCAACCGCTTCGGCCACACTGCCGAACACCTCTGCATCCAGCAGCACCTGCGCGGCGCCTACGGCCGAGCGCGCACCAAGGTAGGAAGGCTCCCACGGAGTGACCAGCCGAAGATTCCCGAAACCGAAGTTGCTCATCGCACGCGCCGCCGCACCGATGTTCAGCGGATTGCGCGAGCGCACCAGCACGACGCGCAATCGATCAAACCATGGCCTTACGACTAGCGGTGCAGGCGGCTTGTCCAGAAAAGCCTCACTCGTATGCAGTGGCAATAGAAGATTGTAGCCCGACAGATTGTAGCGCGACGCTGGCCGATGATTGCGGGCGCATTGCACGCAAAGACAAGAGCCCCAACCTGCGGCGAAGGATGGGGCTCTCTTACTTACGACGCAATTACTTCTTTGCCGTTTCCGGTGCGGGGTACTCCGGCAGCTTGTCCTTGTTCGAGGTCTGGCGCTTCACTTCCAGATCGTCGAAGAGAATCGATGGAGCCACCACGCTGTGTGGGACCGGATGGATTTCGTTGTCCACATAGTGATCGTTGCCGGCCGCGACAATGTTGCTGCGCATGGAGCGCTGGTCAAGATCGCCGAACAATGCGCCGCGCACCAACTCCTCCCGCCCATCCTGCGTCCAGACGCGATAGAGCAGGCGCGGCGCGTGAGGCCCGCTCATCGTCTTGACATAGTAGCCATATTCCAAGCCGCGCTCCTTGCACATAGCGATCAACTTTTTCTTGAGTTCCTCAGGAGCAGCCGCATCGCTGGAATGCACCACAAGATTTCCCAAGCCCGGCGCGGGCCAGCTCAGCGGCAGACTCGCGCGCCCGTGGCCATTCGACGCAGGGAAGTCGCGAATCGGCTGACGGCCCAGCAGAAAGTTCACCAGCATTCCCTTCTCGACCAACGGAACCCGCTGCGCCTTTACTCCCTCATCGTCCACTTCATAGTGACCGAGCAGCGCCGTGCCTTCCAATGCGGCCAGGGTCGGATCGTCCACGAGATCCAGGAAATCGGGCAGCACGCGCGTCTTGTAGCTGCTGGCAAACTGCCCGCGCACCCGGGCATTCTGCCCAAGCTCCGGTTTGTTTCCCAGCAGGTTTTCGCCGATGAGAGCGGCGAAGATCGTCGAAGACGAATCCGCTGATAGCAACACCGGCCCGTGATAGTCTTCATCGGCAAGTGGAGCTTCGCGCAGTTGCTTCAACGATGCGAGCATGGTGGAAGCTCGATCCTGGAATTCAGCCGCCTTGGGAAGATCCGTGAGCGACTTTGCGGTGAACTCGGCCGACCGCTCCAGCCGCATTCCGTCTTCGGCCTGAGTGTTGCCGCTGATCGACATGCGGTAGAGTTCCTCTCCGCTGCGCACCACGGTTCCTTCCGAGTTCAGATAGTAACGGTTCACCGCCTTGAAACTCAGCGCTGCATCCAGGAACTGCACTTTCGGGTCACGCGTGTAAAGGCCGGAAGCCTCGCGCAACATCTTGAGCCAGGGCTCGTGCTCCGGCCTGAGTGCAACCACTGGCTGCAACAATTGCACCGGCTCGGCGTGCGCAAAGTCGTCCACCGGATGGTCGATGGTCAATTGTTTCAAGCGGGCCTGCTTATCGGTCAGAGCCTCCACTGCCTGCTTGTAAGCTTTGTCGGTCGCGCTCCAGACCTGAAAACGAAAGGCGTGCTCATCACTGTCGAGCGGAACCACCTCTACCGCGCCCCCGCCATGAGCGCTTGAATTGTCCTGCTTGTAATCGCCCAGTCTCACCTGCACCAGCAGAAAGCGAATTCGTGCGTGGGTTTCGGCGCGCACGCCTCCAAGCGCGGCGTCCGCTTCCCAGTTATCCAGGTCCACAACCCGATAGTCGATGAAATACGGCGCGGACATGTTTTCCAACCGGAGCTTGGATTTGGACCGATCCATCTCTGCGCGCAGGCTGCGAAGGATCGGATCCCCGGCATCCTGTGCGCTCTCCGGTGCGGCGGCAAACGCGCCCACGGCACAGAGCAGCAGCGCCGGCAACAGCATCCATCTCTTCAGAATGGTTTTCATTATTGCTGACCCCCTGCGCGAGTTGGCGTTGCGGCCTCTGGTTCAAATCCCGGCGGCGGCAGGATCGGCAACCGCTCGTTGGAGTGCGCTCTCTTCTGCACTTCAATTTCGGAGAACAAGATCGCGGGAGCAGCGGCGGAAACTGCAACTCCGCCCGACTCCGCGCCGCACACTCCGTTGAATACCGACGATGTATCGCCGGTCGCCAGAATGCGGTTCATGGCCGCCAGCGGAGTGCCCACAATGTCCACGCCTCTGACTAACTGATCGGGGCGGCCATCGGCATACACTCGCCATACCATCACGGGAAGAACCTGGAAGGCCTGAGGCGCGGAGCGCTGCGTCAGCGTAAATCCACCCTGAATGTCCTCAAAATAAAGTCCGTACGGCTTGCCCTGCTTCTTCACTTCATCGAGCAGCTTCTGCCGAAGTTCGGAGTCCTTTACCATGTGGGTCGAACTTACGATCAGGTTCCCCTGGCGGCCCACCGGCATAAAGCCGGCTTGGGAACGCCCGTGCCCGTTGGAACGATCGAAACCCGTGATCGGCATGCGCGACATCAGAAAATTGCGCAGAATTCCATTCTTGATCACCTCGACCTTTGCTGCCGGTACACCTTCGTCGTCATACTCATACCAGCCCGCCAGACGGGTGCCATTCAATGCTTTCAGAGTGGGATCATCGGTGACCGAGAGGAACTCCGGCAACACGGCCTGATTCAACTTCTTGGTGAAAGTCTGTCCCTCTTCGTCGCCGCGCTGCCGCTGGCCTTCCAACCGGTGCCCAAGCACTTCATGGAAGAACACACCCGAGGCGCGGCCGGACAGGAGCGCGGGGCCATCGTAGGGCTCGGCCATCGGAGCTTCGCGCAGAGCCTTCAGATCCCTGGCCATCTCTTCCACCTTGGCATCGATCTCGACCGCGCCGGGAAGCTTGTCCATGGACTCCGCCTGCCAGGTCTCCACTCGCATCAATTCCATTCCATCTTCGGCTCGGGTCTCGGCCTGGATCACGACGCGGATCATCGTTTCCGGCGTCACTACGCGGCCGCCTTCGCTCGAAACGAAGCGCTGTAGCGATTTCTCACCGGTCACCATTACGCCGGAAGAATAGATGTAGGGATAGTTCCGGAAGGGAGCGGAGAAGCGGCGTACAAAATTTTCCATCTCCTTCTGCTCCGGAGCCGGCGCCACTTCGGTGTAATCGGCGTGTATCTGCGCTCTCTCTTGGCTGAAGTCGGCCGACAGGTCATCTTCCTTCGCTTTCACCTGCGACTTGGTCTGCACGTTGAGAAACGCGGTGGAGGCTTTGCGGTACTCGCCGAACGTTAGCCGCCACAGTGCATGGGCAATCGCGTCCGGATCGTCGTCAAGAGGTAGCGTCTCGGTGTTGATCGCCGACGGCCGACTCTCGCCGTGCGCATTGTCCAGTGCCGGGGCACCCACCCGCATGATGACATCGGCCATCCGCTTGCGCCCGCTCGTGCCACTGACCAGGCTGCCGTTCATCCCCACGGCGAACGATACCTGCTGGTCGTACACCGTGTAGCTGATGAAATAGGCGGCGGGAGTCAGTTTGCCCAGCTCTCCCTTGGCGCGTTGCAGTTCTTTCTCCATGCTATTGAGGACAATGTCTTGTCTTCCAGGTGCCGCCGCAGACGCCCAAGCCTGCGGCGCACTGCATAGAATCGCCGTCAGCCCTACCAGCCTACAAGCGCGAATCAGGTTTCTCATCTTAGGTATTTCTCTCCCAAATGGCCATAGCGTCATGCGATTCGACGGTGCCGGGCCTGAGCGGGCAGGCTTGGGAGCCATTGCTCGCCGGTACTCCAGCTAAAATGTATCAAGGCTGAAGTGTAAAACAGAGGCGCGGGAAGTCACGCATGAATTCCAGCTAGTGGGATATCTCAAAGCGGGAAGCGGGTGAAACGCCTTACCCGGGGGGCGGCTAAACGTGAGAGGAGCCTCACGAGAGCTCCTGGCCCAAAACAAGCAAGGAGCAGGAGAAACATTCGACGCGAAAAAGGGAGATCCTGACAGGATCTCCCTTGGCATTCCATGCCGAGGCGAAACTATTACTTATGCCCGCCTCCGCCGTGGCCGCCCGAATGCCCGCCGCCACCGCTCGGGTGCCCGCCGCCTGCATGCCCGCCGCCACCGCTCGGGTGCCCGCCGCCTGCATGCCCGCCGCCACCGCTCGGGTGCCCACCGCCAACCGATGCCCGGCCTGCTGCAGGACCTCCGCCGGGACGTCCATAGTTGCCGCCAGAATGTGCGGCGGTGCCACCGGGACGTCCGACCCCACCGGAATGTCCGTAGTTGCCACCGGGCCTGCCCGCGCTGCGGTTCATGCTTCCACCCGGCCGATTGAATCCGCCACCGGGACGTCCGTAAGCTCCTCGCGCTCCAAAGCCGCGTCCCGGGCCACCCGGACGGTTGAATCCACGGTTAATTACGGTCCTGCTGTGCGAGTAGTAAGAGCCGTGGTTAAAGAAGACGGCATGGTTATGCCATCCCATTCCCCAGTGGCCCCATCCCCATCCAAAGCCCCCCCACAAACCAATACCGATCCCGACTCCAAAGCCGATCCCCAGCCCGCCGAAGTAGATCCCCGGAGGTGGATAGTAGTAGTAGCCCGGAAAGGGCGCGAACGGCCCGCCCCAGATCGTCCAGGGGTTGTAAACCGGGACGTAAACCACCGACGGATTGGCTGGCGCAATCACAATTTGGCCGTTGTCGGTGGCGACTGTCTGCTGTTGTGTGTTTTGCAACTGCCCTGCAGCCTGCGCCTTCTGGCGCATTGCCTGCACCGCATCCATCACGTCTTGTGGTTGGTTGTAATAGGCATTGCCCAGGTCGGTTGTCCACTGAAGGTTATGGTCCATCTGGTCCAGGACAGTCGGAAACGCCGTCAGAGCCTTTACACTGGCATCCCAGTTTTGGGTATTTGCACTGGCGGCAATCTGCGCGGCAGGGGCGCTGCCCTGTGCCTTCAGCCAGCGATTCGCTTCCACCACCTGGGTGGGATAGGTGGCGGCCGCAAGAACCTGTGCGACCAGCGCATCGGGATAGAGCGCGACCGGCGCAACCAACTGATCAAGTTGGTCAGCCGTCAGGGGTTGTGCCTGCGGAGCCGGTTGACTGTTATCGGCGGCCGCCGGAGCGGACTGTTGTCCGTCGCTGGGCATTGGAGCGGATTGCGCAAACGCCGCACCCTGCCCCATTGGAACCAGGATCATCAGTGCGCTGAGTACGACCGCCAGCCCCTGCCGAACCAGTTGTCCAATTCTCCGTTCCATCGCCGCCGTGGCCTGCCCCGGTTCAAGAATGCCGTGCAGGATTTCTCTGAAGCGTCCGGTACTTCTTGTACCTATAGCAAATTTCATGAATTTCACTCCTCAAACGCAGCATACTCGAGCTGCACGTTTCCCGACACAGACGGGTCTATTCTACAAACCCGGTCCCGGGCGAGTAGTTTCGCGGAGGGTACCTGAACCTTTCATACCCGCAGGCCTAAAACCCGCGACTTGCGACGGGCCGCATTTTGCGGGTACAAATTCATCTGAGACCGAAAGCTCTGTGGAGGGAAACAGCCGAAGGGGCGCAAGGTGCCCGCGCCGCCAACCGCGCCGTTATTCAAGATGCGCTATTCGAGATGCGAACCCGTGAGACTCCCTGGTTACTTGCCCTGAGAAACCGAATCCGGGTCAGGTCGCTCTTGAACCAGTTCAGCGGCCGAGCAAATCGACAACGCCATACCGCCAAGCACCACGAGGACTCCGATGAGTGGCTGAACCGCCAAGCCAAACAAGCCTGCAATCAGCGCTGAGTAGCCAACCAGCAACATGCCCACGCTGATCGACTTCCTACGATTCAAATTCATCGTCCCATCCAGGTACTTGTGATTCGCTCCACTCCAGTCAATCGATGCCGATCGGCGCACGATTCCGGGCTGTCTCTGCCCCAGTCTGTTCGTTCCGGAGCGTCGGTGTATCGGCAAAACCAAGTTCCGAGTACCCTACAGTACTCGCGCTCTCAGCGGAAATTGAAAGTATTTATGATGGCGATCAAGCGTTGTTATGCTGGTGCCGCGAATCTTCGTCAAGGGCTTGCGCCCCCCGTGGGGTATGCGGGACGGTTTGGCTGGCACAACATAATTATGAGTTACTCGGTGGGACTTTCCTCTCGACCGATGATGTACACTTGTCAGTGACGCGGTCCCGTCTTCGGCACAAAAGCAGGAGGGCCATAGCTAACTTTTACTCATGCGGGAAGTGCCGAACAGAAGGAAGCACAACAGGAGTGCCTGACAGTAACCTGATAGCTTGTGTCGCACCCAAATGAATACCTGCATTTTCGACGCTGCGACTCAGGGCGCGGGTTCCAAGAGTTTCACCCCAGGCCGTAAAGGGTTGTGATGAGGTCGCGTTGAAGCACAATCGCTGGTAAGCTACACGTAATCAGTGACGTAGGCGCGTAGCTCAGTTGGTTAGAGCGCTACCTTGACACGGGGTAAAGGTTTATTTTTTCAATAACTTACATCAATCGGAAGGACTGCTAAGATGTTGTAAGACGTTGATAAACCATACCACTAAGAGTCATCGCGGGTTGGTAGCACGGGTTGGAAAACAAGCTCCCAGAATCGGGAGCTTTTCCTATGTCGCTAGAATCAACCGATGAGCAAGGGCGCGATTGGCCGAAACCAACCCGCCCTCGCCTTCTCAGCCTTCCAATGAGTTCCGTCGTTGGCAAGCCGCAGGAGTGCCGCCACTGAGAAGCACTCTTCCAAGTTTTCGGAGGCGATACCGGACTGACGCGCACTCCTTCGTACCGATGCACATCAGACTAGCCGTTTCCTTCCACGTCCCCGTCTTCCTGAAGGCTTCCATCGCGATTCTTAGGCCTGGGTCGCACGGGGAGAGTTATATGCAAGAAACAAACATTTCATGGACGAATCGGTTGTGGATTCCCATGCGTGGCTGCTCGATGTGCAGTTCTGGTCACGCGGGAGATTCGGCGATGTGGCCGGTAATCTTCGGGTCCGTAAATTCCAGGCATCGATGCCTGCCAGCGTGGGAGCGTAAGTTATGAACGAAGGAACTTTGGGGCAGAATCAACGACCGTGCCATACGTTTGAACCCGGCGCACCCTGGGACCAGGCTGAACAGCCTGCCTATATCGGCAAGTTCGAAAGTTATGTTGACGAGCACGTTGTTGGGCGGTTCATTCAGCTCGCGCCGCGCCGCGTTCTGGAGATGGCTCGCAAGGGAGAGATACAGTGCCGCAAGAGCGACGGCAATAAGTTTGTGTATACAATCTGTAACCCGGTTACAGGAGCGCCGTTCGGAGCGTTCCCCGGGTTAGGTGTGCGCCCTTCCTCATGCAGGGGAATAGAGACTCACTATCGATCCAGACTTTGCCGCCAGCTGTTGCGCCCTGGGACGAGGTCAAGTAGTGTAGCTGGAGGTTCACGGAGCGATTACGGAGATGAAGGTATCACGGCGAGAGATCTTGACGTATCTGGGTGCAAGCATTGGTGTTGCTGCTGTGGGCACAATTCCAGGCTGCAGCTCAGGTTCAGGGTTTCCGTATCCGTCCATTCCGTCCCTTACCTATGATGTCGTGGTGGTCGGCGCCACGCCCGCGGGCATCATGGCGGCTCAAGCGGCTCTCCGCGAGGGTGCCACCGTGGGGGTCATCGAGAATACCCAACACGTTGGGGGAATGCTGGCCAGCGGTCTCTCGGTTACTGATTCAATCTATTACGAGACCATGGGCGGGTTGGCCGCCAAGTTCTTCCGGGATGTAGGTGCTTATTATGGTCTGGCTTCGGGAGAGTCTCAGTACACTTGGGAGCCGCACGCCGCCGAGTCGATATTTAATAGTTATCTGGATTCGCCAAAGATCGGGGTGATTCTGGGGCGGACAGTTGCCTCGGTGTGGAAACGCGGCACTCAGATTCAATCCATCACTCTAGATAATGGCACGGTGGTCGGCGGCACGCAGTGGATTGATGCTACCTATGAAGGCGACCTTATGGCATTTTCAGGGGCAACGTTCAGCGTGGGTCGCGAGAGTAGCCAACAATACGGTGAGGGACTTGCCGGTTGGGGGCAAAACGAGACTACCGTGCCGGTCTCGCCTTATCTGGCGGACGGATCGTTGATTCCTTTGGTCATTGCTGACCCTATGGAGTCTCCAGGCCAGGCCGATGGAAAAATCATGGCCTACAGCTTTCGCTCTTGTCTGACGAATAACCCTAAGAACATGCTTCCGTTTCCAATGCCGCCTGGCTACACGCCAGACCGCTATATAGGAGTCTCCCGCTACATCAATTACGCGGACCTCACATGGTACAAGGGGCTGTTTTCCTTGGAAGGTCTACCGAACAGCAAATACTGTCTCCTGAACTCAGGCCCTTTTTCAACCGATTATCCCAATGCCGGTTGGGCTTATCCAAATGCAAACTGGAAGCTCCGGGCCGGTATTTTCCAGGATCACAGTACGTATGTGGCCGGATTCCTTTACTTTTTAGCCAACGACCCCTCGGTTCCCGCCTCGGTCCGCGCCAATGTGAGTAGCTATGGATTGGCGCTGGATGAATTTACCGACAACAATCATTGGCCCTGGCAGATGTATGTCCGTGAGGGACGGCGGCTCCATGGGCAGTACGTGATGACTCAATCGGATATCACAACGTCGGTTATAAAAGCAGACGCCGTCGGGGTAGGCCAATGGTATATCGATTCGCATTTCTGTTGCAGATACGCCTCCAGTTCGGCAGGGCAGCCAGTCGTCATGTACGATGGGAGCCTCTTTACCGACGGTATCCCCCTCTATCAGTTGCCGCTCCGCGCCATCCTGCCACCCGCCTCATTGGTTTCCAACCTCGCCGTCCCGGTCTGCGTGAGCGCAAGCCATATTTCGTTTTGTTCGTTACGCGTGGAGCCGACCTACATGGTCCTCGGGGAAGCGGCTGGCACTGTTGCCGGTCTTGCTCTGAAAGCAGGCCTCGATTTGTCCGAGGTGGATGTTACCACCCTCCAGAACAGATTGCTGCAATTCGGGGCCGTCATTGCGATTCCATGAGGGAGATTCGATGATGGAATATAGATCCTATCGTTGGTTTGCAAGGACGCGCACGATTGAAGGTATGGGATGGCAAAAGGAAGGCTGATTTTGTTTGGCGACGAGCCGGACCCGACAAGGGAAGTAGTGTGCAAATCCACGAGCTTACGTGAACAGCGGAGTGTCTCTGTGCCACAGTCTCTTTTGCGCCGTCCTTTGCGCGCCATCGGTCGATTTACATTGGTGTCCGTGCTGTTCGTTTTAACGTTCGGGTGCAGTGTGCGTGCCGTTGCCGCCACCAGCACTACGACCACGCTGGCAGTGACCGCCGGTGGAAGTGCCACGACGGCGGTGGTGTCAAAAACCGTGGTGACCCTGACGGCGACTGTGAAGGCCGGGGCCACGGCGGTAACAACCGGGCAAGTCAACTTCTGCGACGCCACTGCGAAGTACTGTACGGACATTCATCTGCTGGGCACCGAGCAGTTGACCAGCGCGGGAACGGCGATGCTGAAGTTCGTTCCGGGAATCGGAAGCCACAGCTATAAGGCGATCTTCGTGGGAACGACCAGCGACGCGTCAAGCTCCTCCAGCGATTCGGCGCTGAAAGTGACAGGGACGTATCCGACGGCGACGACGATCGCGCAGAGCGGCAGTGCGGGGAACTACACGCTGACGGCAACGGTAGCTGGTTTTGGTGATGCGCCGGGACAGGCCTCGCCGACCGGCATGGTGTCCTTTCTGGATACGAGCAATGGGAACTCTGTGCTGGGAAGAGCGGCGCTGCAGACGGTTACGCCGGGACTGAGTTGGTTCAACTCCCAGACACCGGCGACGGGAACCTTTCCCAGTTCCATCGCGGTAGGAGACTTCAATGGGGACGGCCACCCAGACTTGGCCGTGGTGAACTATGGCGCGCGCAGAGTCACGCAGCTCCTTGGGAACGGGGACGGGACGTTTAACGAGGCAGATGGCGGAATCCCGTATATCGACATCAATTCCGCCTATCCCGACTTTGTGGCGGTAGGGGACTTCAACGGGGACGGCAAGGCGGACCTGGTTATTGCGAGCAGTAATGGCAACACGTTGACGGTGTTTCTGGGAAACGGAGATGGGACTTTCAAGGCGGCGCCGGGCGAACTTCCGACGACAGGTAACTATCCCTATTCCATTGTGGTGGGGGACTTCAACAGGGATGGCAATGCCGACCTGGCCGTGGCAAATCTTCTGGGCAACACGGTAACGGTGCTTCTGGGGAACGGGGACGGGACGTTCACGGCGGCCAAGGTGAGCCCGGCAACCGGCAGAGGTCCTAATTCTATCGCGGTGGGGGACTTCAACGGGGACGGCATTCCGGACCTTGCCGTGACGAACTCGGACGACAACACAGTGACGGTGTTGCTGGGCAATGGGGACGGAACGTTCTCGGCGGCCAAGGTGAGCCCGGCGACGGGGATCAATCCCAGTTCCATCGCGGTGGGAGACTTCAATGGGGACGGCAAGGCGGACCTGGCCGTCGTGAATCTCGGCGACCGCACGGTGACGGTGCTGTTGGGCAATGGGGACGGAACGTTCACGGCGTCCAGGTTGAGCCCGTCGACGGGCAACTCTCCGAATTCCGTCGCGGTGGGAGACTTCAACGGGGACGGCGTTCCGGACCTGGCCGTGACGAACTATTACGACGAGACGGTGACGATTCTCTTGGGCAATGGGGACGGGACGTTCAAGGCGGCGGCGAGTCCGATGACGGGCCATGAACCCCGTTCCTTAGCGGTGGGGGACTTCAACGGAGACGGCATTCCGGACGTGGCCGTGGTGGACTATTCCGACAACACGGTGACGGTACTGCTGGGGGTCACGCAATCCGCCACAGCGACGGTAAGCGGCATCGCGCCGGGGGGCAAAGGGGCGCAGATGGTGGAGGCGAGCTATCCCGGAGACATCAACCATATTTCCAGCATTTCCGGGACAACCTGGCTACCAACAACGCTTGTGTCGCTCTCGGACACTGGCTTGTCATTTATTGGCGGCGAGCCGGTCGGATATTCGAGCGGGCTACAGGCGGTGTTCATAAACAACATTGGCGACGCGCCGCTTACGATCGTCCACGTCGCGCTGACCGGCGCAGATGCCACGTCATTTGCCAGTTCGAACACCTGCGGCACGAACCTGGCTGTGGGCGCAACCTGCAGGATCGATGTGCGCTTTGTTCCGAAGATCACTGGCGCTCTCACGGCGACCATCACCTTGACCTACAACGCTACCGGTTCACCGCAAAGCATCACGCTGAGCGGAACGGGCATTACTGCCCCGGTGGCGTCGCTCTCGCTCTCGTCCACCAGCCTGTCGTTTGGCAGCGAGCCGGTGGGGAGTTCGACCGCGGTGCGGAGTGTGACTCTGACCAATACTAGCGAAGTTGAGCTGTATTTCAGCAGCATCACGCTGACCGGCGCAGATGCCATGTCGTTCGCCAGCTCCAACACCTGCGGCATCAGCTTGGCAGCGGGCGTAACATGCAGCATTGCGGCGCGCTTCGCTCCAACGGTCACAGGGGCACTGACGGCGACCCTCGCTCTGACCGACAGCGCTACCGGCTCACCGCAAAGCATTGCGCTGAGCGGGACGGGCCTCGTCCCAGTGGTGTCGCTCTCGTCCAAGTTCAAACCTATTTAAGGGGATGCGCCAAGTCGGCGAAAACGGCTGACGGATCGACGTTCCGCATTGCACCTCTAGCCCCTCAGCAAAAATGAACGATTACCGCTTGTAAACACGGGGGAAAGGGCTGAAAGCATCCCCCAATCAAACGGCACCACCGTGAATTCCCTAATCCGGATAGGCGTCATGCCCCTTTGGCGCACCACGTGTCATGAAAATTTTGATGAGCGAACGGGGGCAGCCTGTAGTACAAACTTTCGTGGGCGATTGCTTGAAGGTCGGTAGCTCACTTTGAGACATAGATCCCGCGGGATAGGCTGACCGGCGCCGGCAAAGGTATCACGTTTTGTCGCACCTGGAATCAGGTAGCACGTATGGCAGTGTCTGTAACAGACCTGCGGCGCAGCAATCGCCTCCGATGGAGGCGTTATGCAAACCCTGTGGGGAAAGGCTGGGACAGAGCTGCGTGATCGGCGTGACCAGGATCATCAGCAGCGGCGCTCCGCGCTTTTTAGCGCGGGCGGCGGCGGGCAGAAAACGTTCTTCATTCTACAAGTAGCATTCCTGCTCCATGCCGGACCCGAATTTGAGAGTATTGTTGATCCCATTTCCCCGGCCAGAAGCACCTTCCCCCTGCTAGGAACAAATCAGATCCTATCGATCTGGCACGCAGGGAAACACCAATCTCAAGCCATGATGATCACCTGCTAACAGATGATCTTCTCCCAGCAGAGATTCTGACCACACTTTTCAACTTTAATGATCATTCTGATAATGAAGATCAAAATGATCAAAATCACAATCACCGGTTGAGCCTGATATTACTAGTCGGCGATTGTCCCCTGTCGACCCCGTTGTTGTCTCATAACCCATAGTGCTCTATATACAAAACGATAAACCCCGGGCCTTTTCATGTCGCTCCAGGAACACCGGTTTGATCATCATCATCAGAAAAATCAACGTATTCCCGAAATGGCAACTGCACACCGGCGTAGCCATTTGCTGTACTGATGCCGATGCCGGAAGCGGCGCTGATGCCCGAGCAGCGTGATCCCGGCAGCGCCTCTGTTACTGATGATCGTGCTTATGATCAACTGGCCCATCCTGTAACCCCGATCAACGATCAACACCACTCCCATGCCAATGGCGCACCCCGTTAGCACCAGGGTGAGCAAAGCTGGGCCGCGATGCTCGCCATTCCGCATGCCAGCGCGAGAGTGATGTTGTGCCATAGGACGGTGACACCCCGGCGACCAGGATCATAGGCAGCGACGATCCGCGCCTTGAGCGCGGATCGCGCGGCGGGCAGAGAATATTTCCAGCTTCCATTGATCACTCACATTCCATAGCGGATACGAATCAGCAGCGAGCGAATCGGCGGGCGTCAGGGAGAAGATTGATCCCAGCTCCCCGGCCTGCTTGACAGTGCCGCCGTTTCGGAGTAATGAGTATATGGGCATTGTTAAAATCGGTTCCAACACGCCCTCCACCGCCAACGAGACCGACCGTTTCCAGGGGGCATCCGCCGTCGCCCGCTATACCCGCAGCCGCCGTGAGCAGCTGGGCCTAACCATTGCCCGGACCGCCGATCTGTCCGGACTGGAGCAGTTACAGTGGGTTGCACTTGAAGATGGCTGGCTTCCGGAGAAGCTGGCTATGATCCGGGTGATCGCCACAACGCTACAGGTTCGCTGGTCGGATTACGACCTCCTTGCCTTGTTTGCCCACTGTGCTCAGCAAAAAGGCAGTTAATAAACCGCAGGATCTGCTGCGACCTGCAGCGGGTCCCACGTTCCCTCGCCGGAATGTTGATGCGGTAGTACTCATGAACGTATATGCTCACTTCCAGGGGCGGCTGGCCCGGACGAGGAGGTGACGGAAATGAAAGAGCAGAGGCTGAAACGAATGAACATCAATGTCGAAGTTAGCTTGCACGACGCCTTCAAGGCGGCGACCGCCGCCCACGGCGACAACATGACCGATGTCCTCATGGAGTTTATCCAGAACTATGTTGACAAGAATGGCCTGGCACCGAAGAAGAAAGCGCGGCGCTAGTGAAAAAGGCCGCCCTGTATCTTCGTGTTTCCACCCTCGATCAGCATCCCGAGACACAAATGTATGATCTGCGCGGCCTGGCTGCGCAGCGAGGTTTCGAGATCGTTCACGAGTACACCGACAGGATCAGCGGGGCGAAAGCCCGGCGCCCAGGTCTCGATCAACTGCTTGCCGACGCCCGCCGCGGCAAGTTCGAGATCGTCCTGTGCTGGGCCTTCGACCGGATCGCTCGCTCCACCCGCCACTTCCTCGAAGTGCTCGACGAACTCAACCATATTAATGTCGAGTTTGTTTCGTTCCGGGAGAACGTTGATACCTCCGGCCCCCTTGGCCGGGCCATGGTCGTCATCATCGGAGCCATCGCCGAACTCGAACGTAACCTTATTATCGAACGAGTGCGCGCCGGGATGCGGCGCGCCAAGCTCGAAGGCCGCCAGATCGGCCGGACTCCTCTGCAGGTCGATCGAGTTGCTCTGCTCCGTGATCGGGAAAGCGGCAAGAGCATCGGCGACCTGGTGATCGCCTACCAGATCTCGAAGGCGAGTGTTTGTCGCGTAATAAAGGATGCGAAGCAGCCTGTCTCCAAGGGGCCTGCTCCAGCCACTTCCACCGCTGTTGACAGCACAGCCCTCAGGCCACCGAAATCGGTGGCCTGAGGGCTGTCTCCAGAACAGTGGGTTTAGAGCCACCAGATAGTTTCGAAGCGATGCCATCGGCCTGTTCAGAATCGTCAGTTTGAAAGGACGGCCGTCCGTTCTGATCACGTTGAATCACAAGCTGACGTATTCGAGGTCACATCACTTTAGCGCTTCCGGCGATATGCTTCCGGCCCATAATCTACGGAGGCTGTCATGCGCGTTCGTGCATTAGCCGTCGGGTTCTGTATTTTCTTCCTATTCTTTTTCGTCCTACATCTGTCCGCCAGCAATAAACCCACTCCGGCAAATGGATATGGAACCTACGTTGAAATTCCAGGCGCAAGCAGAGTTGGGAGCGATACCTGTATGGGCTGTCATGCGGATACCTCCAAGAACTTCCAGCACGCCTTCCACAAGCAACAGAATGTTGAGTGCGAAGATTGTCACGGCAACGGCAGCCTTCACGTTGACGGCGGCGGCGACGTTGCGAAGATCGTGAGTTTTCGAAGCGTCCGGCTCGGGATGCCAACGGCGTTTGTCTGGGCTGCCATGCCCGGAACGAAAAGGTCCGGCACTGGTCGGGGGGATCGCATGCAGCGAACCATGTGCGCTGCATCGACTGTCACCAAGTTCATTCCCATGCACTCAAAGAGGCAAGGGAAAGCCCAGTCAGTTTTGATACCTCCACGCAGGGAGCCCTCGCTGCGGGTGCGGTGTCGCCAGAGACCAACGTGATGCTCCGCCCCAGGTCGGAGACCAACGACGCTTGCCTGAAATGTCATCCGACACAGGCTGCGCAGATGAGCATGCCATATCACCACCCTATGCGTGAAGGCAAGATGAGCTGTGTGGATTGCCATGACGCCCATGGCGGGCCGTCGGGAAACAATCTGAAGACGGCGAACATAAATCAGCTCTGCCTGGGCTGCCATGCACAGTATCGCGGGCCGTTCGCTTATCAGCATCCTCCGGTCACGGAAAACTGCATGGCTTGCCACAACGCCCATGGCTCACCTAACACTAATTTGTTGAACGTAAGCGAGCCTGCATTGTGCTTGCAATGCCATTCCGGCCACCACAACGGAGCCAGTCTTCCTCTGCCAGATCGCTGCACCAACTGTCACGGCTCGATTCATGGCACCGACATCGCCACTCCGAGCGGAGGGAGCAGATTCATCGACAAGGGACCGGTAGGTGTGCCTTCCGAGCCTGCTCAGCCTGCGAGCTCGGCACTTATGAGCTCGCATTCGATGATGTCCACCTCCGTAATGCTGCATCCGGTTCCATCTCACGCACCGACCTATGCAATTGGCGCCACCAACGGGGCACTGGGTGTGCTGTCCTCGGGCTCCGTACCTCCATTGTCAGGTGGGAACATGGGTGGAAATGGCTACTCGTCCAGCACGGATACAGGGGATGCCGATTCGGCCTACTCCATCACTCCGGGCTCGTATCGCTTGGTTGACCAGACCGGTTTTGGGGGCCGAGTGGGAGAGTACGACACGCTTCAGCAGCCGGCGGGAGCCAATGCCGTTACCGCCTATGTCTCACCGCAAAATCACACGACCGTGGTTTCGCGAGGCAATGTTCTGACCGGGGATGACTACTCCGTGGCGTCGCAGGTCACTGTCGGCGATCGGCTGCGATTCGGGTTCGACACGCGCGGCTTTGTGCAGCAGCAAGACAACTACCCCTTCTACGCATTCCCAGTGATGGACGTCGTTCCCGGTAGCTCTCCCGCAGACACCACTACCAATCTCATTCCGTCACACGCTACCTTCGGAGTAAAGAGGAGACTGGGCAAGGCATATGTTCAGTTCAAGGTGCCGAAGCTACCCGTTCACCTCTATGTAAACGGGGACTGGCAGGCAAGAGTAGGCACAACCCAGCTTGCATACCTGGACGAGAACACGACTCCTGCCATTTTTGTTGGAGGAGTGAATACAACCTGCGGTCAACTGTGCCACTTCACTTCTCAGCTACAGCCGGTGAATTACACAACGCGAAACATCGGCGGTGGGGGCGACATTGATCTGGGCCCGGTAAGGCTGGCCGTGTCTCACCACTTCAGCAGTTTCACGGACCGTCTAGTGTTCCCCATCGGAACGTTTACCGGGCCGTTTACCCCGGAAAACGAAGGAATATCGACCGTCAATCCCCCTCCGTCCGGCCCCGCTCCAACCGATTTTGCGGCCGGGAATTACTACATCAATCCTCCTTCTCCCAGTCAGGTTTCGTCCGACAGATTGAGTTTGAACTGGACCGACTCCCCGAGGCTTATTGATCCGGCCCTGACGGAATGCTACGCGGCGGCATAGGTGACATCCTTCTGCCGGAAGTAATCCCGGACGCGTTGTGGTTGTTTTTGAACGCTGCGCAAGGCGCGCACTGCGGTTTTGG
>Ga0182030_10000530_pt1 | contig 72614 bp, 59 predicted proteins | sample 812S3MmetaG_FD_121299 | JGI IMG/M metagenome (GOLD analysis project Ga0182030, IMG submission 121299) | Permafrost microbial communities from Stordalen Mire, Sweden - 812S3M metaG (Illumina Assembly) | ecosystem: Environmental > Terrestrial > Soil > Wetlands > Permafrost | place: Sweden...
AAGACCACCGTGGCCATCGACACCATCATCAACCAGGCCGGCCAGGGTGTGAAATGCATCTACGTGGCCATCGGGCAAAAAGGCTCGACGGTGGCGCAGACCGTCAACACGCTGCGGGAATACGGCGCCTTGGAGTACACCGTGGTGGTCAACGCCCCCGCCTCCGAAGCTGCCCCCTTCAAGTACCTGGCCCCCTATGCCGGCTGTGCCATGGGCCAGCACTGGATGGAGCACGGCGACCACGCCCTCATCGTCTACGACGACCTGTCCAAGCAGGCCGACGCCTATCGCCAGTTGTCGCTGCTGCTGCGCCGGCCGCCGGGCCGCGAGGCCTACCCGGGCGACGTGTTCTACCTGCACAGCCGGCTGCTGGAGCGGGCCGCCAAACTCTCCGACGACCTCGGCGCGGGCTCCATGACGGCGCTGCCCATCATCGAGACCAAGGCCGGCGACATCTCCGCCTACATCCCCACCAACGTGATCTCCATCACCGACGGCCAGGTCTTCTTGGAAGCCGACCTGTTCTACGCCGGTGTCCGCCCCGCCATCAACGTGGGCAACTCGGTGTCCCGGGTGGGTGGGGCGGCGCAGATCAAGGCCATGAAGTCGGTGTCGGGCACGCTCAAGATCGACCTGGCGCAGTTCCGTGAGCTGGAGGCGTTCGCCACCTTCGGCTCCGAGCTCGACAAGGTGTCCCAAGCCCAGCTGGACCGCGGCTACCGACTGACCGAGCTGCTCAAGCAGGGCCTCAACGCCCCCGTCCCGGTCGAAGAGCAGGTCCTGGCCATCTACGCCGGAACCAAGGGCTTCATCGACGACATTCCGGTGTCCGACGTGCGCCGCTTCGAGGCCGAACTGACCCAGTACGTCAAGAGCAAGAACCCCGAAATCCTCGATCACATCCGCACCGAGAAGTCCTTGCCCGACACCAAGGCCATCGACGAGGCCATCGAAGGATTCAAGAAGGTGTTCGCCACCAGCCAGGCCACCCCGCCGCCGGCCGCCGCGGCGCCCAAGAGCGACGACGCCGGCACCACCCCGCCGGCCGCGGGCTAAGGCGCGCCGTGGCCGGGGGTCAGGAACGGGAGCTGCGGCGCCGTATCCGCAGCATCCAGTCAACCAAGAAGATCACCCGGGCCATGGAGCTGATCGCCGCGTCCAGGATCGTGCGGGCCCAACAGGCCATCCGGGCGGCGCGCCCGTACGTGGAGAAGCTGCGCGAGGTGGTCGGCCATCTGGCCGACACCCCCGACGCGTCGACGCATCCCCTGTTCCGTCAACCGGGCGAAATCCGCACCGTCGCCCTCATCGTGATGGCGGGCGACCGCGGGCTGTCCGGGGCGTTCAACACCTCGGTGCTGCGCCAAGCCGAACGGCTCATCGCAGGCCACGAGGCGCAGGGTCGTCAGGTTCTGGTGATCGCCGCGGGGCGCAAGGTGGAGGGCTACTTCCGCTACCGCAACCGGCCGCTGACCGAAGCGGTGACGGGCATGACCGACCGCCCGTCGTTCGCCGACGCCCGGCGCATCGTGGCCGGCGTCATGGGCCCGTTCGCGGAGGGCGAGCTGGACCAGATCGAGTTGGTGTTCACCCGTTTCGCCAGCATGAGCAGCCAAGAGGTGGAGACCCGTCAACTCGTCCCCACCACTCCCCCCGAGTCCGAAGGCGCCAGCCACACCGTCGTCGACTACGAGTACGAACCGGACCCGGCCGAGATCCTCGACGAGCTTCTGCCTCGCTGGCTGGAGGCAGAAATCTACGCTGCCCTGCTCGAGTCCTCGGCCTCGGAGTACGCCGCGCGACAGCGGGCCATGAAAGCGGCCACGGACAACGCCGAAGAGTTGATCAAGAGCCTGAGCCGGATTATGAACAGGGCCCGCCAAGACGCCATCACCACCGAGATCATGGAGATCGTGGGAGGCGCCGAGGCGCTGCGCGGTGACGCCGGCGGCGTCACCGGCAACTTCCGAGAGATCTACCTGCCAGCCGACGCTGAGTCGGCCTAGACACCTGAAAAACGTGTACCCCGAGGAGCAATTGTGAGCACCGTCGCCCAAGAGCCGACCGAGTCAACCCTCAAGGATGGCCGCGTCATCGCCATCGCGGGACCGGTGGTCGACGTCGAGTTTCCCCCTGACGCCCTGCCCGAGATCAACCATGCCGTCGAGATGGAGATCGAGCTCGAAGGCGAGCGCACCAAGGTCGTCGCCGAGGTGGCCCTGCAGATCGGGGAAGGCCGGGTGCGTTGCATCTGCCTCAAGCCGACCGACGGCCTCCGCCGCGGGGCTCCGGTGCGTAACTTGGGCCACGGCATCCAGGTGCCGGTGGGCGACGCGGTGCTGGGCCACGTGTTCAACGTGACCGGCGACGTGCTCGACCGCAGCGAACTGGCCACGCCGGACGCCTACTGGGAGATTCACCGCCCCTCGCCCGACTTCGCAGACCTCGAGCCCAAGGCCCAGATGTTCGAGACGGGCATCAAGGTCATCGATCTGCTCGAGCCGTACGTGCAGGGCGGCAAGATCGGCCTGTTCGGTGGGGCCGGCGTGGGCAAGACGGTGCTCATCTTGGAGATGATCAACCGGGTGGCCCAGCAGCACGGTGGCGTGTCGGTGTTCGCCGGGGTGGGAGAGCGCACGCGTGAGGGCACCGACCTGTGGCTGGAGATGCAGGAGTCCGGGGTCATCGAGAAAGCGGCGCTGGTCTACGGCCAGATGGACGAACCCCCCGGGGTTCGCCTGCGGGTGGCGCTCTCCGCGCTGACCATGGCCGAATACTTCCGCGACGTCAAAAATCAAGACGTGCTGCTGTTCGTGGACAACATCTTCCGCTTCGTGCAGGCCGGTTCCGAGGTGTCCACCCTGCTCGGCCGGATGCCGTCGGCCGTGGGGTATCAGCCCACCCTGGCCGACGAGATGGGCGATCTCCAAGAGCGGATCACCTCCACCAAGGGTCGCTCGATCACCTCCGTGCAAGCGGTGTACGTGCCCGCCGACGACTACACCGACCCGGCGCCGTTCACCACCTTCACCCACCTCGACGCCACCACACAGCTGTCGCGTGAAATCGCGGCCCTCGGCATCTACCCCGCAGTAGACCCCCTGGGCTCAACGTCGAACGTGCTGGCCCCCGAAGTGGTGGGGGACCGCCACTACGCGGTGGCCCGCCGGGTGCAAGAAGTCCTGCAGCGCTACCGGGAACTGCAGGACATCATCGCCATCCTGGGCCTCGACGAGCTGTCCGAGGAGGACCGGCTCAGCGTCGACCGGGCCCGCAAAATTCAGCGTTTCCTGTCGCAGCCCTTCTTCGTGGGCAAGGTGTTCACCGGCATCGACGGCGTCTACGTGCCCGTGTCGGAGACCGTGGAATCGTTCGAAGCATTGGTCAATGGCGACCTCGACGAGGTCCCCGAGCAGGCCTTCCTCAACGTCGGCGGCGTCGAGAGCGTCCTGGCCAAGGCCCGCGAACTGCAGAAGGACAACTGAGCGCCCATGGCTACCACCGAGGTGGAGCTGGTCACCCCGACCCGGACCCTGTACTCGGGGGAGGCCGAAGCGGTGTTCTGCCGGGCTGAAGGCGGCGAGATCGCCTTCCTGGCCAACCACATGCCCTACCTAGGGGTCCTGGAGCCTAGCGTGGTGCGCATCGTGCAACCGTCGCAGAGTGAGGACCGTCTCGCCGTGCTGGGCGGGTTCGTCGAGGTTCGCAACAACAAGGTCATCATGCTGGCCGACGTCGCGGAGCCGGCTGACGAGATCGACGTCGAACGAGCGCGCCGGGCCAAGGCGGCCGCCGAAAATCAGCTGTCGAGCGCAGCCGACGACCCTGAGGCGGCGAGCGCGCTGCGGCGGGCCACGGTGCGCCTCGAGGTGGCCGGAGCGCTGTAGCGCTCCCGCCCGGGCTGCCACAGATGCCCAGCCGGGGCCGGCGGCGTGTCGGGGTGGTCGTACCCATCGAGGGCGAGGCCGCCGGAGAGGTCCAAGGTCTACGCCGAGCGCTGGGCGATCGCAGCATGGCCCGCATCGACCCGCACATCACGCTGGTGGCCCCGCTCAACCTGCGCGACGACGACCTGCCCGGGGCGCTGGCCCTGTTGCGCCGGGCGGCGGCCGCGGCCCCGGCGCGCATCGAAGTGACATTGGGCCCGGTGGGCACCTTCGCCCCCACCAACCCGGTGCTCTACCTGCAGGTGAGCGGTGACTTGGCCGCCCTCGGGGCGCTGCGCGAGCGGGTGCATGCGGCCCCGCTGCAACGGCCGTCGCAGTGGCCGTGGGTTCCCCACGTGACGGTGGCCGACGACGCACTCCACATCCCCGAGGCGCTCGTCGCCCTCGGGGCCTTCGCCCTGGCGGTCCCCGCCGAGCGGATCGTGCTGCTCGAGTTCGAGGAGCGACGATGGGAGCCGCTGGCCGATGTGGCGCTCGGTCCTCCGGCCGTGGTGGGGCGAGGGGGACTGGCCCTGGAACTGACCGAAAGCCAGCTGGTCGACCCCGATGCGGCAGCGCTGCTGAGCGCAGGTGGGCTCCCGGCGGCCGGCGGGTTGCCGGGGGGCGTAGTCGCCCCAAACCTCGGTCCGGGACGGGGGCGGCCGCCCATGGTGGTCACCGCGCGCCGCGACGGCGTGGTGTGCGGCGTCGCCGGCGCGTGGATGGACGACAACGGCGGCCATCTCGCGGCGTTCGTTCCCGAAGGCGAGCGGCGCCGAGGCATCGGGCGGCACCTGGTGGCCGCGCTGGAGTCGGCAGCGGCCAGGTGCGGTTGGGAGAACCGGACCTTCGCCGCCCACGGCCCCGGGGAGTTCTATGCCGCGGTGAGCGCTCGGGCCCAGGTTTATTCGAAGGCGACAGACGCGTAAGAGGCCAGCTTGTTCAGCTGGTGGTGGGCGTCGATGCGCCGAACGGTCCCCGAACGCGAACGCATGACCAGCGATTCGGTGGTGGCGCCGTTGTGGTCGTAGTGCACCCCATGGAGCAGTTCTCCGTCGGTGATGCCCGTCGCCGCGAAGAAACAGTTGTCGCCCTGCACGAGGTCGTCGGCGGTCAACACCCGGCTCAAGTCGTAACCGGCTTCCTCGGCCGCACTGCGTTCGTCGTCGTTGCGGGGCCACAGCCGCCCCAGTAACTCCCCGCCCATGCACTTGAGCGCCGCCGCCGCGATGACTCCTTCGGGTGTACCGCCGATCCCGAAGAGGATGTCCGCCCCCGACTCGCGCCACGCGGTGGAAATAGCACCGGCGACGTCTCCGTCGGGGATCAACCGTATGCGAGCTCCCACCGAGCGCACCTCGGCGATCAACTCCGTGTGGCGGGGACGATCCAGGATGACCACGGTGACGTCGCGCACCGAACGGCCGATGGCCTCAGCCACCGCGTGGACGTTGTCGGTGGCACTTCGGCGCAGGTCGATGGCGCCCGCGGCTTCCGCCCCCACCGCGATCTTTTCCATGTAGACGCACGGGCCCGGGTTGAACATGGTGGCCCGCTCGCTCACCGCGATGACGGCCAGGGCGCCGCTGCGGCCCAACGCGCACAGCGTCGTGCCGTCGATGGGGTCGACGGCCACGTCCACCTGGGGGGCGGTGCCGTCGCCGATGTGCTCACCGTTGAACAGCATCGGCGCCTCGTCCTTCTCGCCTTCGCCGATGACGACGATGCCGTCCATCTGGACGCTGTCGAGCACGACGCGCATGGCGTCGACCGCCGCGCCGTCAGCGCCTTCCTTGTCGCCCCGCCCCATCCAACGGGCGGCGGCCATGGCTGCCGCCTCGGTCACCCGCACCAGTTCCATGGCCAGGTTGCGGTCGGGCGTCTGGCGGACCACGGGTTCGCTCATAGAGGGACGTTACCTGCTCGTTCGCCCCGTCCCGGGAGCGAGCACCCCGGCGAGGTGCATTGGACGCTTCAAGCGAGCCTTGTATCCTCTAAGACGTGCAGGCACCAGCGATCTCGCGCGCCACTCTCGCGGCGCGGACGGCCCAGGATGTGCGCCGCTTCTTCGGTCGAGGGCAATCGCCACTAGTCCGGCTTGGCCGAGTGCTGGCCGTGGCAATTGTAGCGGCCGGTGTCGTACTGCGCTTCTACGCACCGACCGCTCTGTGGCTTGACGAGACGATCAGTGTCGACATTTCCCGCCTGGGGGTCACCCAGATCCCCGGGGCGTTGGCCCACGACGGGTCACCGCCCCTCTACTACTACCTGCTCCATTTCTGGATGCTGGCCTTCGGACAGGGCGACTTCGCTGTCCGCATGCTCTCGGGAGTCGCCTCGGTAGCCACCCTGCCGTTCATGTGGGCCGCCGGGCGTCGCCTGGGAGGGGAGCGCACGGCCTGGGCGGCGCTGCTGCTTCTGGCCACCAACCCATTCGCGATCTACTACGCCACCGACACCCGCATGTACTCGTTGATGATGCTGTTGGTGGTGCTGGGCTACCTGGGGGTGGCCCGGGCCCTCGAGAATCCGAGCCGCAGGCGCCTGGTGGCCCTCGGTGCCGTCACCGCAGCATTGCTCTACACCCACTACTGGGCCCTCTACGTGGTGGCCACCACCGCGGCGTGGCTGCTGTTCAAGATCTGGCGGGCCCGCCGCTCGAGCGACCCTGACGCACGCGGCTACCGCGCCGCGTTCGGGGCCGTGGTCATCGGGGCCGTGTGCTGGTTGCCCTGCGCCCCGCTCTTCGTCTACCAGACGCTGCATACAGGGACACCGTGGACGGGGGCCGCCGGACCGGCCGACGCCCTCAGCATCTTCCAGGACTTCTCGGGAAGCGGGCCGTGGGCCACGCTGCTGCTGTTCTGGTTGTTTGCGCTGGTCGTGCTGGGGATCTTCGGGCGACCGACGCGGCTGGTAGGGCCCCCCGGTCGCCTCAGCGGCGCACCGGCGGTAGGCGACGCGGAGCGCGACGTCCCGGCCCGCTATCAGATCACGCTGGACCTGCGAACCCGGCGCGAAGCGCGCCCGGTGGTACTGGTGCTGCTGGGCACCATGGGCATCGCGGTGGCGGGCGGGGCGCTGGCCAACGCAGCGTTCGTCGCCCGGTACACGTCGGTGGTCTTTCCCCTCTTCGTCCTGCTGGCCGCGTTGGGGCTTACCGTGTTCGCCGACCGCAGGATGGCGGCTGGAATGCTCGGCGTGGCGTGCGTGGCCGGGTTGCTCACCGGCTACGGCAACAATCAGCAAGAGCGCACCCAGGCCGTCCAGGTGGCCGCCGTGCTCAACATCCAGGCGCAGCCCGGCGACGAAGTCGTGTACTGCCCCGACCAGCTCGGCCCGGCGGTCAACCGCCTACTCACCGTGCCTGGAGTGACGCAGCTGACCTTCCCCCGGGCCGTCGGTCCCGACCGCGTGGACTGGGTCAACTACAAGCAGACCATCGATCGGACCGATGTCGGGTCCTTCGCCCAGGAGATGCTGGCCCGGCTCCCGGCGGGGCGCACCCTGTGGTTGGTGTATCGCAATGGGTATCCCGGCTTCGGGGGCGACTGCGGTTACCTCTACAGCTGGCTCAACCTTCTGCGTCCGAGCGGCGAGACGGTCGTGGGCGCCAACGGGCATTTCTACGAGTTCGAAAACCTGGTGCGCTTCCCCAACTGAGCCGCCACGGCGCTGATGACCCCCAGGCGAGGCCGGCCAAGTGCGAGAATGTTCTTTTGCCGTCCTGCCCCTATGGGTAGGACACTTCCCTGGAGGAACGCTTGTCGGTGAATGAGACGGTGCCGAGCGAGGCACCCGAGTTTGTAGGCGATCGGGGCGACGATGTGGTGGTCATCGGAGCTGGCCCCGCCGGGCTCACCGCAGCCTACGAGCTGGTGCGGGCGGGTCGCCGGCCGGTCGTGGTGGAAGCCGACGACATCGTGGGCGGCATCTCGCGCACCGTCGAGCGAGACGGCTGGCGATTCGATATCGGCGGTCACCGCTTCTTCACCAAAGTGACACCGGTCGAGGAGTTCTGGCACGAAATCCTGGGCGACGAGGATTTCATGCTGCGACCCCGGAAGTCGCGCATCTTCTACGAAGGCAAGTTCTACGACTACCCCTTGCGCGCCATGAATGCGCTGGGCAACCTGGGAATCGTCGAGTCGCTCCGCTGTGTGTTGTCGTATCTGTGGGTCCGGGTGCGCCCGCCGAAGGATCAGTCGAACTTCGAGGGGTGGGTCGCGGCCCGCTTCGGCTGGCGCCTCTACCGCCATTTCTTCAAGACCTACACCGAGAAGGTGTGGGGGCATCCAGGGTCGGAGATGGGCGCCGACTGGGCCGCGCAGCGCATCAAGAACCTGTCGTTGGCCTCGGCCATCTTCAATGCGCTTTTGCCCAAACGCAACCAGAAGGACATCACCTCGTTGATCGAGGAGTTTCAGTACCCCAAGCTCGGTCCGGGGATGATGTGGGAACGCTGCGCCGACAAGCTGCGCGACTCGGGGGTTCCCGTCGAGATGGAGACCCGGGTGGAGCAGGTGCTGCGCGATCAGACCGGGGCTCGGGCCGTGGTGGTGACCGGGCCGGAGGGGACGCGCGAGGTACCGGCCAGTGCGGTGATCTCCTCCATGCCGTTGTCGGCATTGGTGCGCGCCATGGAGCCGCCCGCCCCCGACGATGTCATCGCCGCGGCCGACGACTTGTACTACCGGGACTTTCTGACGGTGGCGCTGGTCGTGCCGGCGGCCAGCGTCCCCTGGGACGACAACTGGATTTACATTCACGACGCCGGCGTGCGCACCATGCGTATCCAGAACTTTGGTTCGTGGTCGCCGTATCTGGTCAAGGACGGCCGAAACGTGCTGGGCCTCGAGTACACGGTCGAGGAGGGCGACGACTCGTGGAGCTCCAGTGACGAGGAGTTGGTGGAACTCGGCAAGAAAGAGCTCGGCTACCTCGGACTGGTGGAGCCGTCCGCAGTGGAGGCGGGCTACGTGGTGCGCATGCCCAAGGCGTACCCCTACTACGACGCCGATTACCACTCGAACGTGGCCCGGATCCGTTCGTGGCTGGAGGAAAACGTGCCAAACGTGTATCCGGTGGGGCGTAACGGGATGCACCGCTACAACAACGCCGACCACTCCATGTACACCGCCATGCTCACCGTGGAAAACATCTTGGGCAAGGGTGATCATGACGTGTGGTCGGTCAACGTGGAGGACGACTACCACGAGACAATCACCCCGGCCAGTTCCCGGGCCGGCACCGGACGGGACGCTCCGATCCTGCCCAAGCGCGCCAACGCTTGACCGGGCGACGCGTCCGGCTCGGCCATGATGGACCGGTGAAAGCGACCTGTTTGCGGCAGTGCCGCTGTCGAGCATGCGCTCACCGCACTCAGCGTGCACGTCGCGCACTATGGATTGGGGAGGCAGCCAGATGAGCGCATCGAGGATTTGGTATTGCCTCAACTGCGGGTACGAAATCGAGCACCGTGGTCGGTGCCATCGCTGCAAAGCGCGGTTGGTGGCGTCGCCTCTCGCCCCGCTCGGCGGTCTCGACGAGGACGACGAGGTCGGCTACCGCATCGGGAGCTGGTCGGAGGAAGCCCGGGGGCGCCTGATCGTGGCGTTGATCCGGGCCAATGTCGAGCACCGCTTCGACGATGACGAGCTGGTCGTCGCGGCCGACGACGAGGACAAGGTCGACGATCTGCTGGCCGAGTTGCAGACCGTCCTCACCGCGGAAGGCATCGAGGTCATCGTCGAAGAAGAAGAAGAAGAAGACGACGACTACGACGATGACCAGGACGACGAGGATCAGGACGACGAGGATCAGGACGACGAGGATGCCCTCGACACCGACACCGACACCGACGACGAAGCGCTGGGCGACGAGCGTGACGAAGACCGCGACGCGCCGACCGACGACGCCGGCGACGTCATCGAAGATGAACCGGCACCGGCCCCGGTAGCGCCGGTCGGTTCGATCCCCTCACCGGCAGAACTCGAAGAGCTGGCCCTCGACCCCATCCAGGCTTCTGTCGCCTTGCTCTACGACGCGGCCAAACGCCTCCGGGCCGACCCCACCGACATGCAAGCCGACGGCGATGTGGCCGAGGCCTCGGCAGGAGTGTTCGCCGACGACGACGTGGTCGGCGTGGACCCCGATACCTGGGCCGCCATCGGCCGCGTCACCCGTCGCCTCCTCGGTGCGCTCGGGGCCGACGAGGCCCTGGAGGACGAGATTCGCACCCAGGCCGGCGTGCTGACCAAACTCCTGCAACCCTACGTTGAGATCGATCTCGACGAGTTCGAGGGGGCCAGCACCACCACGGCGGAGCTGCTGGCGGAGTCCACAGCCGCCCTCCCGGAGGGCCGTTTCGATCATGGGCGGGATCCCGACGAGGAGTTGCTGGAACTCAGCGACGAGGACGCCTTCGACGACGACGAGCTCCCCGCAGCCGAGGAGCTCGGCGCAGCGCCCGACGATGACGGCGACGAGGACGAAGACGACGAGGGAAGCGCGGGCGACGCAGGAGCCGAGATCGTGTACGAACTCCCCGAGTGGCTCCCCGAACAGCGAGCCAACCTCTCGGTCCTGTTGGACGAGGAAGCCATAGCGCACTCCTGGGACGGGGCCGACCTGGTCATCGCCAGCAGCGCCGAGGCCGCCGTCGATGCCATTTTCGATCGCATCGAGGACCAGGAGCCGGTAGCCGACGGCGAGGAGCGGTACCGGGCCATCGAGGAGCTCTTCGCCTCGGCCGACCGGTTGGCCGGCGACCCCGATTCGCCTACCCGCCGCGAGGATCTGCTGGTGTCGTTCTCGGCCACCGATGGGCCCTCCCCGGTGGGCATGCCCGATGCGCTGTGGTGGCAGATTCGGGCCCGGGCCCGGACGCTGGTCGACGACCTCGACACTGGTGCGGCATCGAGCCGTGTCCGAGAGGACGCATCGGCGTTGCGCGATCTGCTCCGCACCGTCGTTTGACCAGCAGGCGGCGACCGGCCCCGACCGCCGCGCAGGCCGCGCCGTGAGCGGGAGACGCCGCCCCCTTCCGCCGGGCCTGCTCCTCACCCCCGGCGCCGGGGCGGACCGCAACCAGTCCGCCCTGGTGGCCATCGACGACGCCGTGAGCGCCACCGGGATGGTGGTGGAGCGCATGGACTTCCCCTACCGCCTGGCCGGCCGTCGCGCCCCGGACCGGGCGCCGGTGCTCATCGCCGCCGTGCGCGCCGGGGCCGAAGCCCTCGCTCCCAGGGTCAGCGCTCTGGCGTTGGGTGGGCGGTCCATGGGAGGCCGGATGTGTTCGATGGCCGTCGCTGAGGGCCTCGCCGCCCAGGCGTTGGTGCTGGTCAGCTACCCGCTGCATCCGCCGGGCAACCCCGACAAGCGGCGCGTCGAGCACCTCCCCCTGCTGGAGGTGCCCTGCCTTTTTGTGTCCGGCACCCGCGACGCCTTCGGGCGGCCGGAAGAACTGCTCGAAGCGACGAACGCCATACCGGGCCCGGTCACCCACCATTGGATCGAAGGGGGCGACCACGGCCTGCGCCGGGCGGACGCCGAGGTGGCACGGGTGGTGAGCGACTGGCTCACTGCGCTGCTCGTTCTTCCGACGACGGGTTGAGCGCCTCGAGCGGCCGGCGCGCCGTCTCGGGGTACGCCACGACGACCAGGGCGACCATCAGCGCAGGGCCCACGGCCAGCACCCCCAACGCGGGCCCGATGGTTCCGATGGCGTCGCTGAGACCGGCCGCCGCCAGCAGACCGACCACCCCCCCGGCCGCGCCGAGCGCTCCCAGCACCCCCGCCGCAGTGCTGCGCACCCCGGAGGGGAACAGCTCGGGACCGTACACCGACAGCGCGGGCGCCACCCCGTAGGACATGACACTGCCCAGGGTGACCCAGGTCCACAGAGCCCAGCCCCCCGAGAGGTAGCTGAAGACACCGGCGGCGGTGCCCACCGCGACACCCATGGCGGCCACCGGCCGCCGACCCCAAGTGTCGGCCAGACGGCCGCCCACGATCACGGCCACGCCCCCGACGGTGCCCGCAATCTGTGACAGGACGCTGATGTGGAACGCCGAAAAATGGCGCTGGGTGCGCAGGTACTGGTTTTGGAACTCCGACGCGGGCGTGAAGAACAGGCCGAAGAGCACGGCGGTCGTCCCGAAAAGAAGGAGCCGGCGCCGGTGCATGGCCGAGAGGCCCCGAAGCCGCCGGGTGCTCATCCGGTCGTGCTGAACCTGGGCGGGCTCCCGGAAACGGCGGCTTTCCCCCAGGTGGCGGGCACAGGCGGCCACCACGGGGAGGCCCAGCAGGGCCACGGCATACAGCCAACGCCAGCCGCCGGGCCCGACTTCGGCCAGCGGCAGGAACAGCAGCGCGATGCCGCTGCCCACGCCGAAGCACAGGCTGATGACCCCAGCGGCCCAGGCCCGTCCGCCGGCGGGCATCTCCTCGGCCGCCACCACGATCACCAGAAGGTAACCGGCCCCTCCGAGCCCGTCGGCCACCACCTGGGAGGCCACCAGAAGGTTGAGTGACGGAGCGAGCGCTCCCACCCCGGCGAAAACCAACGCGCCGACGACACACCCGAGCGCCAGGGGACGCCGGCCCCGGCGGTCCGCCACCATCAACGCCGCGATGGCTACCAAGGCGCTCACCTGGACCACTCCCAGGGCGACGCCCTGGCCGGTGGTCCCTACGTGGTATTCGGCGCCCACATAGGTCATGGTCTGGGGCACCAGGGTGTCGAGGTAGCCGATGACGACGCTCAACGTGCATAGGGCGGCCAGGTTGGTCGCCCCGGTGCGGTCCACCCGCTGCGGCGGCGCCCACCACGGATGGGCGCTGGGCGGATCGAGCCGACCGAGGGCGCGGCGCAGGGGCAGAGCGAACAGCCAGGACCACACCCACAATCCCACCCTGAGCTGCACTTCTTGGCGTAACGCGAAACCACCGGCGGGTGCCGCGGTGACGCTCACCGTGCGGCGGTAGGCAGCGAGCGGCCCGTCGGCCAGCGCGTAGCGATACTGCCCCGATGGGCCCCCTCCGGCGAGCTCACCTTCCGCGAGGTCCTCGGCGATCACCCCGTCGCGGGGGACGAGCACGGCCGCCAACGTTTCGCGGTCGACCACCGCCTCGACAACGGTGGTGCTCACTTCGGGAGGTGGAACAACACCAAGGCGCATCCGACCAGGCTGAGGGCGGCGACCACCACGAAGGTGAAACGGAACAAGCCGGCGGGGAGGCGGGTGCCGCGGCCCAACTCGCCGGCGTCGCTGACCCCGTGCTCCCTGCGGGCTTCCAGGCTGGCCCTCAGACCCCCGACCGCCAGGTACCACACGGTCGCCGCGGCCACCACGCCAATGACCGTGGTGGGGGCGAAGGCCAGACAACTGCACAAGGCGCCGACGGCGAGAGCCGTGGTCGCCAAACCGAAGAGGTTGCGCACCCACAACACGATCTGGATGGCCCCCAAGGTGGCCAGCGCGGCCAGCCACCACGAGGGGTGACCGGTGGCCACCAGGCCGGCGCCGGCCAGCCCCGCCAATCCGGGGGCCGGATAGCCGGCCGCGGCGACCAGAATGCGTCCGCCGCGGCTCTGAACGCCCTGATGCCAGGTCAGTCCCGACGTGTCGGCGCGCAAGTGCACGGCGCGGACCCGGCCTCCCACCGCCAGGACCATGCACGCATGACCGGCCTCGTGGAAGGCGGTGATAGCCAGGCGTCCGATCCGCCATCCCCGGAGCGGAAGCATGCACGCCACGGCGATCACCAAGCCCGCGACGGCAACCCGCCCCGGGGTGCGCAGGAGGTGTTCGACGGTCACAGGCACGCCGCCAGCTTGGCGGCTGGCGGCCGACTGGTGCAGGCGGCCCCGGGATCGGTTGTTGACAGGGGCTCCAAGGAGGCGTTCAATGAAGTTGAAGCGAAAGTGACTTGCAGGAAAACCCGGGAGGTACCGGGGACCCCAACGGTCGTTTCGTTCTAGGAAAGGGGGAACTTGGTGGCGACACAGAGTTCGACAGATGGAGAAAGTCCACCCGACTGAACCGGAGGCTCGGGTCCCCAAAACGCCCGGGCCACGGCACGTCAAGGTTGGCCGCTCGACCAACCGGCCCATGACGGGAGCGGTGTAAGAGCGCGGGAGTTGCCGCGCCAGCGCAACGTCCGCGGTCCGACAACTGACTCCCTGCGAGGCGGTCCCACTCTGAGAGCGGGTCCAACCGGCGGCGTGATATCCGAGAACTACGTGCTATCGGAGCACTAGCGGAGAAACAGCGAGGACGGCCAAGGGTCGTCCTCGCTGCCGCGCGTCCTCGTTGCCGGGCGTCCGCGCATGCATACTTGGACGTGCGCTCATCGGACCCCGGGGAGTTGTTGGCTGCAGCCCGGGGCGGGGATCGTGGGGCGCTCGGACGGCTGCTGTCGCTCGCCGAGCGCGGCGGGCCGATGGCCCACGCCGTCGCCCGATGCACCTTTCCCGCGTCGCGAAGCGTCCAACAGATAACGGGTATCACCGGGGCGCCCGGCGCCGGCAAGTCGACACTCACCGACCGCCTGATCGCGCGCTGGCGAACCGACGGCGACACCGTGGGGGTACTGGCCGTCGATCCTTCGTCGCCCTTCTCGGGAGGCGCGCTGCTCGGGGACCGGGTGCGTATGCAGCGCCACGCCACCGACCCGGGGGTCTTTATCCGCTCGATGGCGACGCGAGGCCATCTCGGGGGCCTGACCCTGGCGGTGCCCGAGGCGCTACGCGTGCTGGTGGCCGCCGGTTGGGGGAGGGTGCTGGTGGAAACGGTGGGGGTAGGGCAGGCGGAGGTCGAGATCGCCGACAACGCCGACACCACCGTCGTGGTGGTCAACCCTGGGTGGGGCGACGCCATCCAGGCCAACAAGGCGGGCCTGCTCGAAGTGGCCGACGTGTTGGTCATCAACAAAGCCGACCGGCCCGGCGCCGCGGAGACAGCCCGCGACCTGGCCACCATGCTCGACACCTACCGCGAGGCCCGTCCGTGGCGGCCTCCGGTGGTGGCCACCGTGGCCACCACCGGTGAAGGCATCGAGGAACTGTGGGAATCCCTCAGGCGGCACATGGACTTTCTGCGTTCCAGCGGCGAGCTGGGGGCCCGGCGCGAAGCCCGATTGCGCCGGGAGCTGAACGAAGTGGTGACCCGCCGTATCGAAGCGGCGGTGCGGGGCGGTGCCCAAGCGCCGCGATGGGCGCTCATCGAAGCGGAGGTGGGCGCTCAGCGCCTCGACCCGTATGAAGCCGCCACGATCCTGCTCGGCGAGTTGGGCCTGGACCCAGACGCCACGCAGCGACCGGCCGCTGGTTAGGGTCAAGTTATGGGTCAATATTTCAATGTTGAACGGCGCGCGCGCAATGTCGCCCTCCTGCGCCTCGAGCGCCCCAAGGCCAACGCCTTGTCACGCGAGGTGCTCATAGAGTTGGGGGCCGCGCTCGACGAGTTGGCCGGTGACTTGCCCGGAGCCGTGGTGCTGTGGGGCGGCGAACGCATCTTTGCCGCAGGCGCCGACATCGTGCAGTTCCAAGGCGGCGCTGAGCAGGTGCGGGCCATGGCCGCCCAGTTCCGTGCATCGTTCGACAAGCTGGCCGCGCTGCCCTGCCCGACCATTGCCGCCATCAACGGTTACGCCCTGGGCGGGGGGTGCGAGATGGCCATGGCGTGCGATCTGCGGGTGGCGGCCGACAACGCCAAGCTCGGCCAACCGGAAATCCTTCTCGGCATCATCCCGGGCGCCGGCGGCACCCAACGCCTGGCCCGCCTGGTCGGGGTAGGCCGGGCCAAGGACCTGATCCTGACCGGCCGCCACGTCGATGCGGCCGAAGCGTTGCGCATCGGGCTGGTTGACCGGGTAGCGCCTGCCGCCGAGGTGCTCGACACGGCCCTCGAGCTGGCCGCCGCTCTGGCCGCAGGTCCGCGCCTGGCCCAGGCCGCCGCCAAGTCGCTGATCGACCAGGGCATCGGCGGCCCGCTGCAGGCGGGCCTTGACGCGGAGGAGGAAGCGTTCGTCGGCCTCTTCGCTACGCAGGACGCGGCGACCGGCGTGCGTTCGTTCCTGGAGCAGGGACCGGGAAAGGCCACGTTTTCGGGTCGTTAGCCCGGGCGAAGGATCACGCCCAGGTGATGCAGGCCATCTCGACTTTGTTGGCCAGGTCGGAGTTGGCGGGAACCACCCGGACGGTGAAGCCGTGGCGTCCGGCCTGGTCGCACACCAGTTCGCCTTCGTAGAGGTAGGTGTCGTGCTGTTCGCCGGGACCGCGCAGGGTGAGCGCCACGACCTCGGTGGACGCCAGCTCGTCGCCTGCCACCACCGGGCCGTGGAGGAGTTCCACCGCGACGTCGTCACTCGACAGTTGGCCCAGATCCACGGTGACCAAAACCGCCCGGCGGTCCCCGAGATCGGTAACGGCCGGCGTGGCCGGCCCGCTGTCCACATCGATCACCTGCACCGACGACCATGCCGAGGAGACCCGCGCCTTCCAGGCCGCCAGTTCCTTGGCCCGCGTGAAGCCCTGCTTGGTCAGCACGTCGGCGCGCCGGGCTGTCGGTTCGTAGAGCGTTTCCACGTAATCCGACACCATGCGCGACGCCTGGACCTGATGGCCCAACGAGCGCAGCGACCCTTTGATGCGCTCCACCCACGGCCGGGGCACCCGACCCCCGCCGCGCCGGTCGTAGTACAACGGCACGATCTGGCGCTCGAGGATCTCGAAGAGGCTGTCGGCCTCCGCCCGGTCGCGCTGGGCCAGGTCTTCGTACTCCTCGGCCGAAGCGATGGCCCAACCGTTGGAACCGTTGAAGCACTCATCCCACCAGCCGTCGAGGATCGAACAGTTGAGCGCTCCGTTCAACGCGGCCTTTTCGCCGCTGGTGCCGCTGGCCTCCATGGGCCGGCGGGGGGTGTTCAGCCACACATCACTGCCCTGGTAGAGCATGCGGGCGATGGCGATGTCGTAGTCCTCCACGAACACGATCCGGTGCCGCAGTTGCGGATCACGACTGAAGCGGACCAGCTCGGCGATCATTTGCTTGCCCAGTTCGTCGGCCGGATGGGCTTTGCCGGCGAACACCAACTGGATGGGGCGCTCGGGGTCGAGGAGCAGAGCCCGGAGCCGTTCGGGCTGCGAGAGCAGCAACGTGGCCCGTTTGTAGGTGGCGAAACGACGGGAGAACCCGATGACCAGGTACCGCGGGTCGAGGACCTCGTCGACCCATTCGGCGTCGGGACCCGACACCCCGGCCCGGCGCATGGACGACCTCAGCCGTAGGCGGACGAGGTCGATGAGGGCGGAGCGCCCCTGTTCGCGTACCCGCCACAACTCGTCATCGCGGGCGTCGTCGATGCTGGCCCATACCGTGGCGTCGGCCATGTCCCATGCGGGAGAGACGTACTTGGAGAGCAGGTCGCTCATCTCCGAGGACACCCACGTCGGTCCGTGTACGCCGTTGGTCACCGAACCGATCGGCACCTCCTCCTCGGGCACTTCGGGCCACAGCCCCTGGAACATGTTGCGGCTGGTCTTGCCGTGCAGTTTGGCCACACCATTGGACATTCCGGCGAGGCGCAGCCCCATGACGGCCATGTTGAACGGGGCGTCGGCCGCTTCTCCCGGGAAATGGCCGAGCTCCATGAGCTGGTCCAGGGAAACGTCGCATTCTTTGGCCCACTGCCCGAAGTAGCGGGCCATCTGATCGCGACCGAAGCGGTCGATGCCCGCGGGAACCGGTGTGTGGGTGGTGAAAATGGTCCCCGCCCGCACGGCCTCCACCGCCTCCTCGAAACTCAGGCCCTCGGTCGTTACCAGTTTGTGAATTCGTTCCAGACCCAAGAAACCGGCGTGGCCTTCGTTGGTGTGGAATACCTGGGTTTCGGAGCCCAACGCCTCGAGCAGGCGGACACCGCCCATGCCCAGCAGGATCTCCTGGCGCAGGCGGTGCTCGCCGGCGCCCCCGTAGAGACGGTCGGTGACGGCCCGCACTTCGTCGGAGTTGTCTTCCACGTCGGCGTCGAGCAGGTAGAGCCGCACCCGGCCCACCTGGGCCAGCCACACCTGGGCCACCAAGGATTCGTCGGCCAGGTCGACACGCGGCCGGACCCCTTCGACGAGGGTCAAAGCCATGCGGTGGGGGTCGAGGTTGGGGTAGCGCTCTTCCTGCCAGCCGTCACTGTTGAGCTGCTGGCGGAAATAGCCCTGCCGGTACATGAGCCCCACCCCGACGAGGGGAACACCCAGACCGCTGGCCGCTTTGAGGTGGTCGCCGGCCAGGACCCCGAGGCCTCCCGAATACTGGGGAATGGCTTCGGCGATGCCGAACTCCGGCGAAAAATAGGCCACCGAACGCAACGGGGAACCTTTGCGCTGCTGGAACCAGCGCGACGACGACATGTAGCGGCTGAGGTCGTCGTAGGTCTCGGTCAGGAACCCACAAAAGGCAGGGTCGGCGGCCAGCGCGTCGAGGCGTTCGCGCTTGACCAGGCCGAGCAGGCGTACCGGGTCGTGGAAGGACAACTCCCAGATGGCGGGGTCCACCCAACGGAACAGGTCCCGGGTGCGCTCATCCCAGGCCCAACGCAGATTGACCGCAAGATCGCCCAGGGGGGCCAACGGCTCGGGCAGCCGGGCTCGGACGGTAAAACTGCGGAGCGCCCTCATCGTAGGCCTGTCGCTTGGTGTCGCATCTGCTCACCGTAGATGACGCTTGCCTGCCCTGTTGACCATCCGCCACCGTTAGGTTGGGGCAGTGACCGGACGCCTGGTAGTCGAAGACGTGCGCCCCGCAGCGCCTCATCCCCCCTATCCAGCGAAGGTGGTGGAGGGGGAACGGATACCGGTTTCCGCCACCGTGTTCAAGGAGGGCCACGACCTGCTGGCCGCCCGTGCGCTGCTGCTGCCGGCCGGCCCGGCCGCTCCCGCCGCGCTGGCCGGGGCGGCGAGCGGCGACCGCGAGGCGCTGGAGGTGACCCCGCTGCTTCTCGACGCCAACGACATCTGGCGGGGCACCCTGCAGGTCCCGGAAGGGTTGGGTTGGCGCCTGCTGGTGGTCGAAGCGTGGACCGACCACTACGAGACCTGGGCCCACAAGGTGCGAGTCAAACTGGCCGCCGGGGCACCGGTGGACGTAGAAATGGCCGAGGCCGCCGCCTTCATCCGGTCCCGGGGCGTGTCGCACCCGGCGCTGGCTGCCGCGCTCGACGCGTTGGAGCGCCCCGAGGCGAGCGTCGAGGCGCGCCTCGCCGCAGCGTTGGGGCCCGATGTGGGGCGGTTGCTGGCGGGCCCGGGTTCCGACCGCACTCCCTCGGAACCGGTGCGGGTCTGGGTCGACCGGCGGCGCGCTGCGGAGGGCGCCTGGTACGAGCTGTTTCCCCGATCCTTCGGAGGATTCCAGGGTGTCTCGCAGCGGGTTTCGCAGCTCGCGGCACAGGGCTTCGACATCTTGTACTTTCCTCCCATCCACCCCATTGGGCGCACAGAACGCAAAGGCAGAAACAATACGTTGGGCGCGAATCCGGGTGATCCGGGTAGCCCCTGGGCCATCGGAGCAGCGGAAGGGGGCCACTGCGCCATTCATCCCGATCTCGGCACGTTCGAGGACTTCGACATGCTGCTGCATCATCTCGAGGACGTGGGGATGGAGCTGGCGCTCGACTACGCGCTGCAGTGCTCCCCCGACCATCCATGGGTGCACGAACATCCCGAATGGTTCCATCACCGTCCCGACGGCACCATCGCCTACGCCGAGAACCCGCCCAAGCGCTATCAGGACATCTATCCCATCAACTTCTGGCCAGAGGCCGAAGCGGACCGCGTCGCGTTGTGGGATGCGTGCAAGGCCATCCTGGAGTTCTGGATCGCCCGGGGCGTGCACATCTTCCGCGTCGACAACCCGCACACCAAACCGGTGGCTTTTTGGGAATGGCTGATCCCCGAGATCCAATCCACGCACCCCGAGGTGATTTTCCTGGCCGAAGCGTTCACCCGCCCCGCCGTCATGGCCAAGCTGGCCGAAGTGGGCTTCTCCCAGAGCTACACCTATTTCACGTGGCGAACCGAACAGCACGGCCCCGAGGGATTGTGGGCCTACATGCAGGAACTGGCGCATGGGCCCAAAGTGGACTTCATGCGTCCCAACTTTTGGCCCAACACTCCCGACATCCTCGCCGGGCCGTTACGCAACGGCACGCCGGGCGCTTTTGCCCTGCGATTCGTGCTGGCCGCCACCCTCTCGCCGTCGTACGGCATCTACAGCGGCTACGAGCTCTACGAGAACTCCCCGGCGTCACCCGACAACGAGGAATACCTCAACTCGGAGAAATACGAAACGCGCACCCGGGACTTCGACCGAGCCGACTCCCTTTCCCCGCTGATTGCCGCCATCAACGGTATCCGCCGCCGTCACCGGGCGTTCGCCAACCTCCGCGGCGTGCATTTTCATCCCAGCGACAACCCCGACATCGTCGCCTATTCGCGGACCAGCGACGACGGCACGGACAACCTGTTGGTGGTGGTCAACCTCAATCCGTCGTCGGTGTCAGAGAGCACGGTGCATCTCGACCCCCGGGCCTTCCAAGCAACGACGCTCGGTCTGCAGGCTCGTCTCGAAGCCTTCGACGAGTTGTCGGGGCAGCGTCACTACCTGACCCAGGACTTCTACGTGCGCCTTACGCCCCCCGGCCAGGTGGCGCATGTGTTCGACCTGCGGACCGCGGGGGTATGAGCACACCATGAACACACGCTCGGGGTCCGACGACCCGCGTTGGTACCAAAAGGCGGTGTTCTACGAAATCCTGGTCCGGGGTTTCTTCGATGCCAACGACGACGGGTCCGGTGACCTGCGTGGGATCACCGCCAAGCTGGACTACCTGCAGTGGCTGGGCATCGATTGTCTGTGGCTCCTGCCGTTCTACAAGTCCCCCCTGAGAGACGGGGGTTACGACATCAGCGACTTTTGGAGTGTGCTGCCCGAATACGGCGACTTGGCCGACGCCGTCGAGTTGGTGGAAGAAGCCCACAAACGCGGTATCCGCATCATCGCCGACGTGGTCATGAACCACACCAGTGATCAGCATCCCTGGTTCCTCGAATCGCGTCAGGACCGTACCAACCCCAAAGCCGACTGGTACGTGTGGAGCGACGACGAGCACCGCTACAGCGACGCCCGGGTGATCTTTGTCGACACCGAAAAGTCCAACTGGACGTTCGATTCCCAGCGGGGCCAGTTCTACTGGCACCGCTTCTTCTCTCATCAGCCAGACCTCAACTACGCGAACCCCGAGGTGGCCAACACCATGCTTGATGTCGTGCGCTACTGGCTCGACATCGGCCTCGACGGGTTCCGTCTCGACGCCGTTCCCTACCTCTTCGAACGGGAGGGCACCAACGGCGAAAACCTGCCGGAAACACACGACTATTTGAAGCGTCTGCGCAAGGAAGTCGATACCATGTACCCGGGCAAGGTGCTGCTGGCCGAGGCCAATCAATGGCCCGAGGATGTGGTGGAGTATTTCGGCGACGGGGACGAATGCCACATGTGTTTCCACTTCCCGGTGATGCCCCGCATGTTCATGGCCCTGCGTCGAGAGCAGCGCCACCCCATCACCGAGATCCTGGCCCGCACCCCCGAGATCCCTCCGGGCTGCCAGTGGGGGATCTTCTTGCGCAACCACGACGAGCTCACCTTGGAAATGGTGACCGACGAAGAACGCGACTACATGTGGGCGGAGTACGCCAAGGACCCCCGCATGAAACGCAACATCGGTATCGGCCGGCGCCTGACCCCGCTGGTGGACAACGACCGGCGAATCGCCGAGCTGCTTCATGCCCTGCTGTTCAGTTTCCCGGGCTCGCCGATCCTCTACTACGGCGACGAGATCGGGATGGGGGACAACATCTACCTCGGTGACCGCGACGGGGTGCGCACCCCGATGCAGTGGTCCCCCGACCGCAACGCCGGGTTTTCCAAGGCCGATTTCGCCCAGCTGTACCTGCCCGCCATCATGGACCCCGTCTACGGCTACCAGTCCGTCAACGTGGAAGCCCAGCTGCGCAACCCCAGCTCGCAGCTGCACTGGACCAAACGCATGCTCGAGGTACGCAAACAGCATCCGGTGTTCGGGACGGGCAGCTTCGAGGTGGTGTCCACCGACAACCCCTCGGTTCTGGCCTACGTGCGCGCCGGACGGGCCGACCCCGACGCGGAGGAGGGCGACGAGGGTCCACTCGACATCGTGTTGTGCGTGTCGAACCTGTCGCGTTTCGCGCAGCCGGCCGAACTTCCCCTGCAGCGCTGGCAGGGCCTGGTCCCCATCGAGCTGATCGGCAGGACCCCGTTCCCCCGGATCGGGGAGTTGCCCTACTTCGTGACCCTGGCCCCATACGGCTTCTATTGGTTCCAACTGGCAGAGGGGTGAGTGAACGTGCTTCCCGACGGAGTGGCCGAGCTGATCCCGGAGTACCTGGCCCGTCAACGCTGGTACGGCTCGAGCGACGTCCCGGCGGAGGTGGCGGTGCTGTGCGTGCAGGAGATCGCCGAGCGCGACGGCCATCGCCTGCTCGACGTGGTGGTGGATGCGGACGGCGACCGCTACCAGTTGGTGATCGGTCAACGCCACAGCGGGGAGGCCGCAGACTTTCTCAACGGGCACGAGGCGTCGGTGCTCGGTGGGGTCGGCGAGTGGTACTACTACGACGCCGCCCTCGACCCCGACTTGGCCCTGGCTCTTCTCGAGGTGGTCAGCGCCGGGGCGGAGCACGCGTCGCGGGTGCGTCCGATCACCGTCGAGCAGTCGAACACGTCGTTGGTCTACGAGGATCGCGTGATTCTCAAACTGTTCCGGCGCCTCACCGAGGGCCGTAACCCCGACATCGAGGTGACCACGGCCCTGGCCCAGGCCGGATTCGATCATGTGGCAGCGCCGGTGGCCTCGTGGTCCGGCGACTACGGCGACCTGGCCTTCGCCCAGCAGTACCTGGCCGGCGGGTCCGAAGGGTGGGCGCTGGCCTTGACGTCCTTGCGCGATCTCTATGCCAGCCCGTCGGAGGATCCCGAGGCTGCGGGCGGCGACTTTGGCGGTGAAGCCGGCCGTCTGGGACATATCACCGCGCAGATGCACCTGGCCATGGCCAACGCGTTCGGGGTGGAGCGTCGGGGGCCGGCCGATCACCGCTGGCGGGCGTTGCTCGACTCCATCGACAAGCGCCTGACGGAGGCATCGGCCGCTCTGGGTGGCGGTCTGGCCCAAGCCGCAGCCCATTACATGGACCGTTTGCATGCCATCAACGAGACGGGACCGGCCATCCGAGTGCACGGGGACTACCACTTGGGCCAGGTCATGTGGACCGACACCGGGTGGTATGTCCTGGACTTCGAAGGTGAGCCCGCCCGTTCCCTCGAACAGCGGTTGGAGCCGTCGTCGCCGCTCAAAGACGTGACGGGGATGCTGCGCTCATTCCAGTACGCCTCACGGGCCGCCCTGGGCGACCGCAACGACGACGAGGTCGCCGCCCTGGAACCGGTGGCCGCGGCGTGGGAGCGGCACAACCGGACAGCGTTTGTCAATGCCTACCGGGCCACGTCGGGCATCCATGCCCTCGTACCCGACGGGGAGGAGGGCTGGGAAGCGGTGCTGTCGGCGTATGAGATGGACAAGGCGCTCTACGAACTCGACTACGAGCGCGCCTACCGCCCGGAGTGGGTGCCCATCCCAATGAGCGCCATCGCCCGCCTGCTGGTGCAGTGAGCGGCCGGTGATCGGCGTGTCCCGGGGCCCGGTCGGGTAGAACTCAACTATGCCCGTATCGCCGCTGCCTCCCTCGCCCGCCCCGCCGTCGCCCGACGCGCCCCGGGCGTCCGCCCCGGCCGGTGCCTCGAGGCTCGTAGAACGGGACCTCGAACAGATCGTCAATGGACGCCACGGCGACCCTCACCGGGTGCTGGGCCGCCACGACGGGGTGGTCCGGGCCTTCCGTCCCCACGCCGCCGCCATGCGGCTGCTGTACGCGGGGGCGGGCGGCGCCGAAGCGTCGGTGCCCATGGTGTCCATTCATCCTGAGGGGGTGTTCCAAGCCCCCCTGCCCGACACCGCCGAGACCTACCGCTATGCGGCGGACTACGGGACCGGACCCGACGTCAATACGGTCGTGTTCGACGACCCGTACCGGTCATGGCCCACACTGAGCGACCTCGACCTGCACCTCTTCGCCGAAGGACGCCACCGTCGGCTGTGGGAGGTGCTGGGCGCCCACCACCGCTCTCACGACGGGATGGAGGGGGTGTCGTTCGCCGTGTGGGCGCCCAACGCCCACGCGGTGCGGGTGGTCGGCGACTGGAACTTCTGGGATGGCCGGGTGCATCAGATGCGTTCCCTCGGCGGCTCCGGAGTGTGGGAGTTGTTTATCCCCGGCGTGGCGGCCGGTGCCCGCTACAAGTACGAGCTGGTCACGTCGGTGGGTTCGGTGGTGCTCAAAGCCGATCCTATGGCGCAGGCCACCGAGGTGCCCCCCAACACGGCCAGTGTCGTAGCCGCTGAGGCCGATTACCACTGGAACGATCAGCAGTGGCTGCAGCAGCGGGCGGCGGCCGAGCCCTACCAACGGCCCGTGTCGGTGTACGAACTCCACCTCGGTTCATGGAGGCACACGGCCGACGACAACGGCGGCGGCCGCCCTTTGACCTACCGGGAGCTGGCAGAGCAGCTGCCCGCCTACGTGGCCGACCTCGGTTTCACCCACGTGGAGTTCATGCCCGTGGCCGAGCATCCCTTCAGCGGTTCGTGGGGGTACCAGGTGACCGGTTACTACGCCCCCACCTCCCGTTTCGGGGCGCCCGACGACTTCCGGGCGCTGGTCGACGCCCTGCATGACCGCGACATCGGCGTCATCGTGGACTGGGTCCCCGCCCACTTCCCCACGGACGACTTCGCGCTGGCCCGCTTCGACGGGACCGCGCTGTACGAGCACGCCGATCCCCGCCTCGGGTTCCACCCCGATTGGGGAACCTACGTGTTCAACCTGGGCCGCAACGAGGTACGCAACTTCCTGTTGGCCAACGCCCTGTACTGGGTGGAACAGTTCCATATCGACGCGCTGCGGGTCGATGCCGTGGCGTCCATGCTCTATCTCGACTACTCCCGCGAACCGGGCCAGTGGGTCCCCAACCGCTATGGGGGACGAGAGAATCTCGAAGCCGTGTCCTTCCTCAAGGAAGTCAACGAAGTGCTCTTCGCCTCCTACCCGGGGGCCACCACCATGGCCGAGGAGTCCACGGCGTGGCCTGGCGTATCACGACCGACGTATCTGGGCGGATTGGGGTTCGGGTACAAGTGGAACATGGGCTGGATGCACGACACGCTCAGCTACTTCTCCGAAGACCCCGTCTTCCGCCGCTACCACCACGACGAGCTCACCTTCGGGTTGGTGTACGCCTGGAGCGAAAACTTCATCCTCCCGCTGTCCCATGACGAAGTCGTGCACGGCAAACGTTCCCTGCTCAACAAGATGCCCGGCGACCGCTGGCAGCAGTTGGCCAACCTGCGGGCGCTGTACGCGTGGATGTGGGCTCACCCCGGCAAAAAGCTGTTGTTCATGGGCGGCGAACTGGCCCAGGAGCGCGAGTGGAGTCACGACCGGGACCTCGACTGGTGGTCGCTGCAATGGGAGCAGCACCGCGGCGTGCAGCACATGGTGCGCCAAGCCAACCGGGTGTACCGGGAGCAACCCGCGCTGTGGGCGCAGGACACCAGCCATCACGGGTTCTCGTGGATCGACGCCAGTGATTCCAAGTCGAGTGTGCTGTCGTTTCTGCGCTGGGCCGGTCCCGGTGCGGAATACGGCCGCCCGGTCGTCGTGGCCTGCATCGCCAACCTCACCCCGGTCCCCCGCTTCGGTTACCGGGTCGGGCTGCCCCAGGGGGGACGTTGGCAAGAAATCCTCAACACCGATGCCGCGGAGTTCGGGGGCAGCGGCCTGGGCAACCTGGGCGCGGTGGAGGCAACCGAATGGCCGTGGCACGGCCGGCCCTATTCGGTCGAGTTGACCTTGCCGCCGTTGTCGGTGCTCTGGTTGGCGCCGGGCTGAGTTTGGCGCATGGCTGGATTCCCCCGGCGCAGCTGATCAGGCGGGGGCAGGAATGGCGACGCGTAGCTCCGCCGCCGCGATCTCGGGGGGGACCACGTTGATCAGCACCCCGGATCCCAGTTCGAAGCCGCCCCTGGTGGTCACCTTGGGCAGCACATGGATGTGCCAGTGGTAGTCGCCGCTCACCCGGTACGGGGCGGAATGGAACATCACGTTGTAGGCGACGTCGCCCAACCGGGTCCGTAGCGCAGCCAAACTGCGTTGCACCGCCCGCCCCATGGCCGACAGGTCGTTTTCGTCGGCCCGGTACAGGTGAGGACCATGTTGGCGGGGGATGATCAACATCTCGTACGGCGTGCCGCTCCAAAACGGGCACAGCACACTCACTTCGTCGTCCTCGTAGACCACCCGGTGGTTGGCGTCGGCTTCGGCGTCGATCACCGCGCACAGCAGGCAGTTGCCCTGGAACCGGGCGAAGCTGGCCAGCTCACTCGACGCCTCGCCCGGCACGAACGGCATCGACAACAACTGCCCATGGGGGTGCTCCAGTGATGCGCCGGCTTCCCGGCCGCAGTTGACCACGGCTTGGCTGTAGCGCAGCCCGGGGATGCACGAGTGCTCCACCATGCGGTCGCGCAAGGCTTCCATGACCAGTGCGGAATGCGCTTCGGAGAGGTCGGCCCAGCTTCCGTGGTGATCGGGGGTGAGCACGAAAACCTCATGGATACCGCTGGCCGGTGCCTCGGTGAACACCGGACCGAGATGGGTGACCACCATCGGGTCGTGCCCGCCGAACGCCGGATAAATGTTGGGGACCACCCGCACCGACCATTGGCCGTCGGGCCCGTAGCTCTCGAGGGCGAGCGGGTTTCCTTCGTCCTGTCCCCGGCAGAACGGACAGGGGCGTTGGGGATCGGCTTCCACCGGAAGCCGGCGGGTCAAGAAGGCATACGGACGTTCAGAGCGCTCGCCGGCAATGACCACCCAGCGGCCGGTGAGCGGATCGAGGCGAAGGTCGCTCACGCTGCGGTGCTCCCATTGTACGAAAATGCCACGAGACCCAAGGTACTCGGATGCCAGGGGCTAGGCGAGCAAGCGGGCTTGTCTGCCGCCCCTCGCGGTAGCGAGACTGCAGAGCGCGCGAACTGCCATTTCCGGGCGATGTCGTGTTTGGTAGCAAAGGTCCACCCTGACTGCTCGGTACGCTGCAACCCATGGTGGCCTACCTCGATCACGCGGCAACCTCGCCGTTGCGGGCCGAGGCGTTTTCCGCGATGCAGCCCTGGCTGACGGAGCGCTTCGGTAACCCGTCGGGGGCCCACTCGGTGGCCCGCGCCGCCCGCACGGCCATCGACGACGCACGCGACCAGATCGCCGGATGGGTGGGCGTCGATCCAGGCGGCGTGATCTTCACCGGCGGGGGGACCGAAGCCGACAACCTGGCCATCCTGGGGACGGTGGCCGCCCGCCGGGGGCCGGTGGTCACCACCGCCATCGAGCACCACGCGGTGGTCGCCGCGGCGGCCGCCGCAGGGATCGAGGTGCGGGTCGTTCCCGTCGACGCCGACGGCGTCGTCGACCTCGAAGCGCTGGCCGCCGCGGTGACCCGCGATGTCACCGTGGTGTCGGTGATGTTGGTCAACAACGAGGTGGGCACCATCCAGCCGCTGCAGCAGGTGCTCGACGTGGTCCGTCGCCGGGCCCCCGCGGCGGCGCTGCACACCGACGCGGTGCAGGCCGCCCCCTGGATGGACGTGGCCGCGGCCGCGTCGGGATACGACCTCATCAGCGTCAGTGCCCACAAACTGGGCGGGCCCCAGGGCGTAGGGGTGCTGGCCTGGCGGGAGCGGGACGGCGCCCCGGGCCTGCACGCCATCGTGCACGGAGGAGGTCAGGAGCGCGAACGGCGCTCCGGCACCCACAACGTGGCCGGCATCGTGGGGATGGTGGCGGCCTGGCAGGCCGTCGCGGCGCAGCGCGACGAAAGCGCCGAGCGCGTCGCCGCGCTGCGCGACCGTCTGGTCGACGAGTTGGTGGCCGCCGTCCCCGGGATGGTGGAGACCGGGTCGCGGGCGACCAAGATCCCCGGCAACGCCCACTGTTGTTTCGACGGGGTGGAAAGCGAGGCGCTGGTGGTGCTGCTCGACGACGCCGGGGTGTGCGCGTCGGCCGGCTCGGCCTGCGCCAGCGGGGCCACCGAGCCCAGCCATGTCCTGGCCGCCATGGGGGTGGCCCCGGCGCTGGCGGCCGGCGCATTGCGCTGCTCGCTGGGTGCGGCGACCACCGCGGCCGACATCGACCTGGCGCTCAAAGTCATCCCCGACGCCGTGGCCCAGCTACGCGAAGCGGTCCGCTGATGCGTGTCCTGGTCGCCATGTCGGGAGGCGTAGACAGCTCCGTCGCGGCCGCCTTGGTCGCCGCCGACGGCCACGAAGTGGTGGGAGCCACCATGAAGCTGTGGGGCGGCCCGTCCGATTCGGGGTGCTGCTCGGTGGCCGACGTGGACGACGCCCGCCGCGTCGCCCAACAGCTCGGCCTGGCCCACCACGTGTTCAACTTCTCCGCCCAGTTCGACCGCGACGTGGTCGAACCGTACGTGGCCGGGCACCAGGCGGGCCAGACCCCCAATCCGTGCGTGGCCTGCAACCGTCACCTCAAGTTCGACCGCTTCGCGCAGCGGGCCCGCCAACTCGGCTTCGACGCCATCGCCACCGGCCACCACGCCCGGGTGCGTCACGTCGACGGTGCATGGCGCCTGCAGCGCGCGGCCGACGCGGCAAAGGACCAGTCCTACGTGCTGCACATGCTCGACCAGGCCACGCTGGCCCGCCTCCTGCTCCCGGTGGGCGAACTCACCAAAGCGGAAGTGCGGGCGCGGGCCACCGAGATGGGGTTGCGCACGGCTTCCAAACCGGACAGCCAGGACGTGTGTTTCATCTCCCGCACGGGCGGCCGCGAAGCCTTCCTGGGCGCCCGCATCGCGTTGCGTCCCGGTCGCCTCGTCGACCCCGAAGGCGTCGAAGTGGGGAAAGTGGACGCCGTGCAGCTCGTCACCGTCGGCCAGCGCCGAGGCCTCGGTTCGGCTCCCGTCACCAAAGCCGAGCGGCGCTTCGCCCTCAACGTGGACCTCGCCTCCGACACCGTGACCGTCGGGTCGATCGATCAGCTCATGGTGGAACACATCGCGGTACGTGACGTGACGTGGGTGGACGCCGCCGTCGTCGCCGGAACGCCATGCGCCGTGCAGGCCTCGGCACACGGCCAGCCCCTGGCCGGGCGCTGGGAAGGCGATCGGGTGGTCCTCGACGCGCCCACCCGGCGGGTCGCCCCCGGCCAGAGCGTTGTGCTCTACGACGGTGACTGTGTGCTCGGGGGCGGGATCGCCGGGTGAGCGCTGCGCCTGACGACGCCGCGGCGCGCGCCGTTTCGCTGCGCGCACAGATCGCGTACCACACGGACCGCTATTTCCTCGACGACGCACCCGAGATCCCCGACGCCGACTTCGACGCACTGGTCCGGGACCTGGAGGCCCTGGAAGCGGCCCATCCGGACCTGCGCATCCCCGAGTCACCCACCCAGCAGGTAGGAGGTGGGGTCTCCTCGCTGTTCACCCCGGTCACGCATCGCAGCCCCATGATGTCGCTGGACAAAACGACCAGTTACGAAGAGCTACTGGCCTGGGGCGAACGGATGGACCGCTACATCGGCGGAGAGGTGGTCTACGACTGCGAGCTCAAGATCGACGGCCTGGCCATGTCGCTGCTGTACGAGAAAGGGCGCTTTGTGCAAGCCGCCACCCGGGGCGACGGGGTGACCGGGGAGGACGTGACGGCCAATGTGGCCACCATCGCCGTGCTGCCGCAGCGCCTGAGCGGCGATGCCCCCGACCTGGTCGAGGTGCGCGGCGAGATCTACATGGCCATCAGTGCCTTCGAGGAGCTCAACGCGACGCGGGTAGCCGCCGGGGAGCGACCGTTCGACAATCCCCGCAACGCGGCCGCCGGTTCGCTGCGCCAGAAAGACCCGGCGGTGACCGCCCAGCGCCAACTCGGGTTCTGGGCCTACCAGCTCGGCACCGTGGAGGGCGGACCCCGATTCAGCGCCCATCAGCAGACCCTGGAGTGGATCCGCGCTGCGGGGTTCCCGGTGAACCCCAACATCCGCACCCTCGACACCCTCGCCGAGGTCGACGGCTACTGCCGCCACTGGCTCGAGCACCGCCACGATCTCGACTACGAGATCGACGGGGCTGTGGTCAAGGTGGACGACCTGGCCCAGCGCCGGGAGTTGGGGGCGACCGCCAAAGCCCCCCGCTGGGCGATCGCCTACAAGTTCCCGCCGGAGGAGCGCACCACGCTCCTGCGCGACATCATGGTGTCGATCGGCCGCAGCGGCAAAGCCACCCCGTTCGCGGTGCTCGAACCGGTGCGGGTCGGAGGAGTCACCGTCCGCCTGGCCACCCTCCACAACGAAGACCAGGTGCGGGCCAAAGATGTGCGCCCCGGCGACACCGTCGTGGTCCGCCGGGCGGGGGACGTCATCCCCGAGGTCCGCAGCCCGGTGCTGTCGGCGCGCCCGGCCGGTCTCGCGGTGTGGGAGTTCCCGCGGCACTGCCCCGTGTGCCACGAGCCGCTGCAACGCCTGGAAGGTGAAGCCGACACGTTCTGCGTGAACGTGGACTGCCCCGGCCAGCAGGTGCAGCGCATCAGCCATTTCGCGTCGCGGGGAGCCATGGATATCGAAGGCCTGGGCGAGCGAACCGTGGCCTTGTTGGTGCGCGAGGAGCTCCTGCGCGACGTGGCCGACATCTACGCGCTCGACGCGGAACGGCTGGCTGCGTTCGAAGGCTTCGGGACGGTGTCGGTGGGCAACCTGCAGGGAGCCATCGCGGATTCCCTGGACCGTCCGTTGGCCAACCTGCTGGTGGGGTTGTCCATCCGTCATCTGGGCGTCACCGGGAGCCAGGTGCTGGCCCGCTCCATGGGCCACCTGGACCGCATCCTCGACGCTTCGGTGGAAGAAATGGCCGGGGTGGAGGGGGTGGGATTGGTCATCGCCCGCAGCGTGCACGAGTTCTTCGCGCTGGAACGCAACCGGCTGGTCGTCGAACGCCTGCGCGCCGCGGCGCTGAACTTTGCCGGCCCGGGCGTCCCCGACACGCCGCAAAACCTGGTGGGCCGCTCCATCGTGGTCACCGGGACACTCGAAGGGTGGTCTCGGGAGGCAGCCGAGGCAGCCATCACCGCCCGGGGCGGCAAGGCGCCGGGCAGCGTGTCCAAGAAGACCTCGGCCGTGGTTTCGGGCGCCGACCCCGGGAGCGCCAAGATCTCCAAGGCCGAAACCCTGGGTATCCCCATCGTCGATGAGGAGGCGTTCCGGGTGCTGCTGGAGACGGGGGAACTCCCGCCGGCCGCAGCATCCACCGATGGGTGAGCCGGTCTCGGTAGCCTCCGCCACGTGGCGACCCTGCGTATCGCCGACCAGGTGGGGCGCGTCCTAGGAGACCGTTACCGGCTGTTGCGGCCTCTCGGGACTGGAGCGTCCGCGCACGTGTACGTGGGCGAAGACGTGTCGTTGCGTCGGCGCGTCGCGGTAAAGGTGCTGCATCCTGCGCTGGCCGGCGACGAAGCGTTTCTGCGCCGCTTCCGGGCGGAGGCCCGGGTGGTCGCCGCGCTCCGCCACCCCAACATCCTGCGCGTCTACGACTGGGGGGAGGACGGCGGATCGCCCTACCTGGTCACCGAGTTACTCGAAGGGGGCAGCCTGCGCACCCTGCTCGACGCCGGGCACCTCCTTTCGCCGGCCCAGGCGGCACGGGTGGGAGCGGACGCGGCGCGGGCGTTGGCCCACGCCCATCGTCGTGGACTGGTGCACCGTGACATAAAGCCCGCCAACCTGCTCTTCGACGACGAGGGCAGAGTTTCGGTGGCCGATTTCGGGTTGGCCCGGGCGCTGGCCGAGGCCTCATGGACCGAACCGGTGGGGGCGGTCGTGGGCACCGCCCGCTACGCCGCTCCCGAGCAGGCACGCGGCCAGTCCCTCGACGCCCGGGCCGATGTGTACTCCTTGGCCCTGGTGCTGGTGGAGGCCACGACGGGCGAGGTGCCCTTCACCGCCGACACCACCATCGGCACGCTGATGGCCCGCCTGGACCGCCCGTTGCCGGTGCCCGCCAACCTGGGTCCCCTGGCCGGGCCGCTCAACGCAGCCGGTGCCGCGGCGCCGGCCGACCGCTGCGACGCCATCGTCTTGGCCGCCGAACTGGATCGGGTGGCGGCCGAGCTGCCGCCTCCCTCCGCGCTGGCCCTCAGCGGCCCGCTGGCCACCGGCCTGCTCGAGGTCGACCCCGAACCGACCGCGCTCGAAGGTGGCCGGTCCCGTCCCCCGGCGCCCGAGTCGCCCACCGTGTGGATCGACGACCATCCGCACGGAACCGGCGCCGGGCCGTCCCGGGGCCCCTGGGTAGACGACGACCCGACCGGCCCGGGCATACGTCCGCCGCGGCGCTCGGGGCCCACGCCCCCGGTGGTGACACCCCCACCAGCCGTTCCCGCGGCGGTGGTAGCGGCCGGGCCCTACGACGGCGAGGAAGACCAACCGCTGCGCGACGACCTCGACGCCACCCGGACGGGAACGGTGTCCGTCCGCCCCGCGCCCGTCGACGCCGGCCGTGGCGCCGGCCGTGGCGCCCGGCGTCGTGGACGTCGCATTCTGCTTGTTCTCGCCGTGGTGATCGCGCTGGTGGCCGCCACGGGGGGCGCCCTGTTCGCCACCGGGACCCTGCCGCCCACCCCGAACGAGGCGGTGCCTTCGGTACTGCACGAGACGACCGCGACGGCCACCGCCACCCTGACCCGGGCCCACCTGGGCCTCGAGGTGGTGGGCAAGGCCTACGACAACACGGTGCCCGCCGGATCGGTACTGACCCAGCGGCCAGACACCGGGCACCTGAAGCGGGGCAAGCCGGTGGCCGTCACCGTCTCCCTCGGCCTTCCTCCGGTGCCCGTGCCCTCCCTGCACGGAGCGACCGAGGCCCAGGCCGCGGGGCAGCTGCGCTCAGGGCACCTGAAGCTGGGGTCGGTGACCTCGCAAGCCAGCACCACGGTGGCCTCGGGGACCGTCATCAGCTGGTCCGCTACCGGCACCACGGTGGCCCAGGGAACACCGATCAATCTGGTGGTGTCGTCCGGTTTGCCCATCGTGGCGGTGCCGGCGCTGAGCGGTCCGGCCGCCCAGTCCTTCGCCGCGGCGCAGACCGCGCTGGCCGGCGCCGGCCTTTCGGCCACCCAGGCCGAGGCCTACAGCGACACGGTGACCAAGGGAATGGTCATCGCCACGACCCCACCGGCGGGGACGAAGGTCCGCCTGCACACGCCGGTCACCGTGACCGTTTCCAAAGGTCCCGACACCACCCCGGTCCCCTCCGTGTACGGAGACTCCGTCGGCTACGCCACCGCAACGCTGGAAGAGCACGGCCTGGTGGTCAGCGGCGTCCAGGGCAACCCGACCAGCTCGGCCACCGGCACCTACCCTTCGCAGGGGACGGTTGTACGCCTCGGCGCGGCGGTGGAGATCATCACCTCCTAGCGGTGGCCCCCGTCACCCGAAAGCTCAGGCGGTGATCTCCTGGATGCGTCGCGCCAACTCTTCGCGGATAGGGTCGTCGGCCCCGGTCAGGCCGGTGGACTGCAGCTGCAACAACTTGGCGATGTCGCCGTCGACTTTGATCTTGCCGGTCAGGAAGGCGCTCATCGCTCCCTGAGCGTCCGCCTCCACCAGGATCATGCGTACCGTGGTGTAGTCGGTGGTCACCGTGAGGTCGGGCCTGTCGAGGTGGCCCAGGTCCACCTCGGGGGCCCCCGAAGAGGTATCGAGGTGGGCCAGCACACGCCCGCTCCCGAAGGGGATATCGGTGACCACCAGGTTCATGGCGATCGAAAACGGGGCCGCCGGCAGCCGTCCCGTGTACTCCGTGTGCAGCGCTCGTGCCGCTTCAATCCACTCGTCGCTCAAGAACAAGAAGCTCGCCACGGCCCGACCGTAGCCGGAACTCGGCCCGGGCTCCGCGTCGGGCCTGCCTACCATGGCCCCCATGCCCGAGCGCATCTCCACCGCCGACGTCGCCCACGTCGCTCGCCTGGCCCGCCTCGAACTGTCGTCGGAGGAGCTCGAACGCTTCACCGAGCAGCTCGCCGCGGTGCTCGACCACGCAGCGGATATCGCCGCGCTCGACACCGCCGGCGTCGAAGAGACGGCCCACCCCCTGCCGCTCGTCAACGTGCTGCGCGACGACGTGCCCCGACCGAGCCTGGATCGCGACGAGGTCCTGTCGCAGGCCCCCCAAGCAGAAGACGGCCGCTTCCGTGTGCCCCGGATCCTGGGGGAGGCGCCTTGAGCGCAGCCGAGATCGCCGCTGACGTGGCCGCCGGGCGCCGCAGCGCCCTCGAAGTGGTGGAGGAATCCCTGGCCCGCATCGCCGGCGCGGAAGCCGACGTCCACGCCTTCAACCTGGTCACCGCGGAGGTGGCCCGCGAGCAGGCGGCCGCCGTGGATGCGGTGGTGGCCGCCGGAGGCCACCCCGGACCTCTCGCCGGCGTGCCCGTCGCGCTCAAGGACAACCTGTGCACCCGCGGCATTCCCACCACGTGCTCTTCGCGCATCCTGGCCGGGTGGCTGCCGCCCTATGACGCCACCGTCGTCGGGCGTCTGCGCGCCGCGGGGGCCGTCGCGGTGGGCAAGACGAACCTCGACGAGTTCGCCATGGGCAGCTCCACCGAGCACTCGGCGTGGGGACCGACCCGCAACCCGCACGACCTCGACCGGGTCCCCGGCGGGTCCTCCGGCGGCTCTGCAGCGGCCGTCGCAGCCGGTTTCGTGCCCCTCGCGCTCGGCTCCGACACCGGCGGATCCATCCGCCAGCCCGCCGCGCTGTGCGGGGTGGTGGGCGTCAAACCGACCTACGGGGTGGTGTCGCGCTACGGCCTCATCGCGTTCGCCAGCTCCCTCGACCAGATCGGCCCGTTCGCCACCTCAGTGGCCGACGCCGCCCTCCTCTTCGACGTGCTGGCCGGACCCGACCCCCTCGATTCCACCTGCCTGGGCGACCCGCCGCCCTCCGCCTCGGCGCGCCTGGGGGCCGGCGTGGAGGGCCTTCGCATCGGGGTCGTCGAGGAGTTGGCCGGCGCCGACGGCATCGCCCCCGATGTGCGGGCCCGCCTCGACGACGCCATCGAAGCACTCGTCAAAGCGGGGGCGGTGGTCGACTCGGCCAGCGTCCCCGCCGCGGTGTACGGACTCTCGGCCTACTACCTCATCGCACCAGCCGAAGCGTCCTCCAACCTGGCCCGCTACGACGGCGTGCGCTACGGGGTGCGGCGCGACGGCGTGGACATCGGGGCGATGTACAACGCCACCCGCTCCGAGGGATTCGGTGCCGAAGTCAAGCGGCGGATCATGCTCGGTACTTACGCCCTCTCCGCCGGCTACTTCGACGCCTACTACGGCCAGGCCCAGCGGGTGCGCACCTTGATCCTGCGCGATTTCGCCGCCGCCTACGCCGACTTCGACGTCCTGATCTCACCCACCGCTCCCGGCACGGCGTTCGCCTTGGGAGCCAAGACCGCGGATCCCCTCACCATGTACCTCAACGACATCTGCACCATCCCTTCCAACCTGGCCGGGCACCCTGCGCTGTCGGTGCCTTTCGGTACCGGCGACGACGGCCTCCCGGTCGGGGTTCAGGTGCTGGCGCCGGCATTGGGGGAAACCGTCATGTTCCAAGTGGCCGCCGCCCTGGAGGCCGCGGCACCCCCCGCGCCGGTCTCGTTGCCGCGCGCCGCGTTTGACGGAGGTGTCCGATGAGCCCGTTGCCCGACGGCTGGGAGATGGTGATCGGACTCGAAGTCCACACCGAACTGCGCACCCAGACCAAACTTTTCTGCGGCTGCGTCAACAATTTCGGGAGCGAACCCAACACCAACGTGTGCCCCGTGTGCCTTGGGCTGCCCGGGTCGCTTCCAGTGCTCAACCGCCAAGCGGTGGAGTTCGCCATGCGGATCGGGGCCGCCCTGCACTGCACCATTCAGGCTTCGCGGTTTCACCGGAAGAACTACTTCTATCCGGACATGCCCAAGGACTACCAGATCAGCCAGTACGACATCCCCATCAACGCGGATGGCTGGCTGGAGCTGCCCGACGGGCAGCGGGCCGGCATCGTGCGGGCCCACATCGAAGAGGACACGGGCAAGACGACGCATGTCGGAGGAGGCGGCCGTATCCACGAGGCCGATCACTCGCTCGTCGACTACAACCGGGCCGGCGTCCCCCTGGTGGAGATCGTCGGCGCCCCGGATCTGCGCAGCGCCGAGCAGGCCCGTTCCTATGTCGACGAACTGCGGGCCATCCTGGTGGCCACGGGGGCATCCGACGGCAAGATGGAAGAAGGTTCGCTGCGCGTCGACGCCAACGTGTCGGTTCGCCCCGCCGGCTCCGGCGAGTTCGGCACCCGCTGCGAGATCAAGAACATGAACTCGCTGCGTTCCCTGGGCCGGGCCATCGACTACGAGGCGGCCCGCCAGGTGGTTTTGCTGGGCGACGGCGAAAAGGTGTCGCAGGAGACCAGGCACTGGGACGAGGCGGAGGGCCGCACCCATTCGATGCGGTCCAAAGAAGAGGCCTACGACTACCGGTACTTCGCGGAGCCCGACCTGGTCCCCCTCGACCCGTCGCCGGAGTGGCGGGCCGCGGTGATCGCTGCGTTGCCCGTCCTGCCCGCCGAGCGGCGGACCCGGGTGGCCTCCGCCGCGGGGATGCCCGCCGATTCCGACGCGGTGGTGACCGTGGTCCGCTTGGACCTCGATCCGTTCGTCACCGCAGCTCTGAGCGCGGGAGCGGACGGCGAGCTGGCCGTGAAGCGGTTGTCCAACGAGGTCGCCGCCGGATTGGGCTCGGGTCACCCGCTCGACCCGGGGGCCTTCGTCGACCTCTTGCGCCTCGAGACCAGCGGGGCGCTCACCACGGCGCAGGCCCGCACCGTCCTCAAGACGCTGTTGGCGGAGGGCGGCGACCCAGCGACCATCGCCCGCGACCGGGGTTTCGAGGCGCTGGGGGCCGGGGAGCTGTCCTCGGTCGTGGATCAGGTGATCGCCGAGAACCCGGCCGAATGGGAACGCTTCGCGGCGGGCGAGGACAAGTTGCAGGGAGTGTTCATGGGCAAGATCAAAGCGGCCACAGGGGGCAACGCCGACTTGAAGGCGGCGGGCGCCCTCCTGCGGGAACGACGCCTACATTGAACGACATGGTGAACCCCAGGAAACCCCGCAGCTACGAGGTCACGGACGGTTTCGAGCGTGCCCCCGCCCGGGCCATGCTGCGCGCGGTGGGCATGACCGACAACGACTGGGACAAACCGCAGATCGGGGTGGCGTCGTCGTGGAACGAGGTCACGCCGTGCAACCTCCCCCTCGACCGGTTGGCCAAGCGGGCCAAACAAGGCGTACGCGACGCCGGCGGCTTCCCCTTCGAGTTCGTCACCATCGCCGTGTCCGACGGCATCTCGATGGGCCACGAGGGGATGCGAGCGTCGCTGGTGAGCCGGGAGGTGATCGCCGACTCGGTGGAGACGGTGATGCACGCCGAGCGTTTCGATGCGCTGGTCACCTTTGCCGGGTGCGACAAGAGCCTCCCGGGGATGCTCATGGCCGCCGCCCGTTGCAACCTCCCGTCCGCCTTCCTCTACGGGGGCAGCATCCTGCCCGGCCGCGGCGCACACGGCGAGGCGCTGGACATCACCAGTGTCTTCGAGGCGGTCGGGGCCCGCGCCACCGGAGCGCTGACCGACGAAGAGTTGTCGTTGATCGAGCGCAACGCCTGCCCCACCGAGGGTTCCTGCGCCGGCATGTTCACCGCGAACACCATGGCGGCGGTGTCGGAAGCATTGGGTATGGCGCTGCCGGGCAGCGCCTCGGCGCCCGCGGTGGACCGCCGGCGCGACGATCTGGCCTACGCCACGGGCCAAGCGGTGGTCCGGCTGGTGGACGCCGGCATCCGGCCCCGCCAGATCATGACCCGCGAGGCGTTCGAAAACGCCATCGCCGTGGTCATGGCGCTCGGCGGCTCCACCAACGCCGTGCTGCACCTGCTGGCCATCGCCCATGAAGCACGGGTGGAGCTCAGCCTGGACGATTTCAACACCGTCGGTCGTCGCGTCCCCCATATCGCGGACACCAAGCCGCATGGCCGCTACCACATGTTCGACCTGGACCGGGTGGGGGGCGTGCCCGTGGTCATGCGCGAGCTCCTCGACGCCGGACTTCTGCACGGCGACTGCATGACGGTCACCGGGCGCACCATGGGCGAAAACCTCTCTCAGATGGCGCCCCCCGCCCCCGACGGATCCGTGGTGCACCCCTTGACCCGGCCTATCCACGTGGAGGGCGGGATCGCCATCCTGCGCGGGTCGCTGGCTCCGCAGGGTGCGGTGGTCAAGGTGGCCGGCATCGACGTCGACCGCTTCGAGGGCCCGGCCCGGGTCTTCGACGGTGAGCAGGGAGCGATGGAGACCATCCTGGCTGGTCACATCGAGCCGGGAACGGTGCTGGTCATCCGCTACGAAGGACCCAAGGGCGGTCCCGGGATGCGGGAGATGTTGGCGGTCACCGGTGCCATGAAAGGCGCCGGGCGGGGCGGCGACTGCGCGCTGCTCACCGACGGGCGTTTCAGCGGGGGCACCCACGGGTTCTGTATCGGCCACGTGGCGCCCGAGGCCGTCGATGGCGGCCCCATCGCGTTCGTGGAGGACGGCGACATCGTGACCATTGACGTCACGGGTCGCACCATCGACGTGGCCATCGAGCCGGCCGAGCTCGCCCGGCGACAGGCGGAATGGAAGCTCCCCGAACCCCGCTACCGCACCGGTGTGCTGGCCAAGTACGCCAAGTTGGTCACGGGGGCCGAGCGGGGCGCCGTTACCGAGCCGTAGGCCGCGGTTCGGCGGGCAGGGCCGGCTGGACGCACCCGCCGGCCCGGCGCCCCTCAGCCCGGGGTGCGCTCGCCGGCTCCGTGCCAGGCCAGCGCCACGGCGGTCACCGGTGTCGAGGCCACCGAGGCGGGTCGGGCGGAGGCGCCTGCCACGCTCGTCGCCGCCTCAGTCAGTCCCGCCGGCACAGGGTCGCCGAAGGGGGCGATCGTCGCCGTGCGGAAGGCAGGAGAGGTGAAGCCTTCCTGTAGATACGCCGCATTGCCCTCGGTGAAGGAGCCGGCGTCGGCCGCCTCCAGCCAGTAGCCCCCGCCGTCGGGCGTCGGCGCCATCCCGACGATTGGTCGGTTGAGATGGATCGCGCCGGTGGAACCGTGGAACGTGGCGTCGCCGTAGGTGAAGATGCCGCCGTCGGACGCCACGAGCCAGTAGCCCTTGCCGTCGGGGGTGGCGGCCATGGCGACGATGGGCTGGTTGAGGGGGCTGCCGCCGTGGGAGCCGTAGAACTTGGCGTCGCCGTAGGTGAAGATGCCGCCGTCGGACGCCACGAGCCAGTAGCCCTTGCCGTCGGGGGTGGCGGCCATGGCGACGATCGGTTTGTTGAGGGGGCTGCCGCCGTGGCTGCCGTCGAACGGGGCGTCGCCGTAGGTGAAGATGCCGCCGTCGGACGCGACCTCCCAGTACCCGTCGATCCCGCCGTCACCGAACGCCGTCGTGCTCAGGTGGCCGGCCATGCCCACGATGGGCTTGTTGAGCGGGGTTCCGCCGTGGCTGCCGTGGTAGGTGGCGTCGCCAAAGCTGAAAATTCCGCCGTCGGAAGCCACCAGGTAGTAGCCCTCCCCGGTCTGGGTGGCGGCCGCTCCCACGATCGGGGCGTTGAGTTGGCGCTCCGTCTGGTCGACGAACGACGGTTGCCGGTTACTGCTGATCGACGCCCCGTAGGTGTCAAAGAAGGCGGCGGCCGCGCCCGTTGTCGAAGTGACATAGCCCTCGTCGCCGATCACGGAGAACGAGAAGGTCGGAAAGCTCAGTGCCGCGCTGGTCACACCGGAGCCGAAGTCCACGGTGCCCGATAGGTTGCCTGCCTGGAGGGGCAGTACCACCAGGCCGATGTCGCAGGACGCCCCGGGTTGCAGTAGCGCACCGGAACACGTGGTTCCGGCCGTGATGCCGGTGACCGCAGCGGCCACCAACCCCGCACTGGTGGTGGTGGTGTAGGCCGGCAAGCCCCCCAACGTGGTGGTGGCTGTAGGAACCTCGACCGGAGCCGAGTTGCTGCTCGGGTTGTTGATGGTCACCACGAAATCGAACGCCAGTCCGACAGCGTTCGGTCCCAAAGCGAACGCGCCGGTGACGGCAGTGCCGCCACTAGTGAGGGGACCCCCCACCGAGAACACCGGCGGGAGCGCCGGCGAAGCGCCGGCCTCGCCGGCCGGCAACACCATGGGGCTGACGAGCGCCGCCCCCAGTGCCATAGACGCGCCGATCGCTCCTATCCGCCTTCTGGTGTGCACGGTTGCCTCCCGAGAGCCGTTTGTGCCGGCCCGCCGAGCGACCCTACCCGACCGGTTCGCCACTAAACAGCCTTATTGGGCTGAACGGCCCCAATGGCGAAGAGTGTTTCGGTAACAGCGGTCCCAATCGTCGTACGCCGAGCGCAGCGCAGCGCCCGGCCAATCGTGGGGGAGCAGCGAGGCTGGCAGGAGGGGATCGGCTTGGAGATGGCGCAGGACCGCCGCCGACAACACAAAACCGGGGGCCAGATCCTCGGCCTCCTGCGGGGCACGCGAAGCCAGCACGTCAACGAGCGCCCGGGCCCCCGACCCCCACGCTTCGAGGTTCCAACATTCGCCGGCCAACGCTGCCGGGTCCCCATCGGGCCGGCCCCGGTACAACTCGATGCCCAGGCCGGCGGGATCGCCCAACCTCACCTCGATGTTGTCCGGACGCAACCAAAGCCCCTCACGCCGCTCCGCCAGGCGCGCCAGTGTCAGTCGGCGACGGCGGGCCAGGCGTGCCTCCGGTGACGAGGGCCCCGCGCGCACCGCGGCCAGAATCCAGGCTCCGGACCACCGGCGGGTATGGCCGCGCCGGCTTGCGTGTTGGCGTTCCCGGCGGGCGATGAGATGCCCCGCCAACCGGTAGCGCCCTGCCCCGTCAGTGGTGGCTTCCCCCGCGCTCACCATCCGATGCAGCGCCACTCGCGCACGGTTGGGGCTGATCCCGAAGAGGCCGGCGAGGCGCACCAGATGCCCCACCGGGAGTTCAGGTGGGTCTTCTCCTAACAGGGCGCTGGCCAGTACCGAGCGGGCCGTGAGCGCTCTGGCCCCGGCCACCGCCTCGACTCGCCGCGTGTGAAGTATGTGACGATCTTGAATCATGTGTTGGAAAACTGTAACGTAGAACAGTGACCGCGACCGCCGCTACGGCACCCCGGCTCAACATGGTGCCCCCCGCCGAGTTCCGGCCCCCGGTATTGCCGTCCGAGCGGCTACTGGCCAACGGATTGGCCCGTCCCCAACTGCGGGCGCAACTGCGCCGGATCGCCAATGTGCGCAACGCAGGCAGTGTGATCTCGTTGTGGGTGCTGGCCGCGGGAATGGTGGCCGGCGCGGTGGCCCTCAACCAATGGTGGGCGTACGCCGTGGCGTTCGTGGCCATGGGCCCCGTCCAGGTCCGATTCGCCATCCTGATGCACGAAGCAGCCCACCGGCTCCTGTTCTCCAACAAGCGCTGGAACGACTGGGTGGGCACGTGGCTGGTGGCCTACCCCGCTTTCGTGCCCATCTCCATCTACCGGCGCGCCCACTTCGCCCACCACAAAGAAGAGTTCGGGCCGAACGAGCCGGACATGGCCTTCTACCGGGGCTACCCCTGCGAGCCACGCACCCTGGCCCGCCGTCTGCTGCGCGACGCGGTGGGCATCTCAGGTTGGAAAAACTTCCGTGTGCTGCTGGGCGCTGTCCGCTCCGACGCCGGCCGGCCTATCGCCTCGTCGATCCTGGGCGTCCAAGCCCTCATGTGGGCGGCCAGCGGCCTGGCCACTGGGCGCTGGTGGATTTACCCGCTGCTGTGGTGGGCGCCGTGGATGACGCAGTGGCGGGTGCTCAACCGGCTCCGCGCCATCGCAGAGCACGGGGGCATGGTGGCAGGCGACGACCGCCGGGTCACCACCCACCAGGTCCGCCAATCCTGGGGTGCCCGCTTGTGGCTGGTGCCCTATCGGACGGGCTGGCACCTGGCCCACCATGTCGACATGGGGATCCCGTGGCGCAACCTGGCCCGGTTCCACGCCGAGCTCGTAGCCGCCGGGTATGTGCCCGAGGGGCTGGAGGCACCGAGTTACCGGGCGTTGTGGCGCTCCATGGCGTCGGCGCCCGCGTGATCGTCCGGTCGAGAGCGTTGCATCAGCGCCCAAGCTGTGCCACACTGCTTGGGATGACGACCCGCCCGATCGCGCTCGTACTTATTGCCTGACGCACGCCGAACCCTTTCGCGTGCGTCTTCTGCCTCCCATACGGGGGGCTTTTTTCTTTCCCAAACCCTGTTGTGATGCGGAGTGACCATGAAGCTGACCGGGGCGCAAGCCCTCATCAAAAGCCTGGAGATGGAACATGTCGAGGTCATCTTCGGCCTCCCCGGCGGGTGCATCCTGCCGGCCTACGACCCCATCCTCGATTCCACCATCCGCCACATCCTGGTACGTCACGAGCAGGGCGCCGGGCACATGGCCGAGGGCTACGCCCACGTCACCGGCCGTCCCGGTGTGGCCATGGTGACGAGCGGGCCGGCGGCCACCAACCTGGTCACGCCCCTGTGTGACGCCTATATGGACTCGGTGCCCATGGTGGCCATCACCGGGCAGGTCAGCCGTTCCATGATCGGCACCGACGGCTTCCAGGAATGCGACACGCTGGGCATCACCCGTTCGGTGACCAAACACAACGAGCTGGTCATGGACCCTGACTCCATCCCCCTTATGGTCCGCCAGGCATTTCACCTGGCCACCACGGGGCGGCCCGGCCCGGTGCTGCTCGACGTGCCCAAAGACGTCCTGCAGGCCACGGTGGAATGGGATTGGCCGTCGTCGGAGGACGTCGTGTCGTCGCTCCCCGGCTACCGGCCCAACACCAAGGGTCACCCGCGCATGATCAAAGAAGCGGCGCGGCTCATCGCGGCGGCCCGCCAGCCGGTCATCTACGCCGGCGGCGGCATCCTCAAGTCGCGGGCCGCGGCGGCGTTGCGGGAGCTGGCGGAGATGACCGGCATCCCGGTGGTCACCACCCTCATGGCGCGTGGTGCGCTGCCTGACAGCCACCCGCTGTGCCTGGGCATGCCGGGAATGCACGGCAACTACACGGCCATCAAGGCCATGCAGGAATCGGACCTGCTCATCACGCTCGGCGCCCGTTTCGACGACCGGGTGACGGGCAAGACCGACGGGTTCGCCCCCGAAGCCAAGATCATCCACGTCGACATCGACCCCGCCGAGTTGGGCAAGATTCGCCGGCCCGACGTGCCCATCGTCGGCGACTGCGGCCAGGTCATCCCCGAGATCATCCGGGCCCTGCGCGCCATCGAGGAGGAGTCCCCCGATCGCACCCCGTGGCGGGCCCAGATTTCGGGTTGGCAAGAGCTTTACCCGCTCCACTACGACCCCCACGTGGAGGGTGACGCCCTCAAGCCGCAACAGGTGGTCGAAACCCTGCGCTCCCTCAACGACGACGACACCATCTTGGTGTCGGGGGTCGGCCAGCATCAGATGTGGGCCAGCCAGTACTGGCGTTTCGAGCAGCCCTACACCTGGGTCAACTCGGGGGGACTGGGCACGATGGGCTTTTCGGTCCCCGCGGCCATCGGGGCCAAGGTCGGCCGCCCCGACCGCACCGTGTGGGCGGTGGACGGCGACGGCTGTTTCCAGATGACCGCCCAGGAGTTGGTGACCGCCTCGGCCGAGCGCATACCGGTCAAGGTGGCCATCTTGAACAACGCCTACCTCGGCATGGTGCGCCAATGGCAGGAGATGTTCTACGAGGAGCGCTACTCCGAGGTGTACCTGTCCCCGGACCTCCCTGACTATGTGAAGTGGGCGGAGGCCATGGGATGTGTGGGGTTCCGGGTGGAGTCGCCCGAGGAGGTGGCCCCCACCATCGAAAAAGCCAACGCCATCGACGACCGGCCCGTGGTCATCGACTTTCGTACCGACGCCCGGGAGAAGGTGTTCCCCATGGTCCCGGCCGGCGCCACCAACGACGAGGTGGTGGTCCACCCCACCCAAGGCGGACGTGGAGAAAGGGTGGTGCAGTGATGGCGAGGCGCCCCTTGCACCACACGCTCACCGTGTTGGTGGAAAATCGCAGCGGAGTGCTGGCCCGGGTGAGCAGCCTTTTCGCCCGGCGCGGCTTCAACATCGTGTCGCTGGCCGTGGCGCCCACCGATGACGAGGCCTTCAGCAGGATCACCATTGTGGTCGACGTCGCACAGACCTCCGTCGAGCAGATCACCAAGCAACTGTTCAAACTGGTGAACGTGGTCAAGATTTCCGAACTGGCCCCCGAAGACGCCGTCGAACGCGAACTGCTGCTGCTGACCGTGCGTGCCGGATCCGAGACCCGCTCACAGATCATCGAACTGGTCGGCGTGTTCGAAGGCAAGATCATCGACGTGGGACCCGACCAGCTCACCGTGATGATGGCGGGCCAACCCCCCAAACTCGACGACTTCGAGGACCTCATGCGACCCTATGGGATCGCGGAACTGCAGCGCACCGGTCGCGTCGCGCTGCCCAGGCTCGACCGGCAGGCGACTCCCCGCCTGCGGGACATCACAGGAAAGGCAAGTTAGCAATGGCAGCAACGGTGTATTACGACAAGGACGCCGATCCCGGGTTGATCGCCGGGCGCAAGGTGGCCATCGTCGGCTACGGCTCCCAGGGCCACGCCCACGCATTGAACCTGCGGGACTCCGGCGTCGACGTACGCGTCGCGCTGCGCCCCGGGTCGGGCTCCGCCGCCAAAGCGGCGGCCGCCGGGTTGGCGGTGACCAGCATCGACCAGGCGGCCGAAGAGGCCGACGTCATCATGATCCTGGCGCCCGACACCGAGCAGCAGGCCATCTACCGCTCCGCTATCGAACCCCACCTGCGGCCCGGCGACGCCATCGCTTTTGCCCACGGGTTCAATGTTCGCTTCGGGTTGATCAGCGCGCCGGAGGGTGTCGATGTGATCATGATCGCCCCCAAAGGCCCCGGCCATCTCGTGCGACGCACCTATGAGGGCGGTGGCGGCGTCCCCGCGCTCATCGCCGTGGAACAGGACGCCTCGGGCAAGGCCCGGGAGTTGGCCCTGTCCTACGCCAGTGCCATCGGCGCCACGCGGGCCGGCGTGCTCGACACCACCTTTGCCGAAGAGACCGAAACCGATCTCTTCGGAGAGCAGGTGGTGCTCTGCGGGGGGCTCACGTCGCTCATCCAGGCCGGTTTCGAAACCCTGGTGGAGGCCGGCTACCAACCCGAGTCCGCGTATTTCGAATGTCTGCACGAGGTCAAGCTCATCGTCGACCTCATGTACGAGCACGGCATCTCGGGGATGCGCTACTCGATCTCCACCACCGCCGAGTACGGCGACCTGACCCGCGGTCCGCGCATCATCAACGACGCCACGAAGGCGGAGATGCGCAAGATTCTCGAGGAGATCCGTTCCGGCCAGTTCGCCGCCGAGTGGATCAAGGAAAACAAGGACGGCCTACCCAACTACAAGCGGCTCGAAGCGGCCGGTGCGGAGCACCAGGTAGAGAAGGTGGGGGCGCAGTTGCGGGCCATGATGCCGTTTATCAGCGCCGGATCCAGCCGGCCTCAGGACGTTTCGGGGGGCTGATCCCGCCATGACCGCACGGTGAGTAACTGCCCATTCCCGGGGCAGTTACTCACCGCTGAGGTTCAGCGCGTCGCGTCTTGGTCGACGCCGCCGCGCCACGCACCGGTCTCGGCGCCGCGGGACTCGATGAACTCCTTGAAGTGCTTGAGGTCACCGTTCACCTGGTGCGACACCGCGCCCAGCGCGTCACCGACCTTCTCCACGAATCCCTCGGGTGCGATGTCGAGTTGCAACATGACTTTGGTCTTGCCGTCATCAATGCGGTGAAAAGTGACCACACCGGCATGCGAGGTCCCATCCACGCTCTTCCATGCCACTCGCTGGTCGGGCGTCTGCTCGGTGACCTCCGCGTCGAACTCCCGGTGCACGCCACCGACCGACGTCACCCAGTGGGTCTTGGTGTCGCTGATCTGATCGATACGCTCCACGCCGCTCATGAACTGCGGAAATGTCGTGAACTGGGTCCACTGGTCGTACACGGTCCGGACCGGACGGTCCACCACTACCGATGCCTCGTGGCTAGCCATTGTCGAACTCCTTTCGGTTTGCCTCAATGGACAGATACCCGCCCAGGAGTTCGATAACCGCGAGCGCGGCGGTGCCGTCAGCCCACGCGCTCCACCACGTAGTCGATGCAGGCGGTGAGCGCCGCGATGTCGTCGGGGTCGATGGCCGGGAACATCCCGATGCGAAGCTGATTGCGTCCCAGCTTGCGGTACGACTCGGTGTCGACGATGCCGTTCGCCCGCAAGATGGCGGCAACGCCGTCGGCGTCGACCGCCGGGTCGAAGTCGATGGTGCCCACCACGTGTGAGCGCTCGTCCGGCTTGGCCACGAACGGGGAGGCCCACGCACGCGACTCGGCCCAGTTATAGAGCGTCGACGATGACTGGCGGCAACGCGCGGTGGTCCACTCCAAGCCGCCGTGGTCGGCCATCCAATCCACCTGCTCGGCCATGAGGATCAAGGTGGCCAGCGCCGGGGTGTTGAGCGTCTGATCCTGGCGGCTGTTGTCGATGGCGACGCCCAGGTCCAACGAGGCGGGAACCCACCGCCCGGCGCGGCGCAGGCGGGCCACCCGGTCCACCGCGGCCGGCGAGAGCAGCGCCAGCCACAGGCCGCCGTCGGACGCGAAGCATTTCTGGGGGGCGAAGTAGTAGGCGTCGAACTGGGAGGGGTCGACGGGCAGGCCACCCGCTCCCGAGGTGGCATCAACCGCCACCAGCGCGTCGGGATCGGCTCCCGCGGGACGGACGATATCGGTCATCACCCCCGTCGACGTTTCGTTGTGGGTCAACGCGTACAGGTCGATCCCCGCCTCCGCCGCGGGGTAGGGCCGGGTGCCCACCGGTGACGAGAGCACCGACGGCACCTCCAGATGGGGTGCCGCGGCGACGGCCGACGCGAACTTGGAGGAGAACTCGCCGAACGACAGGTGCTGGCTGCGCGCCGAGATCAGGCCGAACGTCGCCACATCCCAAAAAACGGTGGTCCCGCCGTTGCCCAGCACCACCTCGTAGTCGTCGGGAAGAGCGAACAGTTCCCGCAAACCCCCACGGAGGCGACCTACCAGCTGTCGTACCGGGGCCTGGCGATGACTGGTCCCCATCAGCGAGGTCCCTGCGGCCCCTAGGGCAGCCATCGCCGCAGGACGGATTTTGGACGGCCCGCACCCGAAACGGCCGTCGCCGGGCAGCAGCTCGGAAGGGAGGTGAATTTGGGGAAGGGGCCCAGGCGTCACTGTGTCAGCATGGCAGCAATGGTCACCGCACCCGGAGACATATCGCCGCCCCGCCGCGTCTCGGCCCGAGTGGCCATGGTGGCCGAGTCGGCCACCATGGCCATCGACGCCAAAGCCAAGGCACTCAAAGCGGCAGGGGAGGACGTGATCGGCTTCGGCGCCGGCGAACCCGACTTTCCGACCCCCGACCACATCGTCGAAGCGGCCGTCGCCGCGTGCCGCGACCCGCGCAATCACCGCTACACCCCGGCCGGCGGTCTGCCGGAGCTCAAAGCGGCGGTGGTCGCCAAAACGGTTCGGGACTCCGGCTACCACGTCACCCCCGCCCAGGTGCTGGTCACCAACGGGGGCAAACAGGCGGTGGCCGAAGCCCTCGCCGCCCTCGTCGACCCGGGCGACGAGGTGCTGCTGCCCGCCCCCTACTGGACGACCTACCCCGAGGTGATCCGTCTGGCCGGAGGCTCGGTGGTCAAGGTGCCCACCTCTGTGGACTCGGGGTTCCTGGTCAGCGTCGAGCAACTGGACGCGGCGCGCACGGAACGGACCAAAGCGGTCATCTTCGTGTCGCCGTCCAACCCGACCGGCGCCGTCTATCCCCGAGACCGCATCGAAGCCATCGGCCGGTGGGCCCACCAACACGGCATCTGGGTGATCACCGACGAGATCTACGAGCACCTCGTCTACGGCGGCGCCGAGCACCACTCTTTGCCGGTCGTGGTCCCGGAGATGGCCGATCGCTGCGTGATCATCAACGGGGTGGCCAAAACCTACGCCATGACGGGCTGGCGGGTCGGTTGGCTGCTGGGGCCGCCCGACGTGATCAAGGCGGCCACCAACCTGCAGTCGCATCTCACCTCGAACGTGTGCAACGTGGCCCAGCGCGCCGCCCTCGCCGCGGTCGCCGGGTCCCTCGACGCGGTGGTCGAGATGCGGGCCACCTACGACCGCCGACGCCGGACCATCGTCGCCATGCTTTCGGCGATCGACGGGGTCGTCTGTCCCCAGCCCGAGGGGGCGTTCTACGCTTTCCCCAGCTTCGAGGGCGTGCTCGGCCGCCCGGTGGGCGGCCGAATCCCGGCGAGCACGCTGGAGTTGGCCGAAGTGGTGCTCGAGGAGGCCAAGGTGGCGTTTGTGCCCGGCGAAGCGTTCGGCGCGCCGGGCTGCGCGCGTTTTTCCTACGCCCTGGGCGACGACGACCTGGTCGAGGGGATCAGCCGTCTGGCCAAACTGCTGGCCTAGCGCTCGGGCGGGACGGGAGATGTGCGCGGCCGGCTGGCGCACCTAGGTTGGCGCGGTGACCTCACCGTTCGTTGCGGCCGTCCCCCACGCAGCACTGGCCGCGGACCTGGCGGCCGCGGTGGCCGGCGAAGTGCGCTTCGACACCGCGACGCGCGCGGTGTACTCCACGGACGCTTCCAACTACCGCCATATCCCCCATGGAGTGGTGGCCCCCCGCGACATCGACGATGTGCTGGCCACCCTGGAGGTATGCCGCCGCCATGACGTGGCCGTTCTGCCTCGCGGTGCGGGCACCAGCATCGGCGGCCAAGCGGCCAACCGCGCCGTAGTCATCGACTTCACCCGTCACCTCAACCGGATCGTCGACATCGACCCGGCGGCCCGCACCGCGGTGGTCGAACCCGGCGTCGTGCTCGACGACCTGCGGGCCGCCGCGGGCCGCCACGGCTTGACCTACGGCCCCGACCCCTCCACCCATAGTCGCTGCACGCTCGGCGGGATGATCGGCAACAACGCCTGCGGTTCGCATTCGGTGGCGTGGGGCAAGACGGTCGACAATGTCGTCGACCTCGACGTCGTCACCTACCGCGGGACCCGGGTGCGGGCCGGCCGGCTCAGCCCTGAGGAACTCGACCGCCGCTGCGAGGCCGGCGGCCCCGGCGCCGAGTTGCACCGGGCGCTGCGGGAGGTGGCCCGACGCTACGGCGACGACGTGGCCCGCTCTTTCCCCGACCTCACCCGCCGCGTCTCGGGCTACAACCTCGACCAGTTGTTGCCCGCTGCAGGTTTCGATGTGGCCCGGGCGCTGGTCGGCTCGGAAGGAACCTGCGCGGTGCTGCTGGGGGCCACCGTCGCCCTCTCGGAGTCGCCGCCGGTGCGGGCGCTGGCCGTCCTCGGTTTCGCTGACGCAGCCACCGCGGCGGACCACGTGCTTCCCCTCCTGGAGTTGGAGCCCCTGGCCATGGAAGGCATCGACGAGGGATTGGTGGCCGCCTTGCGCGCCGCCCGCCCCGGCGAGCGCGACTCCGCCCTCCTCCCCCCGGGACGAGGATGGTTGTTCGTGGAGACGGGCGGAGCGAGCGCCGGCCAAGCCGAAGCCGCAGCGCGCCGGGTGGCCACGGTGGCCGAGGGGTTGGGGGCCAGCGCCGTGGTGGTCACCGAGCCCGAGGCCATGCGCCGCCTGTGGCGCATCCGGGAGGACGGGGCCGGTATCTGCACCCGACTGCCCGACGGGGGCGAAGCGTGGCCGGGTTGGGAAGACGCCGCGGTGCCGCCCGCCCGACTCGGTTCTTACCTGCGCGAGTTCACCAAGCTGTTGGGTGCCCACGGGCTGAGAGGCGCCTACTACGGCCATTTCGGCGACGGCTGCATCCATGTCCGGATCGATTTCGATCTGATCAACGACGCTGGGGTGGTCCGCTTCCGGCGCTTCATGGAAGCCGCAGCCGACCTCGTCGTGGCCCACGGAGGGTCGCTGTCGGGCGAACACGGCGACGGTCAAGCGCGCGGCGAACTGCTGTCGCGGATGTACCCGCCGGAGATCATCGCCGCGTTCGGGGCGTTCAAAGCGGCGTGGGACCCCGACGGGCGCCTCAACCCGGGGCGCATCGTCGACCCGCGGCCGCTTGACGCCGATCTGCGCCTGCACGTGGGGCGTCCCACCATCGATCTGCGCGCCGGGCTCAGCCTGCGTGACGACGACGGGAGCTTCGCCCGGGCCAGCCGGCGCTGTATGGGGGTCGGAAAATGCATCACCGCTTCGGGCGGGGTGATGTGCCCCAGTTACCGGGCCACCGGTGAAGAACGGCATTCGACCAGAGGCCGGGCGCGGTTGCTCTTCGAAATGGCCAACGGGCAGTTCGTGAAAGAAGGGTGGCGTTCCCCCGAAGTGGCCGAAGCGCTGGACTTGTGCCTGTCGTGCAAAGGCTGCAAACGCGATTGCCCGGTCAGCGTGGACATGGCCACCTACAAATCGGAGTTCCTGTCGCACCATTACGCAGGGCGGCTCCGTCCCGCCGCCCACTATTCGATGGGATGGCTGCCGTTGTGGCTGCAGGCCGCCGGGCGCATGCCGGCGCTGGCCAACGCGGTGATGGGTAATCGTGGGGCGGCGGCCGCCCTCAAAGCAGCGGGCGGTATCGCCCCCGAACGCGCGCTGCCCCGGGTGGCCGACGAACCGTTCACCCGCTGGTTCGCCCGCCGCCCCCGGCCCGAGGACGCGCCGGGGGCGGAGACGGTGGTGATCTTTCCTGACACGTTCACCAACTTCTTCGATCCCCGGGTGGGGCGCGCCGCGGTGGCCGTCCTCGAAGCGCTGGGCTACCGCGTCGAAATGCCGTCCCAGCCGTTGTGTTGCGGCCTGACGTGGCTGTCCACCGGACAGTTGGGGATGGCCCGGCGTGTCCTGCGCCGCAGCCTGCGACTGCTGGCCCCCTGGGTGGACAACGGCGTCCCGATCGTGGGGTTGGAGCCGAGTTGCACCGCGTTGCTGCGGGGTGACGCCGCTGAGCTGTTACCGGGCCACACCACCGCCGGAGTGGGTGCGCTGACCCGCACCTTCGCCGAGATGGTGGACGCAGCCCTGCGCGATGGACGCGGTGACGCGCTGGGCGCGCCGCGCGGCGAGACGAGCGCGGTGGCCCAGGTGCACTGCCACCAATACGCGGAGCTCGGTTTCGACGCCGACCGCTCCGTGCTCGGCGCGCTCGGCGTGTCCACCGACGTCCTTGATGCCGGCTGCTGCGGTCTGGCCGGGAACTTCGGCTTCGAAAAAGGTCACTACGAGGTGTCCATGGCCGCCGGGGAGCGGGTGCTGCTTCCCGCGGTGCGGGCCACTGACGAGCGCACCGAGGTGCTGGCCGACGGGTTCAGTTGCCGGACCCAGATCCGTCAAGGCACGACGCGCCGCCCGCTCCATCTGGCCGAGTTGGCGGCCCAGCAATGGGGTCTCGATGTGGACGGGGCCCCGAGCACGTCCGTCAGCTGAATAGGGTTCGTGGCCATGACGGCATGGGATGACGCAGTGCGCACCGCGGAACTTGTTCGTTCGGGGGAAGCGGACGCCACCGAAGTGGTCGACGCGGCCATCGAGCGCGTCGAAGCGCTCAACCCGCAACTCAACGCGGTGATCTACGAACGTTTCGACAAGGCCCGCAAAGAGGCGCGGTCCCTGCCCGACGGGCCCTTCCGGGGCGTGCCGCTGTTGCTCAAGGACCTCCACTGCGCCTCGGCCGGCGACCCGCAGTACAACGGCACCCGCTTTTTGCGCGACGCAGGTTTCGTCGAGAACCACGACGGGGCGGTGGTCCGCCGTTTCCGCCAAGCGGGATTCGTCATTTTGGGACGGACCAACGTTCCCGAGTTCGGCACCACGATTACCACCGAACCCCTCTCCTTCGGCGCGACGCGCAACCCCTGGAACCCCAATCATTCGACCGGGGGCTCCTCGGGAGGCAGCGCCGCGGCGGTCGCCTCGGGCATGGTCGCGGTGGCGCATGCCAGCGACGGGGGAGGCTCCATCCGCGTCCCGGCCAGCGAGTGCGGCCTGGTCGGCTTGAAGCCGGCGCGGGCCCGGGTCAGTTCTGCTCCCGCCGGCGAAGGATGGAACGGGGCGAGCACCAACGGCGTGCTGACCCGCAGCGTGCGCGACGCAGCCGCGGTGCTCGACGTCCTGGCCGGCCCCGAGGTGGGTGATCCCTATGCCGCGGTGGCCTTGGCGGGGCCGCTGTCGGCCGAGGTGGGCCGCGACCCGGGCCGGTTGCGGGTGGGATTCCTCGACGCCCCGCTCACCCCCGGGGTGGACGCCCACCCGGAGGCTGCGGCGGCCGTCGCCGGCGTCGCCGCCCTCCTCGAACGCCTCGGTCACCACGTGAGCGACGCCCACCCGCCTGCTCTGGAGGAAACCGATTTCTCCACCCATTTCCTCAAGGTGGTGGCCGCCAACACGGCGAACGAGGTCGCCGATTGGTCAGCGCGGATCGGTCGCGTGGTGGAAGACGAAGAGCTCGAACCCACCAACCGGTTGTTCGCGGCCATCGGCCGGGCGATCAGCGCCCCCGAGTACCTGGGCACGTTGGCCTGGCTGCACAGCTACACCCGTCGCGTCGTGTCGTGGTGGGAAGATGACGGTTGGGACATCCTGTTGACCCCGGTGCTCAACGGAACCCCGCCGGAGCTCGGTTGGCTGTCCGACCCGGCCGAAGGGGGCGCGCGGGTCGCCCAACTGCTGCAGTACACGGCGCAGTGGAATGTCACCGGACAACCCGCTTTGTCGCTGCCCCTGCACCGGGCCAACGGGCTGCCGGTGGGAGTGCAGTTCGTGGCCGGCGCCGGGAGGGAGGACGTGTTGGTGCGCCTGGGGGCGCAACTCGAGGCGGCCGCACCGTGGGCGGCGCTGCGGCCGGCGGTAGGCGCGGCCTGATCGTCGCGGTACTGCCCGTTCAGGCGGAACTGCGGTTTAGGCGGTCTGCCCGTTCAGGCGGTACTGCGGTTTAGGCGGTCGTCGCGGGCAGCCACGCCGGACGCCGGAGTTCGAAGGCGTCGATGTCGTCGCCGTGTTGCAAGGTGATGCCGATGTCGTCGAGACCCTCGAGCAGGCGGTGCTGCGTGAAGTCGTCGAGGGGGAACTCGGCTTCGATCCCGGCTGCGGGGGCCGAGATGGTGCGCCGCTCGATGTCGATGGTCAACTCCAGGGACGGGTCGTTGCGCACCGCGTCGAGAAGGGCCTGCCCGGTCGCCGCGTCGACCTGTACCGGCACGAGCCCCGTCTTGGTGGCGTTGTTGCGGAAAATGTCGCCGAAGCGGGGGGAGACGACTGCTTGGAAGCCGTAGTCGGTCAGGGCCCACACTGCGTGCTCGCGCGACGACCCCGTCCCGAAGTTCGGGCCGGCCACCAAGATGGTGGCCCCGGCATACTCGGGCTTGTTGAGCACGAAGTCGCGGTCGTCGCGCCATTCGGCGAACAGGCCCTTGCCGAACCCGGTGCGCTCCACCCGCTTGAGCCAGTCACTGGGGATGATCTGGTCGGTATCGACATCCGAACGTTCCAAAGGGACCGCTGTCCCGCTGATGATTCGTACAGGTTCCACGGGAATCCTCCTAGACGAGGTCGCTCGGGGCCCGGAAGCGGCCGGCGACGGCGGTGGCCGCGGCAACCGCAGGCGAGACCAGATGGGTCCGACCCCCGCGGCCTTGGCGGCCTTCGAAATTGCGGTTAGAGGTCGACGCTGAGCGCTCACCGGGGGTCAGTTGATCAGGGTTCATGCCCAGACACATGGAGCACCCGGGCTCGCGCCACTGCGCACCCGCCGCAATGAACACCCGGTCGAGGCCTTCGTGCTCGGCTTGGCGTTTGACCTGGCCCGAACCGGGCACTACCAGCACCCGCACACCCTTCGCCACCTGCCGTCCCTCGAGCACGGCGGCCGCCGCCCGCAAATCTTCGATCCGCCCGTTGGTGCACGACCCGATGAACACCGTGTCGACGGCGACGTCGCGCAGTGGCCGCCCCGCTTCGAGACCCATGTAGGTGAGCGCCCGAGCGGCTGCCTCGCGTCCCGCCGGGTCCTCGAAGTCGTCTGGGGAGGGGATCACCGCGTCGATCGGGGCCACCTGGCCCGGGTTGGTGCCCCACGACACATACGGCATCAGCGAGGTGGCGTCGAGGTGCACCTCGCGATCGAACACGGCCCCGTCATCGGTGGCCAGGCTCGACCAATCGGCCACCGCCTCGTCCCATCGGGCGCCCGCGGGGGCGTGCGGACGGCCCTTGAGGTAGGCGAAGGTGGTGGCGTCGGGGGCGATCAGTCCGGCCCGGGCGCCCGCCTCGATCGACATGTTGCACACCGTCATGCGCCCTTCCATGGACAACGCCCGGATGGCCGCTCCCCGGTACTCGATCACATGACCGATCCCGCCGCCGGTGCCGATCTGTCCGATGATGGCCAGGATGATGTCTTTGGCCGTGACCCCCGCCGGGGCGTCGCCGTCGACGTTGACGGCCATGGTCTTGGGCCGCGACTGGGGCAGCGTCTGGGTGGCCAGCACATGTTCGACTTCGCTGGTGCCGATACCGAAGGCCAGCGCCCCGAACGCACCGTGGGTGGAGGTGTGCGAGTCGCCGCACACCACCGTCATGCCCGGCTGGGTCAGGCCCAACTCGGGTCCGATGATGTGGACGATTCCCTGCAGGGGATCACCCATGGGGAACAAACGGATACCGAACTCTTCGCAGTTGGTGGCCAGCACCTCCATTTGCTTCGCCGAGACCGGATCGGCCACCGGCTTGTCGATGTCGATGGTGGGCACGTTGTGGTCCATGGTGGCGATGGTGAGGTCCGGGCGGCGAACCGGCCGGCCGGCGAGGCGCAGGCCGTCGAAGGCTTGGGGGGACGTCACCTCGTGCACCAGGTGCAGATCGATGAAGATCAGATCGGGCTCGCCCGCCGCGTGGCGCACCACGTGACGGTCCCACACCTTTTCCGAGAGGGTCGTGGCCCGGTCAGTCGATGTCGGTTCAGTCGATGTCGGTTCAGTCGTCAATGTCGCACATCCTGTGGTGGTCACCCGTCCTCGGGTTCTCACATAATGAGATAAGTTCTTGTCCTGTGGGAGAAAGTCTAAGCGGTGTGGGTGTGGTGGACAAGACGGTTGCCATTCTCGACGCGCTGGCCGAGCGACCGCTGTCGCTGGCCGAACTGACCACGGCGGTCGCCCTGCCCCGAGCGACGACGCACCGCCTGGCCGTAGCCCTCGAGTCGCACCGTTTCGTCGGGCGCGACGCCACCGGCCGCTTTGTGCTGGGCAGCCGGCTACGCGAGCTCGGCGTAGCGGCGGACCGGGGCCGCCGTTCGCTGGTCGCGGCGGCCGCCCCCGCTCTGGCCGAGTTGCGGGACAAGACGGCAGAGAGCTCCCAGCTGTACGTGGTGGCGGGCGACGCACGCGTGTGTGTAGCGGTGGCCGAGTCCCCTCACGGGCTGCGGACCATCGTCGAGGTGGGCGCAGTCCTGCCCCTCGATCGCGGTTCGGCGGCGCGGGTGTTGGGTGACGCCGACGAGGCCACCCGGAGGCGGGGGTGGGCGCAGAGCGTCGAGGAGCGCGAACCGGGCGTGGCGTCGGTCAGTGCCCCGGTCATCGTGGACGGAGAGGTCATCGCCGCGGTGTCGGTCTCGGGCCCCCTGCCCCGGACCACCCGTCAGCCCGGCCGGCGCTACGCGGAGGCGGTGGTCGAAGCAGCCCGGGCCATCGAGCGGGCGCTGCGCTGAACCGTGCACCGTTGAAACGGTTCAAGCGCAGTAGCGTTTCCGCCCATGTTCTTAGCTGTGTGGGGGTCCAAGCCCTACTCGGCGACGCTCGGTGTGGTCACCCTGGCCTGTCGCAACGGCCACACCGCAGCCCATCGCCTGGTGCGCACGACCCGCAAGTTCACCCTGTTTCTCGTCCCGCTGTTCCCCGTGGGCAAGCGCTATTTCACTGCGTGCACCATGTGCGGCCAGCAGGTGGTGTGGACCAAAGAAGAGGCCGAGGCCATGGCGGCTCGGGCCGGCGCCGGCGGCCCAGGCGCGCTGGCGGGGCTTGGTGCCGCCGCCCAGTTCGATCCGGTGAGCGCTCCGGTCGACCCGTTCCAGACGCCCTTTCCAGTTTCTGCCCCCTCGGTGTCGGGGCCGCCGGCGGCCTGGTACCCGGATCCCTCGGGGCAACCGCAGCAGCGCTGGTGGGATGGACGGGGTTGGACTGAACTGGTCCAGCAGCCCGCTGCGCGTCCGGAGGACACGCCGCGGGCCTGAGGTTTACCTGCCGTGGCGCCGGCGGTGCACCAGCCGTGGCGTTAGTTCGCCACGCTTTCTTTCGGGGGAGGTGCGTTTCGCGGGGTGTTGTGCTCGTATGGCGCGCCAAATCCCCCTCAGAACTGACTCCCCCCCAAGGTTAGCTCTGCGAAGTATTCCCCCGGCGGGTACTCGGGCCTAGTCAGCGAGCGGCGCGCGCCGCCACATCGGCACAAGCGGCTACCAGCGCGGGCACGAACAAACGTGGGGCGGCCGCGCAGGCTGCATGATCGGCCGCGACGGGAAAGACCCGGGCGCCGGGGATCGCCTCGGCCATCGCCAGCTGACGACGGGGGGGTACAAGCTGGTCCCCGGTAGTGGCCACCACCGCGGTCGGGACGTTGACCTCCCCGATCCAGGAGCGCGAGTCGTAGCGACGTAACTCGACCCCTGCGCTGACCAGGGAAGAGAACTCGTTGCGGGCCCGTTGTTCCACCGCCCAGGCGCCCAGATCGGTGGCGGCGAAGCGCCCGCGAAGGGCGTGCCGAGCTACCTGGCGCTGCGCGCCGCCGGGCACGAAACCGAGCCCCAGGGCCAATCCCCGCCCGGCGAGGTCGAACGCCGGATCAAAGGCTCGGGGCCGCGAAAAGTGGGTGGACGTCGCGCACAGCACGAGGCCCGCAACCTGTTCGGGGTGCCGGCGCCACAACAATTGGGCGATGGGGCCGCCCATGGAATAGCCCACGGCAATGACCGGAGGTAGCTCCAGCAAGGTGCACAGCGCGGCTGCGTCGTTGGCGCAGCCGCGGAGGCTGAATGGCCGGCCCCGCAATCCCCGCCCGTGGCCCCGGATGTCCATGGCCACTACCCGGTAGTGCTGGCCCAAAGCGGGCAGGGCCGTGAACCAGTTGAGGGCCGCGGTGGCCGTCCATCCGTGCAGGAGCAGCAATGTGGGGGCGCCGGGGGGGCCGGGCGATTCGAGGATCCATGTCCGCCCCCGGCCGGGCAGTACGACGGAGCGGGCGGGAGGGAGGGGCGGTCCCTCAGGCGAGGTCCTGGTCTCCGTGCGCGTATCGGCCACCACCTCAGGGTAGGCCGCGAAAGGTCATATCCCGGCTCGGCCCACCGGCCGGCGGCCCGCCCGCGGATTCAGCTGGCCTCCGCGGCGGCCAGCGCGTTGCAGTGCTGCTCCCATGCCCACGTAGCGGCATCGCGGGCCAGGGCGGGATGGTAGTTCCAGTGGAGGAGTTGCCGCTCGGTGGCGTCGAACGCCTCGCCCAACTCCAGCAGGTTCAACGCCAGGTGGCGACCCCGCCGGCGCTGCGCCTCGCTCGCGGGCTCCAACAACTGCTCCTCCTGCCAGCGAAGATGGGCCTCCTGCTGGGCGGACGAGAGGCGGACGACCTGGCGGCGCGACAGGGGCGGCAGGTGTCGCCGTACCGAAAGCTCGGCCGGCCCCGACACAAACGCCAGGTCGAACTGGATGGTCCTGTTGATGGAGCGCAGGAATGGCGAGTGGCGCCCGCCCCGGTCGCCGAGCCCCAACCATCTGGCGGTCTCGGCCAAGGGCAGTTCGAAGCCCTCCGGTTCGGTGTCGAACCCGGCGACCAGGCGCCGCATCAGCCACGTCGTCGACGGCCCGAGCATGCCCAGATAGAACTGCTCCACGTAGGCGGAGCGGGGATCGAAACCGAGGCGGTCGATAAGGTCGTCGGGCCAGGGCCGGATGCAGAGGGTCTCGGCGACAAAACTGGTCAGTGGTTGCATGTCAAACTCCGAACATGTAAAAGGGCATGAAAGAACATAAGAAGTAGTAACACAGCGTCCAGCTGGTGGCAAGCCGCGGCGACCGCTCACAGGTCGAAACGCGGAAAGTGCGTCGTTGGCTTTTGTTATGTCGGATCCGCGGCCGATAGACCGGTAGGGAATTCATTCGGCCCTCGACGGGCAGCTAAACGGTCGTTCACTGCGCCTGGCAGTAGGGGGTGTCGCCGCGTTAGGAATCGTGGGAGCGCTCGCCTTTAGCGGCGCGGGCAGCGCGGACCACATTCAGCCCGGCGCCATCAGGCTGGCCTCCAGCGCCCACACGGCGGCTCAGCCGGGCGGGTCCGGCTACTGGCTGGTCACCGCGAGCGGCCAGGTCACCGCCTTCGGCACAGCGGTGAACTATGGCGGCATGAACGGCAAGCACCTGAATAAGCCGATCGTCAATATCCTGCCCACCTCGGATGGGAAGGGGTATTGGCTCATCGCCGCCGACGGCGGCGTGTTCTCCTTCGGTGACGCCACCTTCCACGGCTCCAACGGCGCCACCGCGACCGCCGCCAACGAGGTGGCGGGCGCCGTCGTGCCCGCGGCCAGCGGTACCGGCCCTGCGGGCCCTTTAGGAGCCACCGGGCCGGCCGGCCCAGCGGGACCCGCGGGTGAGCCGAACTACGCGTACGTCTACAACGCGACGATTCAAACGGTGCCGGTTGGCGCCGCGGTGACCTTTCACACCAGCGGAGCACTGGTCGGTGCGAGCTTTGTGCCGGGAACCAGCGACGTCACGGTCACGAATGCCGGCACCTACCTCGTCGATGTCACCGTCAGCCCGCTGGATCCGGGCCAGTTCACCTTGGAGGTGAACGGGGTTGTCACTCCGTCAGTCTTCGGAGGCGAAACGGGCCCCTTCAACACCCTGACTGCAGGACAGGGGGTCGTCACGTTGGCCGCCGGTGATGTCGTCAGCCTCGTCAATACCGGCACCAACAGCCAGGAGCTCAACGTAAACGCCCTCGGTTCCGGTGTTCCCATCGACGCGTCGATGCTCATCGAAGAGCTCGGCTGACCACAACCGAAGCTCGGTACGCTGCGGGAGTGGGAGGCCTGAGCGAGTTGACGCCGCCGTGGGCTGCGGCCCAACAGGTAATGGCCGGCGCCGGACGCATCACGGTGTTGACGGGCGCCGGGATCTCCACCGACTCGGGCATCCCCGATTTCCGTGGCCCCAATGGTGTGTGGACCAAGAACCCTGCGGCAGAGCGCACCTCGACACTGGCCGACTACCTGACCGACCCCGACGTGCGCCGCCAGGCGTGGCGCAACCGGCTGGAGCATCCCAGTTGGACGGCTGCCCCCAACCCGGGGCATCAGGCCCTGGTCGACCTCGAAGCGCAGGGACGGTTGGTGGCGCTGCTCACCCAGAACATCGACGAGCTCCACCAGCGGGCCGGCAACGACCCCGACCGGGTAGTCGAGTTGCACGGCACCATGCACCACGCGGTGTGCTGGTCGTGCGGAGATCGCCAGCCCATGGGCGAAGCGTTGGAGCGGGTCCGGGCGGGGGAAGCGGACCCCCATTGCCGGCGCTGCGGAGGGATCGTGAAATCGGCCACCATCAGCTTCGGCCAGGCCCTCGACCCCCAGGTGCTGCGACGGGCAGAGGTGGCGGCGCGCTCCTGCGACGTGTTCCTGGCTGTGGGAAGCACCCTGTCGGTGCATCCCGCGGCGGGTTATGCGCCGGTGGCCAAGCGGCACGGGGCCGCCCTGATCATCGTCAACGGTGAAGCCACCGCCTACGACTGCATCGCCGATGTTGTGGTCCGGGGCTCCATCAGCGAGGTTCTGCCCCGGCTCGTGCAACCCTCGCCTGCCATTTAGTCCGGCCGGCGCCGGCCCTACCAGCCGCCCCGATGGATGACATCGGCCAGCGCTGGGCGACCCCGGCGAGCAGACCCGACGGAACGTTCACGCCAGCCCGGCGCGGGCCAGCCCAAGGCCACCGCGCCCAGCGGTTCCCAACCTGCGGGCACCCCGAGTCGCCGAAGGAGCGGGCCCGGCGGGTGGTGCAGGGCGAAAAAGAGGGCGCCCAGACCTTCCTGCGCCGCTGCCAGCAGGAGAAGGGCTAGCGCGCCGCCGCTGTCCACCCACCAGTAGGGCACCGGCCATCCCTCGGGTCGGTCCCGCCCGGTGTCGGCCTTGTCCGCTTCGCTATAACGCTGCAGGTAGGCGTCCTGGCTGACCAGGGGGAGCACGATGACCGGCGCGGCGGCAACCCCCCCGGCCCGGGTGCGGTCCTCGCCGTCGGACCAGAAGAGGTCGGTGCCGGCTCCCTCGAGCACCACCCAGGACCAGCCCTGGGTGTGGCCGGCCGAGGGCGCCCGGCGGGCCCTGTCGATGCAGCGATCGACAATGGCGGGCTCTACGGCGTCGGCGGCGAAGTCGCGGCACATGCGCCGAGCCCGGATGGCAGAGTCGAGGTCCACGCCCCGACGCTAGGGGGGCCCGACACCCGGCCGGGAATGGCGACTCAGGGACTAGGGTTTCCAAAGGGGAACCAGCCCGACCGAATGTATGTGAGGGAGCCAGATGCCGAGTTTCCGTGAGCTGCTCAGCAGCGCCAAGTCCCGGATCCGTGAAGTGGATACGGAAACCGCCGCCGCGGAGGTGGCGAAAGCAGGGACCGTGGTGCTCGATGTGCGCGAGCCCGACGAGTACGAGCAGGGTGCGCTGCCCGGCGCCATCCACATTCCCCGGGGCCACCTGGAAAGCCAGGTAGAGGGCAAGATCCTCGATCACGACGCCCATCTCGTGGTGTATTGCGCGGGTGGGACCCGCTCGGCCTTCGCCGCTGACACGTTGACGCAGCTGGGCTACAGCGATGTGGTGTCGATGGCCGGCGGGTTCAACAAGTGGAAGGACGAAGGGCGGGCGTGGCGGGCGCCGGCGTCGCTCAGCCCCGAGCAACGCAACCGCTACCAGCGCCACCTGCTGCTGCCCGAGGTGGACGTGGCCGGCCAGTCCAAGCTGTTGGCCTCGAAGGTCCTCCTGCTCGGCGCCGGTGGCCTCGGATCGCCTGCGGCGCTGTATCTGGCGGCCGCCGGGGTGGGCACGCTGGGCATCATCGACATGGACGTCGTCGACGAATCCAACCTGCAGCGCCAGATCCTGCACAACCTCGACCGGGTGGGCGAACGGAAAGTCGATTCAGCCAAAAAGACGCTGACCGCGTTGAACCCCGACGTCAACGTGGTGACCTACGACGTGCGGCTGGCCGCGGACAACGTGCTCAGCATCTTCGAGGGCTACGACGTCATCGTCGACGGCACCGACAACTTCCCGACCCGGTACCTGGTCAACGACGCCTCCTTGAAGCTCGACATCCCGGTCGTGCACGGGTCGATTTTCCGTTTCGAGGGCCAAGCCAGCGTCTACCTGCCGCACGTGGGCCCGTGCTATCGCTGCCAGGTCCCCGAGCCGCCTCCCGCGGAGCTGGCCCCCAGCTGCGCCGAGGCCGGGGTGCTCGGCGTGCTGCCCGGGATCATCGGTTCCATCCAGGCCATGGAGGCCATCAAGTTGTTGCTCGGTATCGGCGATCCGTTGTCGGGACGGCTGCTTGCCTACGACGCCCTCGAAGAGAGCTTCCGAACGTTCAAGGTCAACCGTGACCCCGAATGCGCAGCCTGCTCCATCCCCAAAGAGGACATTGTCATCGCCGACTACGACGAGTGGTGCATGCCCCATCCGATCCAGGCGCCGGCCTCCGTATAACCGGCGGGGTCACCCCCTGACATCACCGGCGGGGTCACCCCCTAACCGGTACCTGTCCCGGTCGAACCGGCGGACGCCGGGGCGTCGGCCAGGACCGGGACGGCCATCAGGCGTCCGGCGATGACCTGGTAGCCGGCCGAGTTGGGATGCAGCAGGTCATCGCCGAAAAGTGACGGGATCGGACCCCCGTCAGGGCCCGAAAGGGTGGGCGTCATATCCACCAGTTGGGTGTTGCCCGGCAACTGGTCCTGGGCTAGCGCAGCGTTGGCGGCCTCCACCGCGACGTTGGCCGGCGAAGTCGCCGTGTCACGGGGAAACACGCTGAGCACCACGATGGCGGCGTGGGGCACAGCGGTTCGCACCGCCTCGGCACAGGCCAAAATCCCCTGCGCCACCTGCGCCGCGGTCCATCCCTGACCGATGTCGTTGGTGCCGATGAGCAACACCACGGCGCGAGGGTTGAGGCCGGCCAGGGCACCGTTTTGGATACGCCACAGCACGTTTTGGGTGGTATCGCTCACGATGCCCAGGTCGATCGGGTCGCGGGGAACCCAGAAGGCCTCCCATGTGGCACTGCCGCTCTCTTCCCAACCCGCGGTGATGCTGTCGCCCAAAAAGACCAGCTGGGCGCTCGGGTTGGCGCTGGCTTGGGCGTCGACGTTGGCCGCCTCGTACATCCAGGAGCTATCGGGAGAGCCGTCGCCGTCGAGGCGGGCCTGGGCCTGCCATGGGTAGGGGCCGTCGTAGCCCGCCGGTTTGGACCCGAGGGTGGTGGACGTGGTGCCGGTCGTCGAGGTGGTCGACGCAGCCGGCCGCGTGGTGGCGGGGATCGCGGCAGTGGTGGTGGTAGGCACCGCGGCCTGCGTCGCGCTGCAGGCCCCGGCCAGGCCGGCCAAGGCGATCAGCGCCCCCATTCGGCGCACGGGCCGGCGCGAACGGTTCGGTGCCACGGGCGGACACTACCCGCCGGGGTGCTGTCTCCAAGCGCGGTTGAGGCACCGTACCCTGGAGGCATGTTCGCCGTCTGGAAGTCCCGCTGATGCCGACCACCCGAGTGGTGATCCTCGGTGGGGGACCTGCCGGTAACACGGCGGCCACCTACGCGGCACGCCTCGGGGCGGAGGTCGTCGTCATCGAACGCGACATCCTGGGGGGAGCCGCTCACCTGTGGGATTGCATCCCCTCCAAGACCATGATCGCCACCGGCGGGGCCATCAACTTCACCCGGCGCATCGTGGGAATGGGCCTCGAGCACGTCGACTCACACCTCGACGTGGTCGCCCAGAAGGCTCGCGTCACCGAAATCGAGGATCACCTCCGCCAGGCCCAGGAACGCCTGCTCGACAGCCAGGGCGTGCGGGTCATCCGGGGATCGGGCCGGTTGGTGGGCCCGCACCGCGTGGCCGCGGTAACCGCGGCGGGCGTCGAGGAGTTCGAGGCCGACGCCATCCTCATCGCGACGGGGAGCCGGCCCCGTATACCGACGTGGGCCAAGCCCGACGGTGAACGGGTACTGACCACCCGGCAGGCGTACCCGCCGCCCACCATGCCCTCTCACCTGGTGGTGGTGGGCTCAGGGGTCACCGGAGTCGAGTTCGTGCACATGTTCTCGTCGTTCGGAGCGCAGGTCACGCTCATTGTCAGCCGCCAGCAGGTCCTACCGAGCAAAGACCCCGAAGTGGCCGCCGCCTTGGAAAACGAGCTGCTCAGCCGCGGAGTCCGCCTGTTCAAGGGCGCCCGGGCGGAGACCATCGAACTGACCGAGAAAGGGGTCGCCGTGGGCTGCGACGATGGCCGGGTGGCCCTGGGATCCCATGCCCTGCTGGCCATCGGCTCGGTACCCAACTCCGACGGCTTGGGACTCGAAGAAGCCGGGGTGACCGTCGACAAATGGGGCTACGTGCCCATCAACCAGCACTGCCAGTCCAACCTCCCCCACATCTTCGCGGCGGGCGACGTATCGGGGAAGCTGCCGCTGTCGTCGGTGGCGTCGATGCAGGGCCGCAAGATCGCCGAGCACATCATGGGGGTGAGTAGCAGGGCCCACCGCCACATCGATTACGAGAAGGCGGCGTCGGCCATCTTCACCGAGCCCGAGATCGCCGACGTCGGCTTGGCAGAGGCCGAGGCGTTCGCCAGCGGGCGGAAGATCCGGGTGACCAAGGTTCCGTACGCAGCAGCGGCCAAGGCATTGATCAACGGCGATCCCAACGGGTTCGTCAAGATCATCTCCGACCCGGCGACCGGTGTGGTGCTCGGGGGTTCCATCGTGGGCCGTCACGCAGCCGAGCTCATCTCGGTGATCGCGGTAGCGGTAACCGCCGGCCTGCGGGTCAGCGACATCGTAGAAAGCTGCCTGGTACACCCCACCCTCTCGGAAGCACTGGCCGACGCTGCGGAATAGCTATTCCGACGTCGGGACCCTGCAGTGGCCGATCACCGCCTGCGACAGCGATCCGCTGTCCACCAGGCGCTGCACCGGGGTGAGGAACTGGGGGTGCGCCCATGACCACACCCGGCCCGGATTGTTGTCGATGTTGTCGGGTTGCAGGTTCCAGCACCATGCGCTGCGGGCCACCGCTCCCGAACCGTTGGTGAACACGCTCCACCCGAGGGCGACCAAGCAGGCCACCAGCGCCACCCGCCGCGCTCGCGGGCGCGGCCCGGCCCGGGCCAGGCGGTCGACGGCGGGCACCGACAGGACAGCGGCGTAGACGAGCAGGTCGGTGGTGAAACGGGGGCCGTAGCTCTGGCCCGCCCACCAGTGGTCGGCCAGCGCGGCGATCACCACCAGATGCCCAACGATGCAGCAGGCCAGCGCGGGGTCGAGGCCACGCGACCATCGGGCACGGCCCATGAAGAATCCGACGCCGCCCACGATGACGATGGGAGCGAACACCACCAGCCCCCGCGAAGGGCTGAACAGGTTCGCCGCGAACGCTTCGGGGTAACTGCCCGCCAGCGTGAGGCGGTCGGCCGCGTTGTAGGGGGGCAAGACGGCGCCGTAGGTGACCTCGTTGACGGCTATCCAGATGGCCCCGATGGCGCCCCCCCCGAGCAGCTCCCAGGCCAACTCGGAGCGATGCCGCCAAGCCACCCAAAAGGTGAGGACGACCACGGGCAGCGCGTTGGTGGGCCGCACCGTGTAGGCCGCGGCCAGCACGACGCCCAAGCAGCCGGCGTTGACGCCGGGCCGGCCCCGCGCCCGGTCCAGGCGGTCGGCGCACCACACGGCCAGTGCCAGGAGCAGTAGGGACGGCCCGTGCTCCCACATGGCCCGGCTGGCTGTGGACCACGCCGAGGTGCCGAACGCAAATGCCAAGGTGACGAGCGTCGCCAGGCGCCGGGCCCGGCCGCTCTCGGTGCCCGGCGCCGCGTCCTCCAGCGCCGCGAAGCGCCCCACCAGCACGGTGTAGAGCACCGCGGCGGCGCCTGCGGTGACCAGCGAGGCCGACACCAGTTGGGCCGCGTCGAGAAGCGTCCGGTGGTTCCCGGTGATCACGGCCAAAGCGCTGGGACACAACCCGAGCGCGTGGCCCGCGTCGAAGACCACGACCGCTGGGATCAGGAGCAGGCTGTTGGGCCAGGGAAAGGAGTTGACCAAATGCCCGTGCACCCGGGCCACCGCGTAGTACCCGGTGATGGCCGGGGTGTGAAAACTGTCGAGGTGCAAGGTGGCGTGATGCACCACGGCCCACGCGGTGGGCAGCGTCAAAAAGGCGTCCGTGTCCTGCGTAGCGGGACTGACACAGTAGACCGCCGCCACCACGACGAACAGGACCAGGGTCCGCCGTCGGGTGCTGCTCACCAGGAGGAGGCGGCCACTATTCGATGACGACCACCACGTCGCCCGCTCCCACGGCGTCGCCTGGGGACACCTTGACCTCGGTGACCGTGCCGGCCGTTTCCGCGGTGATGTTGTTTTCCATTTTCATGGCCTCGAGGACACAGACCGTCTGTCCCACGGTCACCTCGTCACCGACGGCCACCTCGATCTTGACGATGGTGCCCTGCATGGGCACGGCCACCTGGCCGCTGCCGGCCGCCGCGGCACCGGCGCCCCCCGCGGGCCGAGGCCGGCTCGGCCCCTTCTTGGCCGCCCCCGCAGCGACCACCGGGCCCACGTCGGGAACCCAGAGGCTGACCGCGAAGCGCTTGCCGTTGACCTCGACGTCGACGTCGCGGCGCACCTTGGGCTCCTCGCCTTCGGCCGGCGCGGGCGGCGCCGCGGCCTCGGCGCGCACACCGGTCAGGTCGAGGCGGGTCTCCACCCAGTTGGTGGAGTGCTCGACGTTGATGAAATCGGCGTGCTCCAAGATGGCCACATCGGCCGGGATGGTGGTGGCCACGCCCACCACCTCGGTCTCCCGCAGCGCTCGCAGCATGCGTTTGCGGGCCGTCTCGCGGTCGTCGCCCCACACGATGACCTTGGCCACCAGGTTGTCGTAGAACTGGCTGACCGTGTCACCCTCTTCGTACCCGGCGTCGGTCCGCACCCCGTAGCCGTCGGGACGGCGGAAACGGGTCAGGGGACCGGGCGACGGGAGGAACTTGCCCTCGGCCGGGTCCTCGGCGTTGATCCGGACCTCGATGGCGTGCCCGGTGATCACCACGTCCTCCTGGCTGAAGCCCAGGGGCTCCCCCGAAGCGACGCGCAACTGCAAAGCGACGAGGTCTTTCCCCACCACCTGCTCGGTGGCCGGGTGCTCCACCTGGAGGCGGGTATTCATCTCCAGGAAGAAAAAGTCGTGGTCCTGGTAGATGAACTCGACCGTTCCCGCGTTGACGTACCCACACGCCTTGGCCACCTTCACCGCGGCGGCGCCCATGGCCGCCAGCGTGGCCTCGGGGACGCCGGGGGCGGGCGCTTCCTCGATCAGCTTTTGGTGGCGGCGCTGGGCCGAGCAGTCCCGGGTGCCCAGGTACACGGCGTTGCCGTGGGTGTCGCAAAAGATCTGCACCTCGATATGGCGAGGCCAGGTCAGGTAGCGCTCCAGGTAGCTCTCGGAGCGACCAAAGGCCTTCTCCGCCTCGCGTTGCGCCGACTCAAGGGCGGCGGCCGCCTCGCCCGCCGCCTGCACGACCCGCATGCCCCGGCCGCCGCCGCCGTAGGCCGCTTTGATGGCCACCGGCCAGCCGAACTCCTCCCCGAATGCGATCACCTCGTCGACGGATTTGATGACCTCGGTGGTGCCCGGCACGCCGGCCACGTCGGCCTTTTGGGCGGCGATGCGCGAACTGATCTTGTCGCCCATCACCTCGATCGCTGCGGGCGGCGGGCCGATCCACGTCACCCCCTCCTCGGTGATGGCTCGGGCGAACTCGGCGTTTTCCGAGAAGAAGCCATAGCCGGGGTGGACCCCGTCGGCCCCCGAACGACGGATGGCGTCGAGGATCTTCTCGGTGTTGAGGTAGCTCTCGGCGGCGGTCTGGCCGCCCAGGGCGTAGGCCTCATCGGCCAGGCGGACATGGAGGGCATCGCGGTCGAGGTCCGAGTAGACGGCGACCGTAGCCACGCCTAGCTCCCGACAGGTGCGGATGACCCGGACGGCGATTTCGCCGCGGTTGGCAATTAGAACCTTGCTCAGCATCGAACGGGCAGTCTGGCAGGATGATCGTCCCCGAGCGAGTCCGCAGCGTTCTGGCAGCCCGAACGAGGTTCGGAACGCTGTACGAATGGTCCAAACTGGACTCTACGAACCGGTGGTTGCTGGCCGCGGCGTCCCACGGCGCCCCCGACGGCGCCGTCGCGGTGGCCGACGTGCAGAGCGCGGGGCGAGGCCGCCTACAGCGCAGCTGGGAGGCCCCGGCTGGAACCGGGTTACTGCTCTCGGTGCTGCTTCGCCCCCTCAACCTGCCGTCCGACCGGCGCCATCTGCTCACCGCGGCGATGGGGCTGGCCGCCCAGGCCGCCTGTGTGGAAGCCGGGGGGTTCCGTCCCGATCTCAAGTGGCCGAACGATCTGGAGGTGACCGGAGCGAAACTGGCCGGCGTCTTGGCCCAAACCCAGGGACCGGCGGTGGTCGTGGGCATCGGCTGCAACGTGTCGTGGGCGCCGTCGGGCGCCACCAGCGCGACGGCGTGCGCCGGGCACCCCGTGGAGCGCGCCGCACTGCTCGAGGCACTGCTCCTGGCGCTCGACGACTTCCTCAGCCGGCCGCTCGGCGACCTCGCCGCGGCCTACCGCGCCGCGTGTGCCACCGTGGGCCGCGAGGTGCGGGTGGAAACGACGGACGGGGTCTTGGAAGGCTGGGCCGAAGGGCTCGACGATGACGGGCGCCTGCTCGTGCGTCCCAGGGTGGGAACCCGACTGCTGGCCGTGGCGGTGGGTGACGTGGTCCATCTGCGCCCCGCGCCCCGCGATCATCAAGATTGAGCCTGCGAAGGGCGGTATCAGCCAGTTGGTAGGGTCACCTGCCGTGAAGGCGTTGATCCTGGCCGGAGGCTCCGGCACCCGCTTGCGCCCCATCACCTACACCAGAGCCAAGCAACTGGTCCCGGTGGCGGGCAAGCCGATCCTCTTCTACGGCCTCGAGGCGATCGCCGGGGCGGGCATCAAGGAGGTCGGGATCATCGTCGGTGACACCGCCGATGAAGTGCGCGCCGCAGTGGGCGACGGGTCGCGCTGGGGGGTGTCGGTCACCTACATCCCACAGGATGCACCGCTCGGTCTGGCGCACTGCGTGCTCATCGCACGCGATTTCTTAGACCAGGACGACTTCGTCATGTATCTGGGCGACAACTTGTTGGAGCAGGACCTCGGAGCGTTCGTCGAAGCGTTCGAGTCGGCTCGTATCGCAGCGGCCGCGCCCCGCCTCGACGGTGAGGACCGACCGCCCGCAGCCCAGATCCTGCTCAAGCGGGTCCCTGATCCGCAGCGCTTCGGGGTGGCGGAACTCGACGCGCAAGGCGGCGTGGCCCGCCTGGTGGAAAAGCCCACCGAGCCGCTTTCGGACCTGGCGCTGGTGGGCGTCTACCTCTTCGACGCCCGGGTGCACGAGGCGGTGGCCGCCATTGCTCCGTCACCGCGAGGCGAACTCGAGATCACCGACGCCATCGGCTGGTTGGTCGACCACGGATATCCGGTGCGGGCGGAAATCCTCGATGGCTGGTGGATCGACACCGGGAAGTTGACGCCCCTGCTCGAGGCGAACCGGCTGATTCTCGAAGGCGTAACACGTCATATTGCCGGTTCGGTGGACGCCGAGTCGCAGGTGGAAGGACGGGTAGTGATTGAAGTTGGAGCTCAGCTGATCCGGTCCATGGTGCGCGGACCAGCGTTCATCGGTACGGGCACCGTCATCGTCGACAGCTTTGTCGGTCCTTTTTCGGCCGTGGGCCAGCGTTGCCGGATCGAGCACTCCGAAATCGAACACTCGGTGCTCCTCGACGATGTGTCGGTCACCAACGCCGGGCGGATCGAGGACAGCCTGCTCGGCCACGGGGTGGAGGTAACCCGCTCTGCGCAGCGGCCTCGGGCCACCCGCCTTATGGTGGGCGATCACTCCCGGGTGGACCTCGGCTGATGGCGACGGTACGCGAATCCAAACTCATCACCGGGGTGTGGCACGTGGAGCCCGACGTGCACGGCGACGCCCGCGGACGCTTCGTGGAGACCTACCGCCGCAGCTGGTTCCCACTCGGCCGCGAGATGCTGCAAGGCAACCGGGCCGACCGCGCCGCGGGAGCCATCGTGGGCTTGCACTACCACCTCCACCAAGCCGACTACTGGCAGGTGACCAAGGGGACGGCGCGGGTGGTGCTGCATGACCTGCGGACCGGTTCGGACACCGACGGGGCCACCGAGGTGTTCAATCTGGATTCCGAGACCTGCCGCGGGGTGTTCATCCCGCCGGGAGTGGCGCACGGCTTCGCGTCGCTCAGCGAACTGACCCTCACCTACCTTGTCGACAACTACTACAACCCCGAGGACGAGCTCGGCGTGGCCTGGGACGACCCCGACATCGGGGCGGACTGGGGGGTCGCCGACCCGGTGCTTTCGCCGCGCGATCAGGTCAACCCCCGGCGCTCCGCCATCGATCCCGGCCGGCAGCCCTACGCCGGGTTGAGGCGCTGAGCGTGGCCAACCTCCTGGTAACGGGCGGTGCCGGTTTCATCGGCTCGAACTATGTGCGCTGGGTTCTGGCCCACACCGAGGACCGCGTTCGTATCTACGACGCGTTGACCTACGCCGGCAATCCTGCGACGGTGACCGAGTTGCAGGCCCTGGGCGGCGACCGGGTGGAGTTCGTCCACGCCGACATCTGCGATCCGGCGGCCATGGTGGCCGCCCTGGGGGGCATGGACATCGTCGTGCATTTCGCGGCGGAAAGCCACGTGGACCGATCTATCAGCGGCCCCGGGCAGTTCGCCGTCACCAACTGCGTGGGCACGAACGTGGTGTGCGCGGCGGCGCTCGAGGTGGGCGTGGGCAAGGTCATCCACATCTCCACCGACGAGGTGTACGGCTCCGTAGAGCACGGCGAATCGAGCGAGCGCGACCTGCTCGACCCCCGCTCGCCGTACTCGGCTTCCAAAGCCGGGTCGGATCTCATCGCCCGGTCCTATTTTTCGACGTTCGGGCTCCCGGTGGTGGTGACGCGCAGCTCCAACAACTTCGGGCCGTACCAGTACCCCGAGAAGATGATCCCCCTGTTCGTCACCAACCTGCTCGAGGACAAACGGGTCCCGCTCTACGGCGACGGGCTCAACCGGCGGGACTGGTTGCACGTGGAAGACAACTGCGCGGCCGTCGACCGTGTGGTGCGGGTCGGGGTGCCCGGCGAGATCTACAACATCGGCGGGGGCACGGAGCTGACCAACCGGGATCTCACCGAGCGGATCCTGGCCCTGGCGGGCCAGGGGCCGGACATGATCGAACCCGTCGCCGACCGTTTAGGCCACGACCGGCGTTACGCAGTGGACACCGCCAAGGTCGCCGGCCTTGGTTGGACCCCCACCATCGGGATCGACGAGGGCCTGGAAGCCACGTTCCGCTGGTACGTCGAGCACCGGGCCTGGTGGGAACCACTCAAAGCCCGGGACGCCGGCGCCCGGTGAGCCGGCCGGTTCGGGTACTTATCACCGGAGCCGGCGGCCAGCTCGGCCTGGACCTGGTCGCCGCGTTTTCGGCGGGCGGCGCCTACAAGGTGACGGGCCTGCAGCGGGCGCAACTCGACGTGGGTCAGCGCGATGCGGTGGCCGGCACCATTGACGGGCTCGCTCCCCACATCATTGTGCATGCCGGCGCGTGGACGGCCGTCGACGCCTGCGAAGGCGACCCCGACCGGGCGTGGCAGGTCAACGCCATGGGCGCCCGTCACGTGGCCGAGGCGGCGCGAGCGGTGGGTGCCTACCTGCTGTATGTGTCGACGGACTATGTCTTCTCGGGCATGGCGACCCGGCCCTACACCGAGTGGGACGACCCCGACCCGGCCTCGGTGTACGGACGCTCCAAGCTGGGAGGCGAGCGCGAAGTGCTGACGGCCAGTCCCGGCGCAGCGGTGGTGCGCACCTCATGGGTGTGCGGGCGAAACGGGGCCAACATGGTCAAGACCATCCTGCGCCTGGCCTCCGAACGCGACGAGCTCCACTTCGTCGACGACCAGTGGGGATGCCCCACCTTTACCGACGACCTGGCAGGGGCCATCGCGCAGCTGGCTGCCGCGAGGCTCCCGGGCCTGTTCCACGTCACCAACCAGGGGCCGACGACCTGGTTCGGCTTTGCCCGCGACGTGGTGGCCGCCGCCGGTGGCCGTCCCGAAATGGTGCACCCCATCTCCACCGCCGCCCTTTCCCCGCCCCGACCCGCTCCCCGGCCCGCCTACTCGGTACTGGACAACGCGGCACTCAGAGCATCTGGTCTGCCCCTTTTGGCGGACTACCACGAACCTCTGGCGCGCACCGTCGCCGCGCTAACCAACCGAGGGCAGACGAGCGAGAGGATCGCCACATGAGTCGACTCAGCATGATCGGCGCCGGCTACGTCGGCTTGACCACCGGGGCCTGCCTGGCCCATTTGGGACACCATGTGACCCTGGTGGACGTCGACAAACAACGCGTCGAAGGCCTCAAGGCAGGCCGCATGCCGATCCTGGAAGAAGGGCTGGCCGAAATGGTGGCGGAGGGCGTCGACGCCGGGCGCCTGTCGTTCAGCGTGGACGCCACGGCTTCGGTGGCCGACGCGGAGTTCGTCTTTTTGTGCGTGCCCACCCCGCGCGGCGCCGACGGCTCCGCCGACCTCCGTTTCGTGCGCGACGCGGCCCGCCAGATCGGTCCGCACCTGCGGGCCGACGCAGTGGTCGTCACCAAGTCCACGGTGCCGGTGGGCTCCGCCGCCGCGGTGGCCACCGCCTTGGGCCGGCCCGACATCGCCGTGGTGTCCAACCCGGAGTTTCTTCGTGAGGGCACCGCCATCTACGACTGCATGCACCCTGACCGCATCGTCATCGGCGGCCTCGACG
>Ga0182030_10000531_pt1 | contig 72499 bp, 49 predicted proteins | sample 812S3MmetaG_FD_121299 | JGI IMG/M metagenome (GOLD analysis project Ga0182030, IMG submission 121299) | Permafrost microbial communities from Stordalen Mire, Sweden - 812S3M metaG (Illumina Assembly) | ecosystem: Environmental > Terrestrial > Soil > Wetlands > Permafrost | place: Sweden...
TCCAACGGCGAAATGCGGAAGCTCCTCGACCGGAAGATCGCCGAGCAGAATGGACTCTGCGCTCTCTGCAAGGAGAGGTTCACCGAGTACGGCGACGTGGTGCCCGACCACATCCATCCCCGTTGTATGGGAGGAGCGTGGAGAGACGATCATCCGAAAAACATTCAAGCTGTCCACTGGTGGTGCAACGGGGAAAAGGGATCGAGCCGAGGGTAACGCTGGCCGGGTGCCGTCTATCCTGTTCCATGGTCGACAGGTTCTGAAAGCCGGGGAGAGTGATTCATATTAGGTTACGACTAAGAAGTTGCAAATGGCGTTTGTATCAAGCCGCTGGCGCGGCGGACGCTGCTCCGTAGGCGTCCCCTGGGATTGTTGGCCTTGTAAGGCTGGGGTAACAAGGAGGTTCTTGTGAACCATCTTCGGCATAAGATGCTGGATGGGCATAGGCGAGATCTGTAGTCACAAGTTGGCACCGCAACAGGAAACAGCCCCTGCCCTCGGCGCCATTCTCCGCGTGCCGACAGAACGCGACCAAAACACCGTATTCGCATCCAATAGTGAATGGATTCACCCGACATCGTCCCCAACGCGCCGCAAGCTGCAATTGTTTTGACTGGCCCGGAGATTCGCTTCGGCTTTGACAACACGTATGCGCGGTTGCCGGAGCACTTCTACGCGCGATTGAATCCCACACCGGTGGCGGCGCCACGTCTCGTGATGCTGAATGACGAACTGGCGCGGGAACTGGGTCTTGATGCGGACGCCCTCAGGAGCGAGCACGGGGTTGAGGTTCTGGCCGGCAACCTCGTGGCTAAGGGGTCCGAGCCCGTGGCGCAAGCCTATGCCGGCCACCAGTTTGGGACCTTCGTCTCTCAACTTGGCGACGGACGCGCCAACCTGCTGGGTGAGGTGATGGGGCGTGACGGTGTGCGCTACGACATCCAGCTCAAGGGATCCGGGCGGACTCCTTTCTCGCGTGGCGGCGACGGCAGGGCCGCGCTCGGGCCCGTGCTTCGCGAGTACATTGTGAGCGAGGCGATGGCGGCGCTCGGCGTGCCCACCACCCGGGCACTGGCAGCCGTCACCACGGGAGAACGGGTGCTTCGGGATGGAGCATTGCCGGGAGCTGTGCTGACACGGGTGGCGGCAAGTCATCTGCGCGTGGGCACGTTTCAGTACTTCGCGGCACGAGGCGACACGGAAGGCGTGCGCGCGCTTGCTAACTACGCGATCGCCCGCCACTATCCCCAGGCGGCTCAGGCCGGGCAACCTTACCGGGCGCTGTTAGAGGGCGTAATCGCCCGGCAGGCGCAGCTGATTGCGCAATGGATGCTGGTTGGTTTCGTTCATGGCGTGATGAACACGGACAACACTTCGATCTCTGGGGAAACAATCGATTACGGCCCATGCGCCTTCGTGGAGACCTATGATCCGGCCACGTTCTTCAGTTCAATTGACCATGGCGGACGCTATGCATATGGCAACCAGCACCGCGCGGCGCTCTGGAATCTGGCGCGGCTGGCCGAAGCTTTGCTACCGGTTCTCCTAGAGGAGACAGGGGACGAAGCGGAAGCGGTGGCCTTGGCCAACGGGGCGCTCGGCGCATTCGAGCCGCAGTTCCAAAGCGCCCGCACAGCAGGGCTGCGCCGAAAGCTAGGCTTGTTTGCGGAGCGCGAAGGAGATGCGGCTCTGGCGGAAGATCTTCTGCAACACATGAAAACCAACCACGCTGACTTCACTTTGACCTTTCGCAAGCTGTGCGATGCTGCGGCCTCGCCGGAAGGCGACGTGGGAGTGCGGACGTTGTTCGCCGATCCCAGCGCGTATGACGGCTGGTCTGTTCAATGGCGCGAACGTCTCAGAGAAGAGCCTATAGACGGGCAGGCGCGTGCTGCCGCGATGCGGCGCGTGAATCCAGTCTTCATTCCGCGCAACCACATGGTGGAAGCGGTGCTTGATGCGGCCACCTGGCGGCAGGACTTCCAGCCGTTCGAGGAGTTGCTGGACGCTGTCACGCAGCCATATGCGGAGAGGCAGGGGCTTGAGCGTTACGCAACGCCTGCCCGTCCCGAGGAGCGTGTTCTGCAAACCTTCTGCGGCACGTGACCTGCTGGCGTTGAAACTCCTCTGCGATCCGCAGCTTGTCCGCTCTCCGCCCATATCGTCCACACATAAACCGGGGCTACCACCTCACTGTCGGCCCACTCGATCCAAAATCACTCGCGCCAGGTTCACGCTGTCAGAGACCACGGCGGTGAGACGAGGAGAAGGGCGGCTAATATCCGGATCTCGCGCGAGGCGAACGGCCGCTATAATCGCCGCGGCAATGACCAGCGTCGATTTCAGTCGCGTCTGCTCTTGCATCTGCTCCGCCCAGGCTTCCCGCTCCCGCGCAATGGCTCGCTTCATCTCGCCCATCAATGCACCGTGGTTCGCGCCGGTTTGGGACCGAGTCTGTACGAGAGATTGCCTTGAAAAATCTCAGATGGAAGGTAATTTCTCTTCTCTCCGCACAGCGGGCATTTCGCTGCGATCCACGAATCTGGCATGGTGCCTACTGGAGCGGGGATGTTCTCACCGCATTTCTTGCAGCGGATCGTGAAGTCGCAGTGCCGAATTTGCGGAAGGTTGAACACGAGTGCCAGTATAGGAGAACAAAAGGCGAATCTTCAATGTGGATTTCCACTGAGGAAAACCCAACCGGGCATCTGAGAGCGAATGACAGAAATCTAATCAATTCAATTTAAATGGCTTAGCGCGCGACCTATTGATCTAAGTGCGGCGATCTGGCAGTATAAAGGGCAAAGTGATCGGACCGCTATGCGAATTGCGTCTTCCCCCACCCTTCGCATCGCTGCCGGTTCGCTGTCGGCCGCCCTGCTGAGCATTGTCGGGTATCAAGTTTCCCGGCGGTGGATCTCTCACGGTCCAGAGGCGCTGCTGGAGCGAGCCGACGATCTGTCATGGCTTTTGAACTCGGACTTGGTTGCAGGTTCTGCATACCGCGCCCAGGCAAGGACTGATCTCACCAAACCTGCTCTCGTCGGTTCCGCGCCCAACAGTGGGCCGAGTATCTGCGCGGCCATCAAAATTTCGAACTGGATCGCGAACCTGGATATCTATTTTGCGGTTGACCGCCCGTTCACCCCACGATCTCCATTTGCGCACTTCTGCACTGAGCAGTTGGCAATCCAGCTCAGAATGACGGACTAACTGACCGCAGCACCAGACTGCGAACCCGCGCTCTCCCAGAGAGCTGATTCATCGGACAAAATGGCTTCTTCGCGACTTTTCCGCATTGGCAAGCGAATCGCTCTTGTCCTGTTGGCACTGATCGTTGTCCTGGGCGGAGCGTATTACTACGCCGTCATGCCACATCGTCCTCACGTTCCGGTGGGGTCGGCCGAGGATATTTTGTTTCAAGCGGATACTCTTGCGTGGAACGACCGGTGGGACGAGGCTGGGCCACTTTACCAGCGTGCCGAAACTCTATTTCGAACTCAAGGAAATCAGGCTAAAGCCCTGTATGCAGCCGTGAGCCAGATCCCGCCAAATCAATCAGTCGATATTCCGGCTACAATCTGGTCCCTCACTGCTGATCTTGCCCAACCGGGAGCCTCCGATCCCGAAACTCGCCTGCGTATCCTCACGGTGCGCGGAATCCTTCAGACGAATCAGGACGCAGCACAGGCGCACGCAACCTGGGAAGAAGTCGAGAAACTCGCAAGGAAGCTGCGCCACTACGAGCTAGCGACGCGAGCGGTCGGCGAACAAGGAATCGCGGCCTTTATTCTCGGCGATGCCCTCACAGCCAAAAAGCAGGTGATTCTCGCGTGGACCCTGGCGAAGCCCGAGTTGGACCCTGCAGCTCGGATTCGTTATGCGTCCACATACGGGGCTGGGCTGGTAGCTGTAGGCAGGTATGGCGAGGCCATGACCCCGTTAAACGAGGCGATCAAAATCGCGGGGGCTCACCCCGAGGTTGCCTATCCGACGCTTGCCATCAGCACCAAGATCAATGCCTTTGTGGGACTTCGTCGCTACACGGAAGCGCTCGAACTCGCGAACGATTCACTGAGCCGCCTCAAAGAGACTCCATTCGACGGGCAAAAGACTCAAGTCTACCTATCCCGCGGCACGATCGAAGCCAGTCTCGGCAATCGAATCGCCGCGATCTCTGACATGCGGACAGCGCTTGGTCTCGCCGATCATATGCACAATTTTCGCGGATTGACCGATGTGGGCGGAACGCTCGCGCAGACATACTTCGATGGTGGACAGTTGCACGAGGCGCTTGATGCAATCAACGCTGCGATCCAGGCCAACACCAAAATCCCCAATGAGCTCTACCTTGCCCCCGCCAATCTCGCTCTAAAGGCTAAGATCCTCGACAAGATGGGAGACTCCGAAGCCGCGGACAGCCTTTTTCGAAAAAGCACGACTCTAGTCGACGCCATGATTCAGCGCGCTTCAACGGTCGGCGTGGAGCGTCAACTCCTGGCCGAGATGAGCGACATCTATTCCGCCTATTTCGCTTCACTCTGCCGGCAGGGCCACTACGATGACGCACTCAAGGTCCTCGAAAAGGTGCGTGGACGACTTGAAGCAGAAGCCTTGCAGCATCACAGTTCCCAGCCTCTCCACGCCCCTACTCAGCAGGAACAGGAATTGACGCGGCTCAATGTCGACTTGATCAACACTGATGATCCGAAAAAACGGGATGCCCTGATGAGCGCCATCTACCAAGCAGAGATCAGTTCGGGGCCGAGCAAGCTGGCTGCTGTTTCCATTGTTCATCCCGTACCGTTGCCTCAGCTTCAGCGCGTTCTTTCGCAAGACCAATTGCTGATTGAGTATGTCCTGGCAAGTCCAACCTCCTATGCCCTGGCCATCACCAGATCGGGGATTCATGCATATTCGCTCCCCTCAAGGGACGCGATTGAGGCCAACGCGACAAAATACCGCAACGAGATCCATGCCAAATTGACCGATCCAACACTTGCCCAGACTTTGTTCAGAGAGCTGCTCGCACCAATCCAGGACTATGCGGAGAAGAGGGACCTGGTTATTGTTCCCGACGGTCAGCTCCACCTGTTGCCATTCTCGGCATTGGTCAACAAGGATGCATACGTACTTTCATCCCACACTGTGGATGTTGTGCCATCGTCTACCGCATTCGCAATTCTGATCAAGCGGTCCGAAGAAAAAGAAAAACCGCAAATGCCGTATATAGGGGTGGCGGCTTGGACTCAAAACGCGGACAGCCGCAATCCGATCCTGCGCGCGATTAGCGGCCCTCGACGAAGTGAATTCGTTCCGTTACCTCACAGTGAAGCGGAAGTCGAAACCATCGCTCACGATCTGCCAAGTCCGAACACGATCCTGCTCGGCGCCAATGCAACCGAAACCCGGTTCAAAGAATTGTCAACTGAAAGCACCGAAGTCATCCATCTTGCCCTGCACGGCTATGCAGATATCGACTACCCCGATCGCTCGGCTCTAATATTCGCACCGGAGGTTAATGGACCTAACGACGGATTGTTGCAGGCGCGCGAGATTCGCGAACTCCACATCAAAGCGAAGCTGGTCACCCTGTCTGCTTGCGACACGGGGGTCGGACCGGTTGGAGAGGCTGATGTCGCTAACGTGGTTAACGCATTCATAGAGGCCGGAGCCGATTCAGTCGTCTCTACTTTGTGGGACCTCGAGGATGAGACCACTGAGCATCTAATGACAGTGTTCTATTCGAAGCTCGCCTTGCACCAGCGGAAGGTCGATGCGCTTCGTTCAGCGCAGCTCGACTTACTCAATCAAGGACTTTCGCCATATTTCTGGGCCGGCGTCCAAATCGTTGGCGATCCCTATGGAACACTCTGATGAAACGAGGACACTCTATGACGATTTCCAGGTCGCAACGCGAGACGATTCTCGCAAGGATCCAGAAGCTCGTTGCCGAGAAATACTTCGATCCCAATTTCGACGAGTCGGTGTGGAACGGAATTGTGGAACAACACCGCAGGACGATCGTTGATGCAAAGACCGAGGGGGCATTCGAGAACTCGGTTGCTGCGATGCTTGCGGAGATGGCGCCGAGCCCTCTCGCACTGCTGTCAGACCGCACGCTCATTGCGCCGCCAAACGCAATCAACGCGAGCTTTTCGGTACGGACCGTTGACGGTCGACCGCATTGGGTTTTCAAGGATGTTCTACCTGGAGGAGTTTCGGCGCGAGCGGGTATCAAAGCTGGCGATGTTCTTTTATCGGTTGGCGGTAGGCCCGTCAATCCGTCGGTTTCCGATGGCGCAGCCCCGAAGTTTGAAATGCAACAAAGCTTCAAAGTCGTCATTTTGCGCGGCGATCCTCCCGAGGAAATGACGGTTTCGCTTGAAACCCCGGTCCCCAAATACAAAGACAACCCCTATTCTGAGCCGACCGCACTCGCGACCGGAACTCAAACGGGCAACATCTCTTATCTCCGTGTGAGCCTGTTCCCTGGAGCCATCGGGATCGACTTCGCGAATGAACTCGATTCGATCTTTGCAGGCCGTTTCAAGAACGCTGATCGGCTGATCATTGATATGCGCGGAAATCCGGGCGGTGGTATTGGTGGTCTCACTCTGATGAGCTATCTCACTCCCGACCGCCACCCGATTGGCTACAGCAAGAGCCGAGAAATGGCTCTTAACAATATCCCCCCCGACACTCTACCAGTCTTCGACAAAGTCCCACGATCGAAACTGGCATTGCCCCGTCTCGCAATCAAGTTTCTGGGAAAGACTTCGATTTTCCTCTACACTGAGGCGCTTGGCCGGCGGAATTGGCATGGCCACACCGCCATTTTGGTCGATGAACACACAGCCGGCGCTGCTGAAATGGTCGCCCAATTTGCCCAAGAGAACGGTTTGGCGACGATAGTGGGAATGAAGACGCCTGGGCGTCTCGTGACGCGGAGAGCGAGTAAGCTCGGGTTTGGCTATCGGCTGGTGATTCCGATCGCGGCCTATGTGAGCGCCAAGGGGACCCAGATTGAAGGAAACGGGATCAGCCCGGATATTCCCATCCCTTGGTCCTTCGAGGACGTCGCTGCCGGCATAGATCGGCAATTGATTGGTGCCGTCGAAGCCCTCCGTGCCGCTTAGGTGGGCAACTCTCGGCGACTTCAGTGGAAGACTGCAAAAGAATTGGGGCTGGGACTCCCGGCCAGTGCGTACCATGCACGGGGAAGTTTAATTCTGGTGGTCGGACTGATAGAGCCGGACACACTGATTGAATTTGGTTGGCGCTCGCGAAGCCTGGAACGCGAAAATCAACTTGAGCATGCTGCAACGTCACTTCAGACGGACCTTCAGTCAAAACAGGCAAATTGAAAGCTGAATTGACCTTCGTTCACCGAGTATCCGAGGGTTCGATGAGCGCATCGCCTGGATTGTTCGACACTTGCCAACTGCGCTTTACCGATCGGCACGAGCAGGCGTTAAGGCAGACATATGCGCACTGGGCTATCCTGCCCAGTGCGCACCGGACTACTATCGATCCGTTGATGCTTCCTGCTTTCGGAACGATTTACCACTGAATCTTCAACGCGAACTGGAAGACACGTGCGGCTTGTGCTTCCGTGATCTGCCCAAATGCAGGCGAGTTCATGTCGAAGACTGGCGGTATCAGGTTGACATGGTTGGTCGCGTTGAAGGCCTCAGCCCGGAACTGCAATTTTGATTTCTCAGTGATCGCAAAGTTCTTGTCGATAGAAGCATCCAGGCTGCCATAGGCGGGGCCATCGACGCTGTTGCGCCTCTCGTCGCCAAACTGCCCGGCATTCGCGACCGGATCGAGTCGCTGAAACGCGGAAGGAGATACCCATTGCGACACCTTGTGCGGGGCTCCGTTATTCGGATTGCCGACGACATTGGGCCGGTCCCCAAACATGCCCGAAACCCCGGGGTGCGGCGCCTGCAACGAAACATTCGCCGAGTCGTAAACCGTGAAGGGCGTGCTGGAGTTCACGGCGAGCAGAGCATTGAATTGCCAGCCATCCAGGACAGTCCGGGACAGACTCGTGAGACCGCGCGCAAACGGAATAGCGTAGGTCACGCTCCCGGCAAAGCGATGGCGCGAATCGAAGAGTGAGCGCCCGTGTTCAGCTTTCAGATCCTGGTTGTTCTGGGCTATGTCAAGTTCCCCAAGCACGAGCCAGGGAGCTGGACCGGACATATGAAGGCTCGATGAGTAGTCCAGATCTTTGGAGAAGGTATACGCCAGCGTGTAGTTCAGGTCCGGCGTGCCGCGGCGGGTCAGTGAGACCTGTGCAGAGTGGAAGGTTGAGTTCGCATTTCCCTCCACCAGACCGGCAGTGCCCAACGTGCAGGTGCCAGTTGTCAGCGTGCAGCCGGAGTAGAGCCGGCGCCGAGGGGAGTTCGCGAAGGTCGCACCAGGTTGATAGATTGCGGGATTCGCTTCTACCAATCGCGGCAAGCGGGTTCCTTTGGACCCAATGTATCCGACGGAGAGGTTCTGTTTGCCGAGGGTTTGGTCGATGGTAAAGTTCCAGTCCTGCGCATAGGGCGGCAGCAGGTTGCGATCAATGGTGAAGGTGGAAGCTGGAAGAGCAAACTGGCCGGGCGCAAATGGGTTGCTTATACCTGTGAGCGGGTTGGCGAAGTTGATCTTTGTGTATCCGGTTAGAGTGCGCACCACCGTTTGCCCCAGTGCGCTGCTGGTGGCGCGGAAGGGCATGCCCACGCCGTTCAGCAGTTCGTCGTAAAAGATGCCATAGGCTGAGCGGATCACCGTATGGCTATTCCCAAACGGATCCCATGCAAAGCCGACGCGAGGGGCGAAGTCCCCCTTGAAGATGGGCGCAATGGTGTCGGGTACGCCCGCATCTCCCGGGAACAAGATGCCCGTGGGCGCACTGGAGTACACCACGGACTGTTTTCCAGGAGCCCAGGCCATCATGCGATTGTGGATGTCTCGGAACGGCGTGGTGATCTCGTAACGCACGCCGTAGTTCAAAGTAAGCGTCGAGCTGATGCGGTACTCATCCTGTGCGTAGGAGCCCAACTCCCAGCCACGCAGATCGCGGTTGAAGTCGCCCCCGGCCTGAGTAAATATATCCGGCTTACCCAGCAGGAAGTTAGCCATCGAGTTGTTGGTGTAGCCCTGAACGGTAAAGGAAAAGGTGCCCGAAGCAAAGTTCGATTGGTAGCCGTTGATCTGCGTCCGGCGGAACTGAGAGCCGAAACTGGTAACGTGTTTGCCCTGTGTGTGGGTCAGGTTCGCGCTGAATGCGTAGTCGTTCTGGACGCTGTCGCGCGGGTTGATGACCGGATCGCCCACGTTGGAGTAGCCCTGGGTCATGATCAGTGGTGCGCCCGTGGCCGAAGCCCATGTGGAGGAGTATCCAAAGCCGAATGCCTGGGGTGAGAAGCCGGAGTTGCGCTTATCGAGAACGATGTGGCTCTGAAAGAAGCTGACGTTCGCAGTCAACACCGTATGCGGAGAAAAGGTGTGCGTTTCAGTGAGTCCGCCCAGGTGTGTGTTGGAGTAGTAGCCGACGGGAAACCCTGGAACATCGGCGCCGAGTTCCGAATACGGACTGTGGAGTCCCATCGTCGAGTAGCTGTAGCGCGCGTTCAAAACATCCGCGCTGCGCAGCAGCCAGTCGGCTTTTGCACCGCCCTGGTCACTGTCTAACTGGCTCAGGTTTGTGGTTTGGGCCAGGTGCGGATTTTCCAGCGTGTTGGGAACGGGAAAGTACTGGAAGTATTTCGCGGTGATCGCGTTGACCTGACCGGTAAGATCGTTGCCCAGGGGCGCTCGTGTGGAATTCAAAAGAATAGGCGCATCGGCCGAGAAGTCGCCACTGCGTTCCGCCACCGTTGGCACAACCACGCCATGCGTGATGTCCTGATTTTCGCGAAGACCTTCGTAGTACGCGAAGAAGTAGGCGTGGTTATGGACGATGGGGCCGCCGATCGTGCCGCCGTACTGGTTCTGCTTGAGCTCTTCCTTCCGCGGCGCAAAGTAGTTGTTGGCATCGAGCGCGTCGTTGCGCAGGAACTCATACAGCGTTCCGTGGACCTGATTCGTTCCGGAACGGGTGACAATTGTGGTAATACCACCGCTGGTCCCGCCGAACTCAGCCGGGGCGGTCGTGGTCAGAATGCGGAATTCAGCCATCGAGTCGGCTGGCGGCCGGTATGCGTACCCTCCGTCCATACGGTTGATGTTGCGCATCCCATCCACGAGGAAGGTATTGGACTCCGGACGCATGCCGTTGACTTCATAGTTTTGTCCAATTCTCCGGAAGTTGTTCTGCACCGTCAAACCCGAGGAGGTCGGACGTACTCCAGGCTGAAGAATGCCGAGCTGGGAGAAGTTGCGCCCATTGAGCGGCAGATTCGCAATCTCTGTTTCGCTCACCACCGCGCCTTGCGCGATCTCATTGGTTTGCAGTCCTGCTGCCTCGGCGCTCACCTCGACGGTCTGCTGGTCAGTCGCGGGAGCAAGTTGCACGGCGATCTGAGACTGGTTTCCAACATCCAGGTGTATCCGCGAGTCGGCCCAGGTTGCGAAGCCCGGAAACCTTACTTCCACCCGGTAATCGCCGATGAACAACTCCTGAAACGAGAACTCACCGTTATTATCCGAGCGCTGCACATGCCGCTGCGCCGTGTCACTCGACGTGATAACAACTTCGGCGCCCGGCACGACAGCCTTGGTTGCATCCGTCACTACGCCCCTCAAAGAGGCGGTCGCGCTTTGACCCAGTGCAGCGTTGGATAGCACCGAGAGAGTCATCGCAAGACTTAGAAGTAGAACAATGCGTCTCATTCAATATCCTCACAAAAAAGAATGGAACCTGATCATGACTGAGTTGCAGGACTCTCGCAATGAGATTTCCGCACTCGATAAGTGTTGTTGGTTTTTGGGTTTCTTCATCGGCGAAGCAGAGCCCCCACGCCTGTTCACGCGGTGTTGACGGACAACGAAAAAGTCCGGATGGCCGACCCCAAAGGTCATTCCGGCGCTGTCGAGGGAAGTCTGATGGGATAAGTGCAGCAAGGCGGTAACAAGGTGTGGTGCAACCAGCAGAACTACATCTCACAGATCGCCCCATCTGTTCCTTTCTTCGCTTGCGACCGGCAGAGCGTCTCCCGCACACATCCCAATGCGCTCCCAATTCGGAGTCACCTGACCCGGCGTGAAGAACATGCCGGATAATTCTGTCGGGGAGTTAACTAGCAACAGTACGCCGCTTCGAATTGCGGCACATCGGCTGATGGGTGCGCTCCGAACTCAATCCTAAGTTGGAGCAACGAAGTGATCCGCATCACGAAGAGGTCAATATTTGAAGGCGCGTACAGCCTATCGAAACAGGCAGTCAAGCCGGTTCACTCTCTAATATGATCTGCGCGGTAAATCGATCAGTCCGTGAAACGCGGTTCTGTGCCAATGCGCGCGTTATCCGCCGAGGTGCTCATTGACGTGCAGGGATCTCGGCGATGTATCCCTATTCGGCCTGCCCTTGGGGGGAGTAGGTACCCTTCCATCACGTTGACGCGTAATACGTAATCGGCTCTCGGCTTCAGCAACTCAACCTTGGTGACGACCTCGAACGTTCGTCATCCGCCTACCGATGGGGCATCCGCCAAGACCGGCATCGCCCTGGATAGAGCCCAACCAGCACAGATTGAGCTATTCGCTCGCAAGAAATCTCGCCGATTCATAACTCACCTCGAAAATCATCGCCAACGACAATTGGGTGGAGGACCAGCGCCTGATTCAAATCAGACAAATTCAGCGCAAAGTGCGGAATCGACGCGCGATTCCGCGTGAACCCTCAACACCTACCACGTTATGCGCATAGGCGGCTGGTCTTTCGATTTCACGGCTCAGAGCCTCAGCAGCCACCCTTCGTGGAACAGCAGTCTGTTTTCTCGTCCTGAGATTTTGAATTGGAAGTGAGCTTGTTTCGCGGTTTTTGCGAAAGAATTTGCGAACGCAGCTTGCAACTTCGTCTGGCCGCTCAAGAGGAACAAAATGTCCCGCATCGAGCGTGACAAGCGTTGAGTTTGGGATGAGCAAAGCCGCTCGTTCTGCGAAAGAAGCAGGCAAAACATCACGCGTCCCATGAAAAACCAGCGTGGGCATGGGTAATTCAGGAAGTATCGCCGGGATTCCACATAAAATATCTTCCGGTCTTCCCCAACGCACCAGTCGCATAAATCGCCAGGCGCCCGCAATTCCGGAAAATGGTTTGTGAAACGCCCGGAGGAGGACTCGATTGGCCTTGGCGTCTATCGCTCGTCGCATAGCAATCTGCCAGAAGATGAAGTGAACCAATGGAGCCAGCACTTCTCCAAGCAGCGGTTTCCTGAGCGGGCTTAGAAGATAGAAAGGCTTCAGGTCGGGAAAGATCGCAGGCGACAAGAGAACAAGGCACGCCACGTTGCCCCCAAAGCGGCTGGCGTAGTGAACGGCGATCGCTGAGCCTGCGTCGTGTCCAACAACGTGCCATTTTGTTACGCCATTCTGAATACGGAGCTCTTCTATCTGCGCTGCCATGCGATCGAGATAATCGGAGCTATATGGCGCGAACGGCGTGGATCCCATACCGGGCAGGTCGACCGCAACGCACCGATAATTGCGTGACAGCTGCCCAATCACCTGATCCCAGAGCTTATGGTTTGTAGGCATGCCATGGATGAAGAGTATGGCATCGCCCTTACCTTGGAATTTGAAGTGCACGGCGCTGCTCCCTTCTCTCACCGCGCGGCTGCGACGAGTTGCCGGATCGCGGAGGAAAGAACCGGCTAAGTCGTGAAGCCACCCATACCGTTGCCCGCAGTGCAACCAGGGAAGAACAAAAGAGGACCGTTTTGAGGAGCCGCTTTGGCCGCACGCGGGAATATGCGAGGTTAGCGAGCCATGCCGGAACGGTGTAAGCGCGGGCAATGCCGAATAATCCCAATCGAGCGCGAAGATGCGTTTCGTAAAACATCTTCTCGATCAAGCTATTGAAGTAGCGGCCGACGCCCATGACTCGAATGTTGTAAGCAACTCTCGCCAAAGCGGGAATGATTTCTCTCTCCCGATACTTGCAAACCAGGCTGGCGGACTCGGCGGCATGGCGCAGCGCTGCGGTTACTCCGTTGCCGGTAATCGGGTCTGACTGCGAGGCTGCTTCGCCGACGATGATCCAGTTCGGTCCGCAAACGCCTTGGTAAGTGCGGCAGAGAAACGATGTTGCCGCGACTCGTTGGTGAGGGTTCTCCTTGATGAGAGACTCCAGGCGCGAGAACTTCAGCATCTGCCCCGCAAGTACGTCTTCATTTGTCAGGCCATTTGCTCGTTGAACTTTCACTTTCGATCCGGGTGCGACATACCCGATGCTGCTGACGCCGGGCTGGATGGGGATCTCCCAGATCCAATCCATGTATTCGCTTCCTGGGCTGAGCATGTAGAGCGTTGTTCCCTCTACCCAATCTTGTGTAGGAAAGTGCGCCCAAAGCGCGACCTTGCGCGGTCCATATGCGACAGACGACAGCTTGAATTCCCTACCGAGCAAGCTGGCCGCGGCGCCGGATGCGTCGATAAACCAGGGGGCTCGAATAGAGCGGCCTTCCGCTGTGGCAACGCTCAGGATTCGACGATCGCAAATCTCAAAGCCGACGACTCGCTCGTGAAGGGTGCGGATTCCGTGGGCTCGCGCCGACTGCTTGAGCCGTTCGTGCATTTGCTGGCGATCCAGGTGCAATGTACGAACTTCCACATTCCAAGGGCGCTCGGCGAGCCATGCACCGGGAAGGAACTCCTCTCGAGAGCCGTCAGTTGCAACTACGGTAATGTGGCGCTTGAACGTGGCTGCGCCGGAGGCCACCAACTCTTCCATCGTCAGGCCGAGTTGAGCAAATAGCTGGGGGGCCGACCAGTCGAGAGATTCGCCAACTATCTGGGGAAACGACTCCCGGGCCTCGATGCATACTACTCGCAAGCCGCCACGCGCGAGGTGAATGGCAGCCGCCTGTCCGGCAAGGCCTCCGCCGATCACGACAGCGTCGGCATGGAGTTCCGCGTTGTGGTCCGGCCTCGCGTCAGCCATAGGGTACCTTGATTACCTACGCGCCGTGTGGGAGGCGCAGATCGCTGCACGGCAAGGCTACAGGAATTCGTGAACGCGCGGCATCCATCGAAAGGTTGAATCAGAAGAGATCATTGGGAGAGGCATGCGGCGGGGACCGCGGTCTAGACTCCTGTTTCAGGCGCTAGGAGAGCCGGTCGGAAGCTCTCCGGACGATACCTGGTTGCCCGGCTCATAACCCAATCGATTGACCCACATACCGCAAGTGTTGCCAGAGATGCCCAGAGTACTGGCCGCGACATCGGCACGAGAAGCATAGTACTCAAAGACTCAAGAACGATGAGGAACAGCAGGAGCAACACGATTGCGTGCCGTTTCATGTGCGAGCAAATTAGCGCGCCCAGTGGCGCTCCAACCGCGACCACGGGCACGGCCGCCAGCCAATAACCCATCACCGCTGGGGTAAAGTCTCCCAGGACGAAGACGTGCAACAAAAAGCCCGGAATAGTAACCATCGTCATCAGAATGACAGTAGTGGGCGTGACAATCTTTTCGTTGATGCGGAACAGCAGCACCATGACCATGAAGATAACGGAGTTCTCGCCTGTTCCGACCAGCGCGCTCACCACTCCTCCTACAAACCCGGCCGCGACGAGAATGCTCTTCTCGCGAGGCCCGAAGATCGGCATGCACGGATTCCGCGACACGGTCTTCTCGCGATTGACCAGCAACAGAGCTACGCCCAGGCTGCTCACAAGCACCGTAAACGACGTGCGCACAATGACCGGCGGAACAAATGGTGCAACTAAGTAGGCTCCGAAGACGACCCCGAACACGCCCGGGATTCCGGCATAGAAGAGCACTCGCCGCTCAATCGGGATGCGGAGATACAGGATACTCAACGTCGCCGATCCCATGCCAAGGCTTTGGATTGCAAGCGAGAAATTTCGCGCGTCATACGGAGCGATGTGGAGCAGTTTCGTGAAGATGGGAAAGGCGATCGCTCCCCCGCCCTCGCTGGTGCCGCCGCCGACCATAGAACCGAAAACCATGGTAAGTGCAACTCTCCAGTCCGCAATCAGGTGGTGGATTGCGAGCCGACCCCCGAAAGCCAACCACATCACCCAAACAAAAAGCGCGATAGTGAGGTTGACGAGGAGCGCGCTTCTTGTCCTTGGTTTCTCTTGCGAGGTTGTTGCGTTGCACGCGAAGGCGGGTTCGTGGATAGGACTCGACATGCGTCGCAGGGTCTCCAGAATGTTTGCTTTACAGGGGACAGGAACCCTAACCCTCAATCATCGCCTGCGACCCAAATTTGCGCATCCATCGAAAGGTGGGGAGCGAGATTCAGTTACAGTCATGATATAAGGGTTATCCAACGCTTGTCCCAAATCTCCGCCGGATTGGTGACGATGCCCCTCCTCATCCAGATACCCGTCGTGATACTCGTGACCCTGGCCTCAGCTTCCGTGGCTCGCAGACTCGGCCAGTCACGGGTCATCGGCGAGATCGTGGGGGGGATTCTTTTGGGCCCCTCGGTTTTCGGCCGCCTCGCGCCCACAGCCGAGGGTGCGCTCTTTCCGCCATCCTCAATGGCGTCGTTCGAAATTCTATCCACGGTGGGGCTCATTCTTTTTCTGTTTCTAATTGGGATGGAAGTGAACATTGAGCACCTCTACCATCAACGCGCAACTGCGGCCCTGTCCAGCACGCTGAGTATTTTGGCGCCGTTTGCTATCGGCATTCTGCTTGCCCATCCTCTGCGCACCCGTTTTGCCCCGCAAGGAATCGAAAATTTGCCATTCGTGATGTTTCTTGGCATCGCGATGAGCATCACGGCGTTTCCCGTACTCGCGCGCATCCTCGAAGAACGAGGGATCCAGAGCACCAGGTTAGGAACGACTGCCATCACTTGTGCCGCGGTGGATGACCTGGTTGCGTGGGTACTCCTTGCGGTCGCGCTGGCGTTGGTCGGCGTGGGCGGTGGTCCGTTATCTATGGCCATTCGGCTCCTGGGCCTGGCGATCTATCTGCTGGTGCTGATTGGTGTGGTCCGGCCGATTGCCTCTCGATTTCTTCGCTTGCGACAGAGTCGAGGCCTTTCCATCGAATTGCTCGCGGTCATGGTCGCTTTCGCCTTCGCCTCCGCGGCAACTACGGATGCGCTCGGCCTTCATCCACTCTTCGGAGCGTTCCTTGCCGGCGTATGTTTTCCTCGCATCAACTCACTGCGGGAGACATTGCGTGGGCGCCTCGAGATGCTGGTCTCGGTTCTGCTGCTCCCGCTGTTTTTTGCACTTACAGGAATGCGCACGCGCCTCGATTTACTAGACAAGCCAATCATGTGGCTTTGGGCCGGGATCGTGCTTTTGGCCGCCATGTTCGGAAAGATCGGTGGAGCGACAGCGGCGGCACGTTGGACCGGACAATCCTGGCGTGACTCGCTAGCTCTCGGGGCGCTCCTCAATACGCGAGGGCTCGTAGAGTTGATTGTCCTCAATATCGGTTATAACGTGGGCGTATTCTCACCCACGCTCTTTACAATGCTTGTCGTCATGGCTCTCGTTACTACCATGTGCACGACACCGTTCCTGAATCTGCTCGGCATCCAGAATGAGGGCTTGCGGAAGCAAAAGACCGGCGGCAAGCACATGCCGCCGCCCGTGCTCAACTCATGACTATATCCAGTCCGTTGCAAACCTGCATGTCTCAGTGCCGGTAGATGCCGCTGTGCGGGTGGTAATGCTCCCAGTCGAACCAGTAGTCTTTTAATGCATCAATCTGTGTCAGACATTGCCCCCTGATTTCGCTAGTCAACGCGCATCCGTCAAATGTCCAGTCGCTCAGGGAGCCCGACTCGAAAAGCGCCCACGGATCGCCTCCCTTTACTGCGCCGCGGCCATAGAACTCAAGCGTGCTGCCGGCAATGTTGCGTGAGAAGACGCGCACCGATTTCCCGTCCGGTCCAAGCACCAGCATAATCGGATCGCCACCCACGCGATCGATCAGCACGGGCGATTGAACTGTCAGGCTACTGAGCGGATAGGCCTGGGCCATTCCATTCCTTACAACGCCGATGATGGTCTCTCTGTCTTTGAGAGTGCCCTTCGTCGCATGAATTACGGTCGGCAGCTTGGAATATTCACTCTCCCAGTCGGCCTTTTCGTACATCGAGGCGTAACGCGGCAACGGTGCCAGCACGGTGCCGTTCGGCTGCCACTTTTTCCAGAGACCGAAGCTGAGCTCATCCTGAGGCAGCAGAGTCAGATGTTGCCCCTTCAACGGCCCGGCGATGGCGGCGCCCGTTACTTGTTGCCAATAGCTCCCGGTCTCCTCATCGCGCATCAGGAAATTCTGGTTATTAATGCCTGCTAGATGAAAGTGAAGTTCGCGTCCATTTATGCTGCGGGTCCAGACCAGACCCGTGTGGCAAAGTGTTCAATAAGTGACGACCATCGGCAACCCGTGCAGTCGGTCGTTCACAATGTGGTGGTAACCCATTTCGCGAATCGGATAGGCGCGACTCTCTCCACCGAGGGTGACGGCGATGACCATGTCGCTCGCTTCGAGTGAGGCCTGCTGGGCTGCGATATAGTGCGGCTCACCGAAAGGATGGAACATTTGCTCATAGGGGTTGATCCACGCTGAAACGGCCGCAAGCATGACAAACGTGATCGCAGGAGCAAGAATCAGTTGTGAAATCCAACCGGCACGTCGCCACACAAGGAGCGCCAAAGCTGTGACTGCCAATGCAAGGATCAATAAAATCGGCTTGTTGTGCAGCAGCACCCAAAGGGCACGATCGAGGGCCGCGGGCGTCTGTTCTCGAAATGGCCGAATTACGTAAATTGGATACGCAGCGAGAGCCAGGGTGCCCAGACTGGCGAGGAAAAGCCACAGCGCCGGCGTAATCCTCCGTGAATGTTTGCGTATGTAATCCCAGATGCCGGTCAACATAGAAACCCATTCTACCCCGAACCTCAAAATCTGCAATCAGTAATTCGGCTATCGGATTCCCAGCTCGGCCACTGACGCCACTTCGCAACTATGAACCGTCGATCTCACAGCGCCCGTCCTCCAATTCATCCTTTTGGTGGACCTTAATTGGTGCTTTGCTTTGCTACACTGCGCGAATGGCGATTCCTACCGAGCAAATTGGAAGCATTCCGCGCCCTGCCAACGCCGACGATACGTCCACCGCTCCGGATACAGCGTTCAAAAAAAATACGCGCGCGGGCTGAAGGAACATCACTCGCAGCGGCTGAACTCGGTTGGTGGGAGGGACAAAGGCGAGGAATTCTCAAAGTTTCGTAAGCCACTCAATCACACAAAGGAGTACTCCGCAAATGGCACACATCAAGCTTCCCGTGACTCCAGAACTCGGTCGAGAATTCCCGGGCATCGTTGGTCCCATGACCTTCAGGCCAGAAACGGCCGCGCCTATCAACCAGTTGGTCAACATCCTGTTGCGTGGCGAAAGCACGTTGACACGGGGTGAGCGAGAGCTAATTGCGACTCACGTTTCCCGGCGTAACGACTGCTTCTTCTGCCAGACCATTCATGGCGCTGTCGCCGCAGCGCAATTGGAAGACGGCGAGGCGTTAGTGGAGAAGATCAAGACGGACTGGCTTAATGCGGACGTGTCCCCGAAGTTGAAGACTTTGCTCAACATCGCAGCCAAAGTGCAGCGGGACGGAAAGTCGGTGTCGACGGAAGACATTGCCGATGCCCGTCAGGAAGGCGCAACCGATCGCGAGATTCATGACACTGTGCTCATCGCAGCCGTCTTCTCGATGTGCAACCGCTACGTGGACGGATTGGGAACATGGGCGCCGCCCGATCCTGGAATTTACCGCGCGAGGGCTGCGGAGATCGTTGAGCACGGGTATTCCGCGGTTACCGAAACGGCGATGTCTCAGGTCCGACGTCGAAATGAGCAAGCTTGAGCCGAGGTGAAAAGTGGCGGGGAAGGCCAGTCCAGAGCGTTCAAAGCGTTAGCATCACATCCCCAAGGCGGAGACGCTTGCCTTGCTGAGGGTTTCTGGCAATCCGATCAATCGAACTCTCGTTGGCGAGCACTTGGTCGGTGGTCTGCTCCATGATCTGTTCTGCTGCCTCAGGCGCTTGCCGACAGAGACACGCGTAGCTGTTGCGCGCCATGTACTCGCTGAGCCTATTGAAAGTCTGAGCCGAGACCAATCCTGCGTCATCTCCGGACAAGAATGGGTTGCGGAAGTTGAGCTGGGCACATGCGACCGGTCGCCAATGATCTTTTCCGAATGCCTATACAACTCACAACCAGCCTAGGGTTGAGTTTCACTTCCATCTTTCGATGGATTGACGGCCCTGAATACTAATGCTTTTATCCCTTTAGGGGCTCCGGGAGCCTCACTGCCGGTTGATCGAACTTTCCCACGGATGGTTGACGACAACGCCATTCATTTCTTCGATCATGAATGCGAAAATCGTTCCCCACAGTTGAACTAAGGCGATTTCATTCGCGCTCACTCAAGGTATGATGCCCGGCCCGCAAGCTGATCTGGATTTTTGCGTGATTCGAAAAAGCAGGCTTGACCTCGCCAAGGGATCGCTACGCTTTGAAGCGCTTATGAGCGGATTGTAAGAGCTGTTTTACGGATCCCCGCGCCAAATGCTCTTCATTCTTCTGAATGTGGAACGCAAGAGAGGTCGAAACCCGATTTACTGGAGGCATTGTGAAGCTCAGGAATAAATACTTAGGACTCGCCGCGGCACTCACGGCAACCACCTTTCTTCCCCTTCTCGCTCTCGCACAGGCGACTACGGCGTCGATTCACGGCACAGTTACAGATCCAAACGGAGCCGTGCTGGCGAATGCAACCATCACTGCCGTCAACACAAGCACGGGGATTTCGAATACTCAGAAGACCGACAATAAAGGTTACTTCGTCTTCCCCGACCTGCACATTGGAGGCCCGTATTCGGTCACCGTTGAAGATGCGGGGTTTCAACGCTTCAGCACAACCGGCATCGTGCTGGATCTAAGTTCTGCCCGGGAAGTGGATGCCAAGCTGCAGATCGGAACCTCTTCGCAGACTGTGCAAGTGAATTCAGATATAGTCCAGGTCGAGTCGTCGGACGTTCAACTGAAGGATGTGGTTGCGGCCCGGGAGATCGAAGAACTCCCTACGCTGGGTCGCGATGCAGTACAACTTCAAAAGACCGCACCCGGAACTGTCGAGGCGTCAGACCGTGAAGCCACTTTTTCGACAAATGGCAGCCAGACGCAAGAGAACTCTTATCTGCTCGATGGAACCGACATCAACGATTTTCTTCTGAACCAGCCAGGAATTGTAGTGAATCCCGATGCGCTGGCCGAAGTGAATGTCATCACCAGCACCATCGATCCTGAATTCAGCCGCAACTCAGGTGCAATTGTTGACGAAGCGCTGAAAAGCGGCACTAACCGGCTTCATGGCAACGGATTTGAGTTTTATCGCGATACTTTTCTGAACAATGGCAATTACTTTTCAACCACCAGGCCACCGTTTCATCAAAACGTCTTCGGCGGTACTTTAGGCGGACCGATCCGCAAGAATCATGCATTCTTCTTTGTCGCCTATCAGGGATTGCGAAGCATTTCGGCACAGACGACGAAGACCCCTGTCTTTTCTGACGCTCAAAGAGGCGGTAACTTCACAGATGACCCGGACTTGTATTGCGGCGGCCAACCAGGTTGTAATCAGCCGGCGCAGTTCTCCGGCAAGCCGATTCCATTTCCAAATGGCATTCAGGGACCGTCAGGCAACTGCCCGCAAGGCACTCCATGGAATGTCTGCTTTCCCCCGGGCAATGTGCAGATCCCGGGAGCGGACTTAAATCCGCTTGCCGTCAGCTTGCTCAACAAGTACGTCCCTCATTACAACCAGTCCAGCACCCCAAATAGCGGTGTTGGAACAATCTACTATGACAACTTTAACGCTCCAAATACCTCCGGCGACGATCAGGGCATTATCCGCATCGACGATCAGTTGACTTCGAAAGATACGCTGTGGGCATCAACGGTCTTTGACTCCAACCCTGCCACGAATACCTTGCCGCTTCCTTCCACTCAGTCGACCGGTTCAGGCGCGACGCTGCCTGGATTTGCTGCTGTCAATTCGTCGCACACCAAGATTTTCAATGCGTCGTGGACCCATGTGTTTAACAGCACAACCTTGAATGAACTGCGGGCCGGCTATTTCCGGTTCAAGTTCGCTGAACTAGAACCGGCGGCGTCCACGCTCGCCGCGCCTTCTTCCTTCGGATTCAACATCATTCCCCAGGATGCCGCAGCTGGTGCGTTGCCATTCATCAATGTGAACGGCTATTTCGCCCTGGGCTTCAGCACCAATGGGCCGCAACCCCGCAAGGATGAGAACTACACTTACGTCGATAACTTCAGCAAGGTTATCGGAAATCACAATTTTAAATTTGGCGGTAACGTTGAGCGGTTTATCATCAGCAACCCATTCTATTCCAACAATAGCGGCAACTTTTTCTTCAACGGCTCCGCGACTTACAGCACAGGCGATCCAGCGGCCGACTTTCTGCTCGGAATTCCTGCAACTTATGGACAGGGTTCGGGATTCTTTGTCGACGTAAGGGCGTCGCAATATTACGCATATGCCCAGGACCATTGGAAGGTATCCGGCTCACTGACATTGGCTTATGGCGCGGGCTACGACGTGGAGACCCCGTATGCGAACTTGCAGTACGGCGGTGTTGGGGTAACGTGCTGGACGCCGACGAATCAGGAATCGAAGGTCTATCCGAATGCTCCTCCGGGGCTGCTTTATCCTGGCGATCCCGGATGCAACAAGAATGGCAGCCCCACAACACATTGGGGTCACTTCTCTCCCCGCGTCGGTTTTGCGTGGACGCCCAATGGCAAGCTGGGGGCACTATTAGGAACAGCAGGGCGGCATGATTTTGTGATTCGCGGCGGATTTGGCGTTTACTGGAATCGCGTTCAAGGCGAAGGCGCGCAGGTCAATTCGAACGATGCACCATTTTCAGAGAACAGCGTTGGCGCTGCCGGTTTAGGCGGCAATCCCAGCTTCGCAAATCCGTTTGCCGACATCGCTGGTACGCCGGGCGCATCTTATCCAACGAACCCATTTCCTTATTCCGTGCCCAAGCCGGGTGCGAGCGTGAATTTTATGTCGCTTTATCCGCTGGAAATGGACAACCTAACCTCAGAGTGGGATACCCCCTACACTTATAACTTCAACCTGAATGTGCAGCGCTCATTGCCCAGTAACATGGTGCTGACGCTTGGCTATGTAGGCTCGGTGGGTAGAAAACTGGACCGCGCAAGAGAAGGCGACCCAATTACGCAGCAGGGTCATGACGACTGCCTGAATGGCACCGGTTCGAGCACGCCCATCACCCTCTATGTCGGTCAAGGAGCTCAGACCTTCACTTGTCTACAATTGATGGGATCGCAATCGCTCTTATTCCCTGGAGAAAAACTGCAGCCGGGAACGGTGCCCGGAACGAATATACCTGGCGTCTTTCCAAACGGGCTGCCATACTATCTCTCCATCGGCGGCATGCATACCAGCGGATCGTCGAGCTATGACTCGCTACAGGTATCGCTTGCCAAGGCGCCCACTCACGGGTTGTACTTCAACCTTGCGTACACATACAGCCATGCTCTCGACAATGCGTCGGGCCTTGAGGACTCAGTAGCAAATGGGTACGGAACGAACTATGTCCCGGGGTTCGAGTATCTCAGTCATGGAAACTCGGTATACGACGCGCGCCAGCGGCTCGTAGGCATCTACAACTACGAAATTCCCCTGCTGCAAAGCATGCGCGATCAAACCTACCTCCGTACGTTACTTGGCGGATGGCATTTGTCGGGAATCACCACGCTGCAGAGTGGCTTCCCGGTGACGGTTTACGACGGAGGGGTTTTCAACTCGCTCTATTGCGACCAGTTCAGCTTTGTGAATTGCCCTGACGTTCCAGTTACCTCGACCTTCCATATCAAGACGTTGAATCCCAGGAATGCCGATCACGTCTGGTTCAACACGGCAACCTTCACACAAGAGCCAATCGGCACCTTTGGAAACGTGAGGCGCAATTTCTTCCACGGCCCCGGGTTCGACTATACGAACTTTGAGATATACAAGAACACCCCGATTGGGGGTCCCGAGAGCCCACGCTACGTGCAACTGCGTCTGGAAGCGTACAACGCATTCAACCATGCAAACTTCGCAAACCCGAGCGGCAACTATGGGGCGGGGCCGACGGTTTTCGGCGTGATTACTTCAGTCGATCAGCCGGTGAATGCCGGAGGCGATCCGCAGCCTGGGCGGGCCATTCAACTTGCCGCGAAGTTCTATTTTTGACCGGCGCAAAGCATTTAGACTCCAGACACGCGGCATCCTTGAATTATCGTCGCCGACTTCTGTGGCAAGGGAAGACTAACGACCCATCTTCTCCTAAAGAGGATAACGGGAAGGGAAGCCATGGTTCAGGACGATCAATCTGGCATCAGTTTTCGACAAGGTCGCTGCTTTGCGGCGGCAGTGCTCAGGGCGATCCCGGGATGCAACTGAGACTCCAGAGTGCCGCCGTCTGATTGAGGAGCAGTGACCTCACCTAACCACCGCCACAGCCAATAAGAGGGACGGGCCAATCGGCTTCTTAACGTATCTCGAACGTTCTCCCGGTCAATGAGCATACCAAGCTCGTTTGAAATTGACTCCTAGAGCGATCCAGAGCCGGAAGCATCCACCGTTACTGTAGCTGATGCTGAGGTAACCATAGACAACGTTCTGCGTTGCGCGCTCGGAGGCGGTAACCCTGAAGTTCGTAGTGGAGTCCCAATTCTCCGTGTGTCAGTTTCGGGTAGCAGTCCAAAACGATTGACCAGGAGTCGAGCGCGAGACGAAATGATGCGGCGCGACTCAGTCCAAGCCTGGCGAGGGCACGAACAATTCAAGGTTGGTTTCAATAGCAGGCTGTTGGTCGTATTGCGGCAAGAACAATGTGAGCAGCGCACCGGCGAGGCAAGGCAGGGAGAGCAGCATGATGAAGCCGCTTTGGTACGCCCCGGCGCGGTCGAATGATCTTCCGGCGACCACCGGGCCGAACGCCGCGCCGAAGGCGTAGGCGGTCCAGCTTAGCCCATAGAGCATGGAGAAGTTTTTCAGCCCGCAGTAGCGCGAAATCAGGTAGGGCGTCACGTCGGCCTCGCTACCCGTGCCGAAGCCGAGCAGAGCCGCGGAAGCAATGCCGATTGCGGCCGAGTGGGTGTGAGCCAGCAGCAAGAAGCTGCTGCAACAGATCAGGAACATCACCATCGAGACGCGTGGCGCGAAGAATCGGTCAAGCAAGTGCCCGGTCACGAGCCGGCCAACAATCCCAGAAGCTCCCATCACAGAAAGAGCAATCGCCGCGCTCTGTGCAGTGACGCCATAACCTGTGAGGATCGCCGATAGGTGAGCGATAGCTCCATTCGCGCTGAGTGCGTAAAGCAAAATGGATGGCATCAATATCCAGAAAATTCTGCTGCGTATTGCCTCGGAAACAGACATCCCCGCCACAGAAGGATCATCAGTTTGGTCGATAGCGGAAGGCTTCTCTCGAACGAACACGGCAGTCAATGGAACTCCAACCAGGAGGACCAATCCTCCCATCCCCAGATAAGCTGCGCGCCAACCGTAAACCTCCATCGTGTGTTGCGCAAATAGCGGAAGAAGAATCGAGCCAACACCACTTCCCGTTAGCATCAGCGCGAACGCGAGTCCTCGCCTATGGACGAACCATGTCGATATTGCCCGCGAATATGCAAGTTGCGCGGTGGCATTGCCGACAATCCCCAACAGCAAATAGGACAAATAGAACTGAGCGATATGAACTCCGAGAAAACCCAGCGAGGCAACCCCAGCCGCGAACAGAACCACCGCCGGCAGGATGATCCTGCGTGGCGCATGGCGATCGAGCAAATGACCGATGCCGGGCGAGCAGACCGCTATTGTCATTGCTGTGATTCCAAAAGCCAGGGAAATAGCTTCTCGATTCCAGCCGAATGCTTCCTGCAGTGGAGCGAGAAACAGGCTGAAGGTGTAGGGCACCAAGGAACCGAAGCCGACCATTACGCCGAAGAATGCCGCGGCTACAACGCGCCATCCGGGGTAACGCAGCGAGGTCTCCGGAGTTTCCGCCGAAACCATTCTGGCCACGAGTGCTTCCGCTCTCCGCGAAAAGTTGCTTGCGGGGTTCTACGACTCCCTTGAACTCGGGTGTCTGAGATCTGTCGAGCATCTACCAGAGGTCGCCCTCATGGCTCGATCGATGTGAAAGCGAGCCGTTTGGACATGGTGCCAAGCAGCTTGGGACGCACGCTCGGTCGGGTCCAAGGACACTCGGCGATGCAGATTCCGCACGATGCCGCCTCCGCGAAGAACGGTATGCACTTATCGAAGTCCACATACCAGCGTTCAACACCGCGCACAAGTTGCTTGTCTTCCGATATTGCGCCAGGGGGACACGCGATGGTACAGACCTGGCAGGTCTTGCAGAATTCATCCGCGCCGAAGCGATCGGGCCTGCTTGCGACGAGCGGCATATCGGTGGTCACGCCGGCCAGGCGCACGCCGGCTCCGAAATGCCGGCTGATCAACGAGCCGTGTTTGCCGAGTTCTCCGAGACCGGACGCAATGGCGGGGGGAATCAGAACGAGCGCGCCGGCAGAGGGCCCAGGATAGGGATTGGCGTTGTATCCCTGCGAGCGGATCCAATTCGCGAGAGCGTAGGATGAGCGCGTGCCCCGCGCGTATTGATCGCCTACATCGACAACACCGACGCCATTTGTCTCGTCCGAAGGAACCTCCTTGAGACGCTCATAGTTATGGGCCAGCGCTAGGACAATCACCCAAGGTTCATCGATCGAGTAACCTTCGAAGACGTACATCGGGTCCATCGGCGCAATGCCGACGGCATCGGCCTCGTGGGCAAGCGCGAAGGCTGTTGCCTCGGCAGCGAATTGCTCCGCTGGGCCTTTGCTCTGCGCCTTGGCTACCGGAACAAGTTCAGGGTAGTTGTATGCGGCCTGAAATGCTTCCGGCGAACCGGGGCAACCACGCGAACTCTTTCGCGCGACGATTTGCAGTTCCCCCCACGGATGCTGATCTGGCGGATGCCAGAAGAATGGCGAAGGCCTTCGCGCAACGGCTTCTCCGAGCCCATTGATAGGATTGCCTGAGACCTTGAGGAGCGCAAGTATCTCCGGCTTTGGTTTGTAACTGCCGCGCTTGGGACGTCTAGGGTTGGGCTGCGCCGCAATGGGGTGAGAAGCAGCCTGGGAAGTTGCCATCAAATTCCTCCAATGATGGCTTCTGCAGCCATCAAGGAACTACAGAGTGAAGGTGCCGGTACATTGCAAAGGCCGTCAAATCGGTGGCGCCGGAGAGTGCCTCGCGCGCAACCGACTTCTTATGTTGGCAAATGCAACTAGAATTTCAGTTTCAATGAAAGCTGAATCTGTCGTGCGGGCCCGGCAAACGTCGGACTTCCGAATGTCGGATTTGCCGTGCTTGTGACTCCGTCTCCATATCTTTTCGGTATCGGACCCCCAAATTCCCCGGCGCCATAGACCTGATCTACGTCCTGCACATTTACCCGATTGAGTAGATTCAGCGCCTCTACGCTTACGTTTGCCTTGATCCGCTCCGTCAAGCTGAAGAGCCGTTGCAAGCGAATATCGGTGTCGTAATAAGAGGCGCCGATATAGGAATTCCGGCCAACGCTGCCAACGCGATCGTTGAACGGGAACCCATCGCCGTTCACATCGGAGCCCGCGAGAATGCTGTAGTATTGCGGGCTTTGCAAAGTGTTGAGCATTGAAAACTCAAGATTGCGAAACGGGGCGATCCAACTTGCCGGAGATTCTCCCATGAGAGTCAACACTAGCCGATGGCGAACGTCGTTATCGCTGACCGCGCGGTCAAGTTGAGGTTGCAGGTAGTCCTGCGGCTCATCCTGGAGTTGGGCTTCCGTTGCGATGTCGATGGATTTGCCATAGACATAGTTGACCAGCACGCTGTATCGATGAGCGAGTTCCTTGCGAAGAAGGACGCTCCCGGCGTTGTAAATAGACCAGCCGGTTGGCATGGCAAACAATGCGAATCCGAAGTTGGGATCAGCCGGCTGGAATTTCTGCCTGCCATCGGTGAGAAAGCCATTCGGAATGGCGTTCACGTTGCTGGAGCTCAACAAGTGAATCGCATGCAGATAATGGTATCCAACCGTCAGGTACCACTTATTTCCCAATTCGTTTTCTATCTCCAAACTGGCATGCTCCGAGTAATTCGAAGGAAGGTTGCGCTTCACAAACCCCAAGGGGAATTGCTGCAAAACAGAGGGACTCGGGTAAATCCCATTGTGCGTGAAATTAGAGAATGCCGAGCCGGCAAGAACCGGCCCCGCCGTTCCGACCATGCCCGCCGGCCCGAATCCTGTGAGATCATCGGTGGGATCAGCGAATTCGGGCAGCAGCGGCTGGTTCATGTGCGTAAAGGCGGACGCGCCGTGCCATCCGTTGACCAGGCTGCTCAATTCCATGGAGCCCGTATACAAACCAAAGCCGGAGCGCACGACTCCCTTCCCACTGCGAAATGCGTAAGCCACGCCCACACGCGGCTGAATATTTCCGAACTTGGTTGGATTCATCTTGCCGATGATCTTGAGGTCGTCCGCCGACGGGAGAAGATCCAGATCGTAGCGCAGACCGAAGGAAACGGAGAGATCGCGGCGCGCTCTCCATTGGTCCTCCACATAAAAGCCCGCCAATTTGTGCCAGAACGCCACGGCATCGGCAGTTCTGCGTGCCGGTCCGTCGGGACCGTCATAGAAACCGTCTTGCCAGGGCAACGAACGCTGCGGCACCTGGTTCCCAAAGTCCGCACGAGGCTGCTGGAAGAGAAACTCCACAGCGGTTCCGGGACCAAAGTGGCTGAATGGTCCGGCGCCGAAGAAGCTTTGCGGACTGAAGATTCCAACACCCGGGGTAAAGTACGGCGTCTGCGCTGAAAACCATATCGGCTCAAATTCCGCACCGATCTTGATGGAATTGGAGTCGTGCGTGTAGGTCAGTGCTTCCCTCGACTGGAAGTGGTGTTCGCTGTAAAAATCGACGCCGCCGAGAAAGCCGCCGCTGTAGAGCGTATCGGCAACGTTGATGGTTGGCTCAAACCCTGCGCCTACAGGATTCATGTAGAAGATTCGCCTGCCAAAAGCGATAGAACTCTCTGATGCCCATTGGCTGCTGAAAAGATGAAACAGATTCCCGTACGCGGTCTGATCGTGAATACGATTGTCGCGATAGCTCGATGGCAAACCCTGACCGGGCGAGGCGGCCGCCGTATTTCCGTTCCTAACATCGGCGAATAAGTAACCGGCAGTTAGAGTGCTCCGGTCATTCAATACATCGGTGACTTTTCCGAAGGCATTGTCATAATCGCCAATTTGCAAAATCGATCCGAGGTTCTCAGGTGCCAGACCCAGAGCGGTCTTGACTTCATTGATGCTCGGAGTACCGGGCCCGAGGCAGCCCTCGGTGTCGATGCAGTGCAGGATAAAATGCGAGTATATGGGCGACTGCGCGCGGCGCTGGCCTTCATAGCCGGCAAAGTAGAATACTCTATCTTTCCGCACTGGGCCACCAAGAGTCGCCCCAAACTGGTTGAAGCGCAGCGTGTTGAAGCCGGGCGCGGATAGTAGATTGCTGGCGTCTATCGCGTTGTTGCGGGCATAGTCGTAAAGCGAGCCGTGCAGATCGTTGGTCCCTGATTTGGTGATCGTATTTACGGTTGCCCCTAAATTCAGACCGCCGCCCGCCGCGTCAGGGCCATCCACGACACGGAACTCCTGCACCCAATCAAGCGATGGGCTAACTCGCTGAACTCCCGAGACAGTAGTCGTGTAATTGATTCCGTCCAATCCATAGAAGACGCTGTGAGTCTCTCGCAATCCTCCAAAGCTGATTTCGAGAACCGTTTCCTGAAATGCCGATTGAGCCGCAGTGCTTGAGTTACGCCCTACCGTGGCTGTCGGCGTGAGCAGCACAAAATCAATGAAGTCCCGGTCCGAAATGGGGAGATCGGATATTTGAACGGGATTGACGACCTGGCTCCCTTCCGTTCTTTCTCTGTCCACGCCCTGCGTTGTATCGTTCACTTCTACTTGTTCGGTCGCGGCACGGATATGGAGCTTAATCTGCAAGGTGGCTACCTCGCCTAGTGTCAGGGTGAGTGGCGCCTCGTATGGGCTGAAGGTATCGGCGACCACGGTCAACGTGTACTGGCCGGCCGGAAGACCAGGAATCACGGCCTGTCCAAGTTTGTCCGAGACTCCAATGCGGGTTACTCCCTTATCGGTACTCCGGACAGACACATTTGCCTTCGCGATAACACTGGCCGAGGGATCGGCTACCGTCAGATTCAGCGTTGCGAATTGCTGTGCGACTAGCGGCGAATCAGCCGCGGCAAGCAGGAGGAGCAGCGAAAGAACCCGAGGCGCGAAGTGGCGAAGAACTGCAGGCATCTTTCGCAACGCATTCCGCCGGCGTTCGTAAGCGAAGAAATTGCGCAGGCTTATCACGTGGGATATCCTCGTCAAGACTTGAATTGGAGGCGCGATTTGGGGAAGCGAACCGTCCAGGCCGGATTATTAGGGACGGCTGCGGCGAGCGCAACCATCGGAAGGATGAGGCAAGCCTAGAACTCTGGATGGAGAAGCGGAATCGTGCTCGGTCCATCAGCGTGGCAGGCCAACGATGATCGCGATGTCCAAAAAAGGTAACGGCATGTTGTAAGAAATGGGAGAGCCCTGCAGGAAGGGCAGTCGCCGATCCTCAGCCTTCGGCCCTAGCTTATTTCTCTCACCGTGATTTCATATTTGAAGTTATCCGGATCGAACGGATCGACCCGTCCCTCTGAGGTTTCCGCCTGTGGATACATGAAGTATACCAGCGGTTTGCCTGCGGATCCGGATAGGTCCACGTCATGAGCGTAGTTGAATGCCATCCAATTCATCTCCCATGAACCGAACAAATAATTGCGGGCCCGCGACACGATTTCATCGCCCAGTGGTCGATTCCCGGGCGGTTCTTCCAAAGCAACTTTCCGGACATCGGCTGGGTCCACAGGCACCCATCCGTGCCCGCGCAGGTAGACTTCCACGCGACAATGCTGTCCCCTCGTTGCTATGTCGGTGGCCAGTCCAAGGCTCTTGTAGCCCAACTCTGATTTCGCGATCCGCAACCCGTAGACATGCCGCGCCGGCAAGCCCACCGAGCGGGCCAGACCGACATACAGAGCGTTCAAGTCGGCACATTTGCCGCCCATATCACCTGACTCCAGCATGAATCGAATGTCGCCACGACCGCAGCCACGGACTTTCGGATCGCGGAATGTATTTTCCACCACCCATTCATAAATAGCCCGCGCCTTTTCGATGTCGTTAGCCGCGCCAGCGGTCGCCTTCAGCGCCGTCTGTTTGACAATGCCGTCTGTCGGCACATATCGCGTGGGCTGAAGGAAGTAGTTCAGTTCAGTCCGTGAAGCGGGTTGAAGTGTTGCCCGGGAACACAAATCGACGGCGTAGTTCTTCAGCGCAACGCGGGTAGTCAGGTTCAGTGTCGGCTTCGTGTTGGCAGCATACATAGCTGACACGATCCCGAGAGCGCTTTGCTTGTCCTTGCTCAGCCTGATTGTTCCACCCTCCGCCGTGATCCGAGTCGAAATTGTATTTTGATAAGTCGTGTCGCGAATCAGCGGCGATGGCAGCCAGATGTGACTGACACCGATAGGCTTCAGCAACTCAACCTTGGTGACGACCTCGAACATTCGCCATCCGCTCGCCGATGGGGTATTCGCCAAGACTGGCACCGCCCTGGAGAGAGCCCAGCCGGCACAGATTGAGCCATTCGCTCGCAAGAAATCTCGCCGATTCATCATTCACCTCGAAGATCATTATTAACGACAATTGAGTGGGGGGATGGCGCTTGATTCAATGTCACAAATTCATCTCAAAGCGCGGATTCGATGTTCGATGCTCGACACTCTCACTGCAGTTTCAAGGAACATAATGGCAGTATGTCTGTTCAGTCTGCCTCCATCTGATGGATGAGGCTGAGGTACACCGAGTAGTGGAGACTTGCGCGCCGAATAATCTGCATAACTTCTGGCCCAGGTCACTTTCTCCCGACTACACCGCCCATTTGACGCATGGGCTTAGACCCCTGGGGTCAATCTTTTGATGGATGGCTAGCCCCCTCACAACCGTTACACTTCCGGGCATGGCAATCTTGACCGAACCCATCGGCAGCATTCCCCGGCCCGCAGCGCTGCTTCAGGCCATCGCGGCTTCGCAGGCTGGGGAGATCAGTCAGGCGTCACTCGAAGAGGCATACGCGGATGCGCTGCGCGATACCATCGGGCGGCTTGAACAAACCGGGTCGCCTGTCATCACGGATGGAGAGCAGACGAAACCCAGCTTCGCTACCTACCCTCTCTCAGGGCTGAGCAACCTTGGCCCCGGCGGAGTAACAATCCCGTTTGCAGACGGACATGTGCGCCAGTTGCCCTGCTTGACGGCACCGCCCTTTCGCTATGGCGTCCACGCGGCCAGCTACCTTCAAGCGGCCCACCGTTTTACTCGGCGTCCGATAAAGCAAGCAGTCATTTCTGCCTCCGCGCTTAGTTTGCTGTATCCACCGAAAGAAATACCGGCTTATTCTCGCGAGACCTTCTTGGCAGATCTGATCGATGAGGCGGAGACTGATATCCGCGGCGCACTTGATGCTGGGGCTGCCATCGTTCAGATCGACTTTACTGAAGCCAGGCTGTCGCTCAAGCTCGATCCCTCCGGAAATCTGTTGCGCAGCTTCATCGAACTCAACAACAAGGTGCTCGCACGTTTTACGCCTGAGGACCGTCAGCGCATTGGGGTTCATGTTTGTCCCGGAGGCGATCATGATTCCACACACAGCGCGGATGTTGACTATGCAGGGCTGCTGCCTGATCTCTTTCAACTGAACGTCGGCCGTTTCTATCTGCAGATGGCCAGCGAACCGGACAGGAAGCGAGTCCTGGGCATCGTCAAGGAGCTTCTTCGTCCAAACCACACGGTCTTTATTGGTGTGATCGACCCAATTAATCCAGTCGTAGAAACGGTTGCACAGGTGCGCGATCGCGTTCTTGAAGCTGCTTCGATCCTGCCAATCGCGCAATTAGGGACAACAGATGATTGCGGCTTTGCTCCTTTCGCCGATGACACTTCCACTGCTCGCGAGGTAGCGTTCAGCAAGATTCGAGCAAGGGTCGAGGGCACGGAGTTAGCAGCTCACGAACTGGGCGCCTAGTGGAGTGGGTGCGAATTCGGTAGTTGCGGGTTGATTCTCTTTGAACCAATGTGATCGTATAAGCTGGCGGAAGCGCGTGTGAGTCGAACACACCGTCGCCCGTTAAGGACGACCGCCGGTTTTGAAGACCGGGAGGATCACCGGAGCCTAAGCACTTCCGTCCTACCACTTTCTCAAAAACTACTTCGCCCATGGTACACGCCGCGCCAAGAATGTTCGAGAAAACGAGGGAATGATCTTGGACCATACCCAAGCTGTTCGCTTGACGCAACAAGTCAAGGCTGGTGGCTGCGCAAGCAAGCTTCCGGCCGGCTCTCTCCGGCAGGTGTTGTCCGCCCTTCCGGCGCAGACCGACCCCGACCTTTTAGTCGGGTTTGAGACTTCCGACGATGCTGGGATTTACCGCATCGGTCCCGGACAGGCCCTGGTGCAGACAATCGACTTTTTCACCCCGCTGGTCGATGACCCGTTCACATTCGGTCAGATTTCTGCGACCAACGCCTTGAGCGATGTCTATGCGATGGGAGGCCGCCCGCTCACAGCCCTTGCAGTTGTCTGTTTCCCTCAGGATGCCGATCTAGGGATCCTAGAGCAGATCATGCGCGGTGGTCTCGCGAAAATGGCAGAAGCAAAATGCTCGGTCGTAGGGGGTCACTCGGTTCGCGATGCCGAGATGAAATTCGGATACGCTGTCACCGGTCTGATCGATCCAGCCCATGTCTACACGAATGCCCGGGCGCTCCCTGGAGATGCCCTTATACTTACGAAGCCAATAGGAACGGGAGTTATCGCCACAGCCCTTAAGCAAGGCAAGTCAAAGCCCGCATGGGTGGGCCGGGCCATCCTCTCCATGACAACGTTGAACGATAAAGCCTCCGCCATTGCGATTGCTTGCTCGGGCGTACACGCAATAACGGATATCACTGGCTTCGGGCTGATGGGGCACGGCCGCGAAATGGCCCTCGGCAGCGGAGTCACACTCGAAATTGAAGCGGCTACCGTACCCTTGATTGACGGGGCACTCGATGCGGTTCGCGCTGGAGCGATCCCCGGCGGCCTGCTTAGCAATCGCGAGTTTGCCGAGTGCCTGGTTGCGGATGCTCCTGAAAGCCATATCCCTGATGACCTCCGCTCATTGCTCTACGATCCGCAAACATCCGGGGGACTGCTCATCGCGGTCGCCTCTGAAGATGCCGCGGAGTTGCTCGCCGGATTGCAAGACGGTGGCCTTCCCGCAGCGATTATCGGGCGTGTCTCGGGCCCCTTTGTTGCAGGTGCTGGCAGGCCTGCCATCATTCTGCGATGATGAGTTACAGTTCCGCCCGATGAAGATACGAGACCGGCAAACCGAGGACGATACGAGCCACCAGCTTTTCAGACTTCTGCCGTCTGTCAATGATCTGCTATTGACTCCTGTGTGCCGACGGCTGCTCGCTACACATCCACATAATGCGGTTGTGTTTTCAGCCCGGGAGGCCGTTGCAGAATTGCGCCTTGAAGTTATCTCCGGAACGCATACTGAAACGAGCCTACGAGCTATGGTCGATAAGCTGCCTGAGATGATCGTCAATCACATCGAGTTGGGGAGACGCTACTCACTTCGCCCAGTGATCAATGCGACTGGCGTGATTCTTCATACTAATCTGGGTCGCGCGCCATTGAGTGATGCGGCCCTTCGTCACTTAGTCGAAGTCGCGCATGGCTACTGCAACCTTGAACTGGATCTTGAATCCGGTCTTCGCAGCAGGAGAGACGTACACGTCGAGTCCCTTTTACTGCGCGTCCTGAACGGAGCCAATGCCCACGCGACAGACCCTGATCGGCACGGCGCGATCATCGTCAATAATTGTGCCGCCGCCACTTTCCTTGCGCTGAACTCTCTTGCAGAGAAGTCTGAAGTCCTCGTCTCTCGCGGAGAACTCGTCGAGATTGGCGGCGGCTTCCGAATCCCCGAGATCATGGAGAAGTCCGGCGCATTTTTGAAAGAGGTAGGCACTACCAACCGCACCCGCCTCGCTGACTATGAGAGCGCACTCGGCCCGGGGACTGGCCTTCTGCTCCGCGTGCATCAGTCGAATTTCAGTATCGAAGGATTTTCTGAAAAGCCGTCTCTGCCGGAGTTGGTTGAACTGGCCAAACGAACCGGCATCACGCTGTTCGAGGATCAAGGCACTGGCCTCCTCTCCTCGCTCGAACGATTCGGAATCAGCGGTGAACCCAGCTTGCTGCAGTCCTTTGAGCGAGGTGTGGACCTGGTTGCCGCAAGCGGAGATAAGTTGCTCGGCGGACCGCAATGCGGCATCCTCGTTGGCAGAAGGGATCTCATTGAGCGCATCCGGAAGAACCCGCTCTTCAGGGCTTTCCGTGTTGATAAGCTCACGTATGCCGCGCTCGAAGCGACGCTCATGGAATACTTGTCCGAAGACACAACAACCATTCCCATTGAGCGAATGTTGAGTATCGTTCCGGAAGAACTCAGGAGCCGGTGCCGGCAGATCGCCGGCCAGATTGCATGTACTGACCTTGTTGTCGATGTGGTTCCGGTCGCCAGTCTTATTGGAGGGGGAACCGCACCCAGGGCATCGCTCGAAAGCTATGCTATCAAGGTGTGGCATGTCTCACTTACAGCCGCGGAACTTCTTGCAGAACTTCGCAAACTCGAACCACCTATCATTGGGCGCATTGCGGACGACACCGTGTTACTCGACCTGCGCACCGTACCGCCAGATTTTGATGGCGACCTCGCATTGCTTCTGAGTAGGCTCTAAAGACCGCACGAGGAAACAGCAGCTCACGTGGAATCTCTTGCATGACGAACCTGCCTAAATCTATCGTCATCGGGACCGCCGGTCATATCGATCACGGCAAGACGACACTTGTTCACGCCCTCACTGGCATTGACACAGATCGGCTTCCCGAGGAGAAGCGCCGCGGCATCACCATCGACCTCGGATTCGCTTCCTTTGAGATGCAGGCACCGGACGGATCGCCTCTCAGGATCAGCTTCGTCGATGTTCCGGGCCACAGTCTCTTCGTTCGCAACATGCTCGCCGGCGCTGGATGCGTCCAAGCGGTAATGCTGGTCGTCGCGGCCAATGAAGGCATCATGCCGCAGACTGTGGAACATCTTGCCATCTGCGAACTCCTAGGCATCTCGCAGGGCTTGACCGTCATCACCAAAGCGGATACCGTGAACGCTTCTCAACTACATGACGTGACTCATTCCATCGAGAGATTCCTTGAAGGGACTTTTCTGGGCAATGAGCAATCTCCCATACTGCCTGTCAGCGCCACGACTGGCGAAGGATTGGAGGCCGTCCGCGCGGAGTTGTTCAAACTTGGCCTGCGCACCCACCAAGAGAACTCTGACTCTTTACTGCGCATGCCGCTAGACCGCTCCTTTGTCATGAAAGGGTTCGGCACCGTCGTCACCGGAACACTGATGTCGGGAACTATTCAGATCGGCCAAACGCTGCAGCTTGAGCCGGGATGCCAGGCAGTACGCGTGCGTGGCTTGCAAACGCACAGCCAGCCCCTGCAGTCAACACGATCCGGCTCGCGCGTCGCTGTGAATCTCTCTGGCGTTGATGCCGCTCAAGTGCATCGCGGCCAGACGTTGGTTTCTCCCAATGCGCTCTTGCCAGTGGATACGATCGACGTAGAGGCCATGCTTCTCCAAAATGCGTCAGTGTTGAGGCATCGAGCAAGCGTTCACTTCCACGCCTTCACTTCCGAGACCATGGCGAGTATTTCTCTCTACGGGTATGAAGCGGTCAAGCCGGGAACTGCTCGCCTGATGCGCATCAAGCTTGCCGAGCCAATTGTGCTCGTTCCTGGCGACCGATTCGTCCTCCGCCAACCCTCGCCGGCCGGCACAATTGGAGGCGGCCGCGTCCTCGACGCCCATCCGGAACCTCGCCAGCGGAAGGCCGTCACCGCAGCCTGGCTGGAACAGTTGAAGACAGCTTCTCCCGCGCAGCAGATCGCGTTGCGGGTGGACCGCCGAAACATGAACGGCATTACTCTGGCTGCGCTCTCTGCCGAAACAGGATTAACGATCGATGCTATTCGTCGTCATATCAACCCCACACTGCAATGCGAAGACCTCTTGTCCATCTCCGGCGATTTGCTTCTCAGCCGTAAAGGCTTTCTCGACGCAGCCGGAGCCATCACGGCTTCGCTGGAGGCAAGTCGTCCAGTGAAGTCCTCTGAACTGCGCAGCCAGACAGCCCTCAGCCCCGAAGTCTTCGAATTCGTGTTGGGTTCCCTGGAGCGGGAGCGAAGGGTCCGGCTTTCTGGCGAATTGGTCTCGATGTACTGCGCCGAGGAAGAATCCTCGAACGCTGAAACTGCACGGCTGGCCGCGGTTGCAAATACATATCGGGCGGCCGGGCTTGCCGCTCCTTCGGTCTCGGAACTCGCTCAGAAGCTCACTCTCAGCGAGACAGAAATGCGCCGGCTCGTCACTCTGCTTCAGCGCAATAAGACCATCGTGCGCATGGGTAACGATAACCTGTTCATCCATTCTGAGGCGCTAGATGAACTCTCAGCTAAAATCGCGCGACTTCGCGGCAGCCTGATAGATGTCGGTTGCTTCAAGCAGCTTACCGGCCTCTCCCGAAAGTATGCCATTCCGCTGCTTGAATACCTTGACCGCCAGCGCATCACACGAAACCAAGGTGATCGGCGCCTGGTCCTCTAGTCGCAACTAATCCCACCGATGGATGCACTTCTGCCTAGGCTTGTGCTATATTGCCAACAACTTTGGAGCAGGAAGCAGGTGCCGATGCCTGACAACGAAACCAAGATCAAGCTCATTGAAGATCGCGACGCGACCGGGGAAGTTGCCCAGGTCTACGACGAATGGCGTGCCAAATCAGGGCGCCAGCAGATACCCGGCATTCTGAAGTGTTTCAGCCACCGTCCCGACTTTTTGAGGCAGGTGATCCAGTTCAGTGATACGGTCCATTTCTCAGAAGGCCATCTCAACCGCAGAACCAAGGAAGCGATTGCGAGTTGGGTATCGTGGCTCAATCGCTGCCCCTATTGACTGGACTCACATGCATACTTCCTGCGTGTTCAGGGAGCAGAAGACGAAACGGTAAAGGCCATCGCGAATGGCAATCTGGAAGAAGCGGGCTTGAGTCCTGCGGAACGCGCCTTGCTCGATTATGTGACCAAGGTGACCGAAGCGGCGTATCGCACCACAAATGAGGACGTGCGAAAGCTGCGAAATCATGGCTGGTCGGAGCCGCAGATAGCCGAGGCTGTCTATATCACCGCGATGTTCGCATTCTTCAATCGAGTCGCGGATGCCTTCGGGATAGCTCCGCAGGGTTACCTCGAAATGAACGGGCTGACGAAGTAGGAGAGTCGTGAAAATCAAGCTGAACAAGCGGGCACGCAGTTGGGGCATGGGTGTCGCGGCGCTCTTTTTTGCCGGCTGGCTCTGCCTGGTTGGATACGTGAACTGGGCCATGCACCAGCCGCCGGAGGTCTTCGGCCATGTGATGGCGAAGATGCCCATGCCTGCTTACTTCGTGCTTCCCTTCGAGACACTCTGGATGCGGGCGCGTGCAGGGAATTTAAGCGTGGGCGATATCGCTCCTGGCCTGATGGTGAACAAGCTTGAGGATCACACATCAACCGACCTGGCGTCCCTCTGGGCGGACAGGCCGGTCGTGCTGGTCTTCGGGAGCTACACGTGACCGCCTTTTCGGCGGGAGGTTCCCGCCCTGAACAAACTTGCCGAGCAGTACCAAGGCAAGATCGACTTCTATGCCATTTACATTCTTGAGGCCCATCCCACCGATGTGTGGCAGATGCAGTCCAACGTGCGCGATGGGGTTCTCTTCAGCAGCCCCAAGAACGAGACGGAACGAGCTTTCATTGCCGGTGCCTGCGTCAGGAAACTGGGCATCAAATTTCCAGCGATGATTGACAGTTTCGAGAATCAAGCCGAGTCTGCATATACCGGCTGGCCTGACCGGCTCTACCTGATCGGGCACGGCGGCCGAATTCTATACAAGAGCAAGCCCGGTCCATTCGGCTTTCACCCGGCAGATCTTGCCGGGGCAATCAAGGCATCGATCGCAGCAAACTGAATACCCTCTCGCAGGGAGCAAGTGCACTCTGCAAATTCGATCGATCCGGGCAATTTGGCAAGCTTCTCAGTGAATGAGGTGGCTTGGTGCTGACTGATTCTGCAGACGCGAGGCTCTCCCTCTTTCGGCTGATTCTTCCATCATCCAAAAAGCCGATGCTCAACTTCGGCTTCCTCCCCGGATCGGGAGAGATGTTTCCCGGTTCCGGAATGCCTCAGCTTTCGCATCCTGGCTTGGGCTTTGTCCTGAGAGAAAGATGCGCGGCGGAAAGGTGCTCTTCACCAAAAGCCGAGGAGTTCGGAGCCGCGTCGCGACCGCCCTTCGCATGTGCGCGCAATCGCTGCACCACGCCAAAGATTACCTGGGCGAATTCTTCCACCGCATTACCCGCAAACTCGGCAGACCGCAGGCTATCACAGCCAAGGCCCACAAGCTTGCTCGCATTGTCTTCCACCTTTTAAGCACAAAGGAGGGCTACGGCGAGAGCGACTTTCAAAAGTGCAAAGCAGACACCATTAGGCGTGCCGAACATCGCCTCCGTAGGCAGGCTGCCCAACTCGGATTTCAGGTCATCCCGGCAGACAACATTTGATTGTTCCTTGGGAGTCGCCCAATGGGCTCATCCAGGAAATGGCGCTTATCTAGGAGTTTCCATCAATGGCTGGGCCAGGGATTGGTTCAAGCCAGTTCAGTTCACGCCAATATCTGGGTCTCTTCTCCAAGAGGCGCTAGTAACAATGCAATGGCTTATGCGCCTCCTTAATTGCGATCGGTTTCCCGCATTTTTCATACATTTAAGGTGTTCAATGTAAACCTAAAGCCTGCCTCAGCTAGGGAGGATGCCCGTGATTCTGCCCGTTTCATTGAGGATTTCTGAGGGATTCGAACGGGACCAGGCCGCGTTGAATTGCCGATGTGGCAGCCTGCGTTCGGTCCGTCACACCGAGTTTGGCCAGCAGCCCGTTGATATGCGTTTTGACCGTGGGCTCTGAGATCTTAAGCTCGGTCGCGATCTCTCTGTTGCTCTTGCCATGCACGATCTGCTCCAGCACGTCGAACTCGCGCCGCGTCAGTTCCTCGGTGCCTATGCGCTCGGCCAGCTTCTGGGCAACGGCCGGCGGGATGTGCGATCTTCCCGCATGAACCGCGCGGATAGTCGCGATCAGTTCTTCCGAGGTCATGCCTTTGAGCAGGTAAGCCCGCGCGCCAGCCTGCAGGGCGCGATAAATATCCTCGTCACCGTCGTAGGTGGTCAGGACAATGAACCGCGCCGCCCGTGTTTCCATGCGGATGCGCTCAATGACCTCCACGCCGCTCAGTCGCGGTAGTCGCAGGTCGATCAGCGTAATGTCCGGTTGGTGCCTGCGATACTGCGCGATGGCCTCCACGCCGTCCGCGGCCTCGCCTACGACCTCAAGGCCACCGGCTACATTGAGCAGGGCCACCAGCCCCTGCCGCACTACGTGGTGGTCTTCCACAACCAGCACTCGAATCGATGTGTTGCACTGCGGCACTGCGGAACAGTCACTCATAGACGGCCCTTCTACATTCTAATGAGTATTAGTTGCATAACAGTATCGAGGAAGCGGCACGAATCCGCGACGATCAAATGGTTGAGGTGTAGCTCCATCTAAAGTATGCAATAAGACTCAACATAAGGAGCGAGCTGCACCGTACATCAGCAGTTGTAGTCGCATCTCCATCCACGGGTTGTTGCGTCCACTGTCCGCACAGTTGATGCTCGTTCACAGTTCAATGAACATGCGAACGGTAAGTCCTCTCGCCCTCCTTGTGGTGGTGGCCAGTACCTATCACGCCTCCAAACACAACTTGGCTTTTGGCGGCGTGCTATCTGTTCTAGTGCCGCAAGCACGCTGTTCGCAATCCATCGAACGCGTTGTATGTGTTCGAAGGCCCATGGAGAGTGTCGGATGAGAGTCATCGCAAGAGTCGTGACGATTGCCGCTCCGTTTGCTCTGGTCCTGGTCTGCGGTTTTGCACCCGAACCGGCACAAAGTCCCGAAGCGGATTTTATTGTCACCGCCGCGCCGGTCTATGAGCCGTTGGCGGCATTGCGCGGAGAAGAGCGCTTTCCCAAGGGCGCGCAACTGCTCGTGGTTCATGCGGGCAAGGCGGAGCCGGTGGTGACGGGCTTTGCGGCTACCGCGGACGCCAACGTTTCCTTCGACGCCAAGACCGTTCTATTCGCTGGGAAAAAGACTGCAAACGACCCATGGCAGATATGGGAGCTGACGATTAACGACCATTCGCTGCGGAAGATCGTCGGGGATGCGAACGATGCCATTCGTCCGCTCTTTCTGCCCGACGGCCACCTGGTCTATGGGCATCGCACTGACAAGGGCTATCGACTTGAAGCGGTGCAATTGGACGGCTCCGCAGTGCAACCACTCAGTTTCTTGCAAGCCAGCGCGCTACCTGCATCAGTGCTGAAGGATGGTCGCATTCTCTTTGAAGCCGGATTTCCCTTAGGCTCCGGATCGACGCCGGAACTGTTTCTGGTCTACTCGGACGGAAGCGGAGTGGAATCCTACCGCTGTGATCACGGTGCAGTTCGCTGGGGAGGAACACAGTTGGACTCCGGCGATGTGGTGTTCACGCACGGCGCAACACTAGCGAGATTTACGTCGCCTCTCGCAGCGGAGGCGCATGTCGTTGCGCCCCGCGCTGAGTATGCGGGCGCGATTGCCGAGACAGCCTCAGGCACCTGGCTTGTGAGTGCGCGAGCCGGCGCTGAGGCGCATTACGCATTGAAGCAGTGGAAACCGGGCGCGGCGGCACTGCAAACTCTGCTGGCTCAGAACGGCGAGGATATTGTCGAGCCTGTCCTGGTTGCAGCGCGCACCGCTCCCAAGCGTCACCCTTCCGGACTCCACGACTGGAGCTACGCCAATCTTCTGGCATTGGACGCCCGACATTCGCGCGAAGGCGATCTCCGCACCCCGCCCGCGTCGGTGCGGCTGGAGACGCAGAACGCTCATGGCCGCGCTGTCGTCACAGGCACGGCTCCAGTTGAAGGCGACGGCTCTTTCTTTGTGCAAGTGCCCGCCGACCAGCCGATTCGCTTTGCGCTGCTTGATGAAAAGGGTACAGTGTTGCGGCAGGAACACGGGTGGCTCTGGATTCGCCGCGGAGAACAGCGCTACTGCGTGGGCTGCCACACAGGGCCTGAGCGCACCTCGGAGAATCGCTTGCCGGCCGTGCTGCTACGCACCACCGCGCCCGTCGATCTTACCGGCGTGAAAGAGCCACGCGAGGCGCAACACGGAACGCCAGGAGGCAACTGAAATGAATCTCCGTCTTCTTCTATTCTCCGCCGTCTCCATATCTGTTGCGCAACTACCTGCGATGGGGCAGACGCCGCTTGCGCGGAAGAAGAATGTTGTAACGCAGCCATTGGCCCCACCGCGGGCTGCGTCTGTGATTCGCTTTGAAGATGCGAGCGACAAGGCGGGCATCGACTTCACGCACAGTTACGGATCGCGCCAGATGGCATCGCTTCTTGAAGATACCGGCGCAGGCTGCGTGTGGTTCGACTACAACAACTCCGGTCTGGAGTCGCTCTACGTGTTGAACGGACGACCGCTCGACGACTCGATGCACCCGTTTCCGCTCAAGGTGAAACCAGCAACGCCGCCGCACAATCATCTCTATCGCAACAACGGCAACGGTACGTTTACCGACGTGACGGAAAGTTCAGGGCTCGATCCCGATATGTATGGAATGGCCGTGACGGCTGCCGACTACGACAACGACGGCTTTGTCGATCTATTGGTGACTGGATACGGCAAGACGATTCTCTATCACAACGACGGCAACGGGCACTTTACCGATGTGACGGCGAAGACGGGGATCAAGGTGGACGGCTGGGCTATCAGTTCGACGTGGCTGGATTACGACAAGGACGGCTGCGTCGATCTATTTGTGGGCCGCTATGTGAAGTTCGACCCAAAGTACAGGGCCTACTATGCGCCGGACGGCTATCCGGGGCCACTGGACTACGCGGGAGAAACCAATAGGCTGTATCACAACAACTGTAACGGAACCTTCACCGATGTTACGGATAAGTCGGGCATCGGTGCTTATGTTGGCCGCACAATGGGCGTGACCGCGGCAGACTTCGACAACGATGGATGGGATGACATCTACGTTTCCAACGACCGTACGGAAAACTTCCTTTTCCACAATAAGCATGATGGAACCTTTGAAGAGATTGGAAACGATACGGGCACGGCCTACGGACAGAATGGCGAGTCCACATCGTCGATGGGGCCGGTGTTTGCCGATCTAGATGGTAGGGGATTGCTGGACCTGTGGGTCACAGATGGACGCTACAACCGCTTGCTGCGCAACACAGGAAAGATGAGCTTTGAAGACCTGGGAGCAACGAACGGAGTGTCTCAGGCGAATGCGCAATACGCGAGCTGGGGTACGGGGATCTACGACTACGACAACGACGCGCTGCTCGATATTCTCGTCTTCCACGGCGCGCTCATTCAGCTGATCCCGCAGGAGCATACACTCTTTCGTGGAATAGGGGACGGAACGTTCGTGGATGCTTCGCGCTTGGCCGGCCCGGTGCTGAGCGTTCGCACAACAGCGCGCGGCGCATGTTTCGCCGACTACGAGAACAACGGGAAGGTAGATGCCTTCGTGGTCAATCTGGGATCAAAGGGAACGCTTCTGCGCAATGTTTCGACGAATGCAGGCCACTGGATCGCGATCAAGTTGAAAGGGTCAAAGAGCAATCGCGACGGCATTGGCGCAAGGGTGGAAGTCTTTGCGGCGGGCAAGCGCCAGACGGCGGAGCGCGTTGCTGAATCGGGCTATCTCTCGCAGAACGATGAGCGCCTGCATTTCGGTTTGGGGGCGGCAACGGTGGTGGACAAACTCATCGTTCGTTGGCCGAGCGGGCGCGAGCAGGCGCTCGAAAACCTGACCGTAGATCGCGTGCTTACTGTCGAGGAGCCTAAATGAACCGGCAAGCGCAAAATGGATTTCGCTTTGGAGTATGTGTGGGAATTGTCGCCGTGGGCGCGGCCTTGCTTTCGGCCGCGCTGTGGACCGGCAGGCCTGTTCGCGCAGCAGCGCAGCCCGACACAAAGCCGGATACGAACGCAACAGAGGATTATGCTTCGCCGCTTGAGGTGTTGCTTTCGCCGGACGGCGCGCGGCTTTATATCCTCTGCCAACAGAGCAACGAGGTGCGCGTGATGAATGCGACCAGCTACGCCGTGATCAAGAGCATTGCGGTGGGCCGCGTGCCGCGTGGATTCTCGCTTTCGTCTAAGGGCGACAAGTTGATTGTGGCGAACTCGTGGGACGATACGCTCTCGGTGATCGATACAAAGACGCTGGAGGTCATCAATACCTGGGCGGTGGGCACAGAACCGTCGAGCGTGGTTGAAGACCGCGCTGAAAATCGGCTGTTCGTGACCAATCGAATCAGTGGCGACATCGCCGTTCTGGATGCAAAGACCGGCGTGGAAGAGAAGCGCCTGCTGGCTGGACGCGGCGCAAGCTATCTTGCGCTCTCGCCCGATGGTAGCCGCATTTATGTGACTCATGTTTACCCGAAGATCATCCCACGCCAGACAGGGTTGGAAAATCGAATGGCGCCGGAATCCGAGATCACAGTGATCGATGCGGAGCGAGCGGTAGTAGTAGATCGCGTTCCGCTGCACGCGATTGCCGGCGTCTTTCATGTGGCGCTATCTGCCGATGGCCGCTTGGGTGTTGCGGCTGAATACCACCCCAAGAACCTGGTACCGCTGGCGCACGTGGAACACGGCGGCGCTTTTACCTATTCGCTCGAACTGTTTGGCGCGGACGTGGGCAAGACGCCTGTCGAAGTGCCGCTGGATGAGCTGGAGCGCTATGCCTCGCAGCCGTTCGGCGTTGCCATCGCGCCGGACAAGTCGCGTATTTATGTTACCTGCGGCGGTTCGGAGATTGTGACGGTCGTTGATGTGCAGCGTCTGCTACGCTTCATCCACACGCACAACGGGCCCTTCACGTACGATCTCTCCGCCAGTGCCAACTATGTTGTGGTGCGCATCCCTGTGGGGCTGAACCCGCGCGGGCTTGCGATTTCGCGTGACGGGCGCAGGCTGTTTGTTGCCAATCGTCTGGATGACACAGTTACCGTAATCGACACGCATGTCGATCGCGTGGCCTCCACGATTACGCTTGCCGGACCGAAGACTGTTTCTCAACTTCGTCACGGCGAACAGACATTTTATACCGCGCGCTATTCGTTTCAGGGGCAGTTCGGCTGTTCCAGTTGCCACATCGATTCGACCTTCGACGGCATTCAATGGAACCTGGAGCCGGATGGCTTTGGCCGCAGCACTGTGGACAACAAAATGCTTGAGGATATCAAGGACACCGAGCCGTATAAGTGGACCGGCAGTAATCCGAATATTCCTACCGAGTGCGGGCCGCGAACCGAAAAGTACTTCTGGCGCTCAGAGAACTACGACAATCAAACGCTCGTCGATCTATCGGCCTACGTTCGGAGTCTGGCTCCGCGCCCCAATCGCTGGCGGCAGGCAGACGGCGAGTTGACACCGGCGCAGGAGCGCGGCAAGGCGCTCTTTGAGCGCGCCGTCGATAAGTTCAAGGAGCCGATTCCGGAAAGGAATCGTTGCTCCTATTGTCACAGCGGCCCCAAGGGCACGAACCAGAAAATCTTCGACGTGGGGACGCGTAAACCAAACGACAATACGGGACTGCTGAAGGCGGCAATGCTGACCAATATCGCGCTCTCGGCCCCATACCTGCACGACGGGTCGGCGCGTTCGCTGGAAGAGATATGGACGATCTATAACCCAGACGACAAGCACGGCCGGACTAACGATCTGACCAAGGATGAACTTAACGATCTGATCGAGTACCTCAGGTCTCGATAGGGGAGATGCTATGAAAAAGCTTTGCATGATTACAATGCTGTTGGCCGCCAGTGCGGTAGCTTTTGTTCCGCTGGCGCTTGCCGCGCCGCCGCAGATGCCGCGCTTCCGTTTTGAAAACTTCACTTCTGCCAACGGACTGCCCAACAATCACGTCTTCGCGGTGCTCGTCGATGGAGATCGCATATGGGCAGGTACGGAAAAAGGACTGGCTGTCTACGAGAACCATGTCTGGAAGGTCTACACGACCGAGGATGGGTTGGCGCATCGCGCCGTCATCTCACTGGCTCTGGACAAGAACACCGGCGACGTTTGGGCTGGAACAATGGGCGGTCTAAGCCGGATCTCAGGGGGGCACATCGATAGCTTCACGCAGTTGAACTCAGGGCTGAGCAACAACGTCGTCTACAACGTCTCAATTGAAGGCGAGAATGTTTGGATCGCCACAGCCGCCGGCGCCTGCCGGCTCAACCTGCACACCAATGAGTGGTCGCTCTACAACGAGCGCAACACGCCCATGTTCGAGATATGGTCCTACGCAGTTTCGGCTAGTCCTACCAAGGTCTTTTATGGCGTTTGGGGCAGCGGCGTTCTCGAATACGATCAGAAGACCGCGAAGTGGACCAGATATGACGATCCGGACGGCGAAACCGAGACGGTGGTGATGAAGGATCAGGGACTGATCCATGAAATTGTCACCTCGGTCAGCTATATAGAGAAGGAAAATGTTCTATGGGCTGCCACATATTTCGGCGATAGCCACTATGACGGCCGCTACTGGCACAACTTTCTCACCAAGGATAGCGGACTTCCTTCAAACTTTACCAATTATGTGAAAGGCCTGGACGGCAAGCGCGCATGGTTCTGCACCGACAAGGGACTTGCTTATTATGACGGCGTGAACTGGGCTGTTTATCGTCCTTCGCTCACAGATGGCAAGCCAGAGATGACTGTGCGCAACGCAAAGGGCATCCTAACACCCGTCGCTGTGACCACCGCTCCGGCGCATAACTATATACTCAGCATCGACTTTCAGGGCAACGATATCTGGGTTGCGACAGCCGATGGATTGAGCCACGGAATTCGTCAACCTTAGGGACACTGAATCGCCATAACGGCATGGTCCCAGACGCGAAATGCCATTGTGATCTTCCAGAGGGACAAACAAGCTGCAACCAGCAAGGAGTTTTGCGATGCGCAAGGGATGGTTGTTGGTTATGTCAAGTATCTTGGCAACTGGTGTAGCGGTTCGTTGCCTAAGCCAGAATGCGGCCAAGAATATGGACTTGAGCACAGGAAAGAAAGTATGCGAGTGCGGTGCGCATCCGCCGGGCCCGCCTAGAGACCGCACCGTAACACCCTATGCAGGTACACCGGACGATTTGAAGCCATTCGGAAAGTTCACGGCAAGTTACGATGTCAACTACATTCGCCCAAATATCTACATGGGTGCAGCGCGGAACATTCCCGATCCAACGGGTATCACAGAAGTTCGCATCGGATTTATTGGTCCGATTGAGCATACCACCGACCAGGTCTTCGGGCTGCGAATGCTGCATGGCGCGCAAAAGGCAATCGATGAGGCCAATGCCCGCGGCGGTTACGGGGGCAAGCCCTTCAAGCTGATGGTGCATAACGACTACAACAACTGGCAGCGCGGCGCGGTCTACGGTGATGACCGGCCCACCGACCCCACCATCTGGGGCTCGCCTTCCGATGAAGCCGTGAAGATGATTTACGACGACGAGGATTGGGCGATCTTTGGTTCGATTAGTTCCGAGACAACGCACATCGTGCTGCGCGTGGCGTTACGTGCGGAGATTCCCGTGGTGAACTCGGAGAATACCGATCCCACCGTTCCAGAGACTACAATTCCGTGGTACTTTGGCGCACTGCAGGATGACAGGCAGCAGTCCTACACGCTGGCTCGCCATATCATTACCGAACTAGGACTGAAGCGCGTGGCGCTGTTCAGGGTAAACAACCGTTATGGGCGCTTCGGAGTTGGCAAGTTCCGCGATGCAGCGCGCCGCCTGGGTCATCCGCTGGTCATCGAGCAGAAATATTTGCCTGGCGACACGGACTATTCGCAGCAGTTGAAGGTGATTCGCGATGCGCGGGCCGATGCGGTTGCCATCTGGGCCGATGAGGAGCAGACGGCGCTGTTTCTCAAGCAGTTGCGAGCAGCGGGGATGAAGCAGCGCGTCTTTGGCGCATATCGCACACTGGGGCCGACGTTGCTGGCTGAGGCAGGAGATGCGGCCGAGGGCTTCGAGGCGGTCTACCCCTACGATCCAACGCGCAACGACCCAGACTGGATCGACTTCAACAGGCGATACGAAGATGAGTTCCATGAGAAGCCGGATCATTACGGTGCGCTGGCTTTCGACGCGATGAATGCGCTGCTTGATTCAATCTGCAGGGCGGGGCTCAATCGCGCGCGGATTCACGACGCGCTCGCCAATATTGAAGAGTTCGACGGCGTGACCGGGCATATGACCTTCGACCCAAACGGGAAGAACGTGGCGCCCTTGTACCTGGGCTCGGTACACAACGGCACGATCACTTACCGGGTTGCCACGATGGAAGCACCTGCAGTGCAGCCGGCCTCTTCTGCCTCGCCTGCGGCACCGCGGGCACCCTACGCACGGGTCGGTGAGGATGGCGTCAACTTTACTGGGCCGCATCATAAGGATCTGCCGGCAGATCCTGTGAGCATCGTTCTTTTCGGGCCGAAAGCGGCAGCGATAGCCGCCTCGCCGGAGATGCAGGCGGAGCTTGCATCGAGCGCAATCAAAAGGCATGAGTTCAAGCTGTCACCCATTGAGAGTGATCAGAATTGGGAAGCCGCATCTACGGCGCTGGTTCATGCCCTGATGGACGATCACGCGCTGGCGGTAATCGCGCTGGATAGAGACTCAAGCCATCTGGCCGAGCAAATGGCGCTGAAGAGCTTTGTGCCGGTGGTGGCATTGACTGCCGACAGGACGCTGACCTCAATGAACATTCCATGGATATTCCGGCTGCAGCCGCATACCACTCCGGCCACAGCGATGCGGATGATCGTGGCGGCAGAATGCCGAAGCGGGGCCAACCCGGAGCGGCTTAGAAATGTGCTGGCGTCGGAAGAAGGCATCGACGGCGTTGCGTTTCGGCCCGCCGGCGAGCCGCGCAAACAGTGAGGATCGGGATTGAAAGTAGGTTCGGTGTAGGAGAGAACCTCCAAACCAAGAAAGATGGGGTTTCACTGAATGGATGACGCTCTCCTCGATAAACGGCCCTCATTCTGCGCTTACTTCATTCGTATGCATGGGCCTGAAAGCGACTTTACGGTGCGGATGCTATTAGTAGAGACCACTGGTGGGAAGACCATATTCGAGGGAATCGGATCTTGGTTGCAATGCGAGCGTTGGATCGCCCAGATATCGGGTTGGATTATTCCCATGAAGAAGTTGGTTCTGGTTCGCAAACGTATCGAGCAGAAACGATTGGCGGCAATCACAGCAGTCCGGAGTTCTGTCGAAAGTGTCGAATCTGTCGGGCTTACTCGTGTCGATAGGTAAACGATTCATGGCCCCTCGCTGTTTGGCCGTTGGTGTGCGTCCATCGCAACAGTGGAGGCGATACGGCTGAGACATGGAAGAAGCAACTGATTACTCCAAAATAGGATGCACACACAGTCGTTCTTAGCGAAAGGCACAGGCTAGAGCTCCGAGCAAGGTGCGTTCCATCAGCGAGTACATCGATTCACCTGCTGGCATTGGTCGAGGATTCACTCTGAAAAGGCTGTCGCGCATCGCTTCCCGAGCTTGCGTCCGCCTCTGGGAGCGCCTGTCCATTGGGGCCCGGCACGGCATTGGACTATCTATCAGGTTGTTTCGTCGTCACGGTGGCTGGGACACCGAGGTGGAAGCTTAGGCGGTTGAGCTTGCGGGCGGAGGTTGCGAACTCTTGAATTTCGATGTATTGATTCTTATCCACATCGATAAAATGCTGACGCGTGTTGGTCGCAGGCCACCACACATCGAGCGCGGCAATGTGTGCATTGTGCCCCAGACCGATGTGTTGCTCGATCGGCTGCGAGCCGAAGGAACTGGTTTCTCCGACTGTACGATAGATCGATCGCGGCGCCTGGCCGTCGTCGATCACTGTGATCTTGATCTGCGCGCCGACGCCGGAGCGGTTGCTCTTGACTCCGACCAGATGCACATTGATCCAATCGTTGCTATTGCCAGGATTCTTAAACACGCGCAAAGTATGCGCATCGCCCGGCACTGCTCCGCCAATCTGCGCAACGATGGCCACGTTCCCACTCCTGTCGAGATCGGCAAAGGATATTGCGTGCCCCTTGTGCAGTTCTCCCGTTCCCGAGGAACCCGTAATGTCCACAAACTGCTTCCCATCTTTATTGAGCAGAAGCGTGTGCGGTATTAACGCAGTGTAATTTGGGTTCCCACTCCCAAGGTAAATGGAGAGGAACCCGTCGTTTCGGATATCGCCAAAGCCTGAACCCATTGGCATGAATACCTTGTCGAGGCCGACTTTCTCGGTGACATCTTCAAAGGTTCCATCGTGCTTGTTTCGATAGAGCTTGAGTGTCTCGGCATTGTGAGGAAGACCAAGGTAAGTCTTTATCGATTCGGCCACGGAGACGGGGTAGCTTGTCACAAACAGGTCCGGCCATCCATCGTTGTCGTAGTCGAAGAAGAACGTCGAGAAGCTGACTATAGGAGCCTGAACGCCCGCTTGCCGCGCCACGTCAGTAAATGTCAGATTGCCGTTGTTATGGTAAAGATTATTCGCACCGTATAAGTTCGACACATAGAAATCGACGTAGCCATCCCGGTCGCAATCCGCAGCCGTTACTCCCTTGGAAAACGCCGTCTGATCGATTCCTGCCGAATGCGATATGTCTTCAAACGTGCCGTCGCCCTTGTTGCGAAACAGTTGACTTGGAGAGTTCTCGTTGGCGATAAAGAGGTCAAGATAGCCGTCGTTGTCAATGTCGGCCCATACCGCGGAATTTGTTTGAGCCACATTATCGGCTAGCCCGCTTGCTTCCGTCACGTCTGTAAAGGTCCCATCGCAGTTGTTGCGCAAGAGAGATCGCTTTTGCGGGTACTCCCACCCTCCACGCGGAATGAAAAGGTCCATGCATCCGTCGTTGTTGTAGTCCACCTGCATGATATTGAGTGCGCCAAGTTGATCCGAGAGGCCAGACTCTGCTGTACGATCAGTGAAGGTTCCATCCCCATTATTGTGAAAGTACTTGATCGGATCGCAGACCTCCATACTGGAGACAACAATGTCAAGCAACCCGTTATTTTCGAAGTCGTCGATGGCAAGCCCGCCCGCTTCGCGCATGACATTCAAACCCGCCGCGGGCGCAACATCGACAAAGCGCCCGATGTCCTCTTTGGATTGGAAGTCGCTCAAGGGAATGAGATAGGCCTTTGGCACACCAGCCGGGTACTCGCCCAGAGTCGAGTAGCCATAATTGAGCAACCACTTTACTTCGATATCGTCGGGATATTGCGAGAGAAACTGCGTGAAGTATTGAATGGCAAGTCTCGATCTGTCTTTCTTCTCATAGCTCTCCCTCGGGTTTACCGGAGGAAAGAGATCCATATCGCCTGAGTTGCGATAGACGCCGTTCTCCATCTCTGCCCAATGCAGATATGCTCCCCCGATTGTCTCTTCAAGTGTGGACAGCAAGGGAACCGTCGTTGTCTGAGCCGGACCGCCCATGCCGCCACCGCCACCGCCAAGTATGCGATTCGACAACTGGGCGGACTTTGCCGCCTTGGCCATCCGATAGGCAGCCTCAAACTCCTTGATTGACTCCTCCATCCTTCCCACATAAGCATATAGCTGGCCAGCCACTATATGCATTCTCAGAACATCGTCAGTGCTGTAAGTGCTAGGGGCATCCGATTCTGGGGCGTTTGTGAATTCGACAGTCTCCTTGATCGCAGTATCGGTCGACTGAGTCCGCAGGCTACAACTCTGACTGAGATCACGTGCCCATCCTTCGGGTTTTGGGTACCGGCCAAAAAGACCATCGGCTTCGACAAGGCCGCCGAGCGATGCGCCGAAGCGAATATCTCCGCTGGCAATCAAGGCCTTTATGCGATCTGAGTTTAGATCCGCTGTGGCGGGAGCGACAGAGAAGATCTTCGTGATTGCAAATCCAGACGGTACGGGGACAATACCGCTAATTTGCCCAGTAGTATGCCCAGCCAATGCATCCCGCAATTCGGGACGAAGTTGCGAGGGGCTCAATTTCCCGAAGTACCCACCGTTATTCGATGTGGGGTCGATCGAGTGAATCTTGGCCAACACGCTGAAGTCCCATCCGGCATTGAGTTGTCGAAGGATGTCGGAGGCCTCTGCTTCAGTCGATGTGACGATGATGCCCAGTTCCACGGGACGTGAGGCCGCATCTTGTTGAGCCAGGCACTGTGTGTCAACAGTCTGTAGGAGCACGGCCGCAGTGAAAAAGATTGTTCCAATAAACTGAAGTCTCGCGATTGTGGATTGCGGCATTGGTTCCTCAGGGCATGAAGAGACGTTTGTGTGGCTATGCATGAAACTAGGATGATAACGGCGCGGGGGACTCCAGTCGTGGACCAAACGTAGTGGTTGCCATTCATTCTGAAGGACCAGAATGTACATCCTACTTATGGATGAGGTGGCACCCCGACCTTATGGACGATGGAGAAATGAGCCAGAGTTGGCATAATTGCTGTCGTAGCAGGAACTACTACAGGAGCGTTGCTTGTGAGGCTCAACCCATTAATGTGCGCCGTTGCTTTCGCGGCGTGCAGGCTGCTGTCTGCTCAGGGAAGCCACGACGCGACCTTGCCGACTTCACTCGCAACTCTTTTGGCCGAAGCGGATACGAAGAATGGTCAAATAGCATCTGCCGAGGACGCAACGAGGGCCTCGGCACACGTTGAAGAGCAGGTCTCTGCGCTTCCCGATCCTCAAATCGCGTTTCAGTCGTTCAGCATTGGCAGTCCAAAGCTGTTTGCCGGATTCAGCAACAGTGAGTTTGCATACGTGAGTTTGGGGGCTTCACAAGAAATTCCGTATCCGGGGAAGCTCAAGCTCCGGGGCGATGTTGCTCATCGTGAGATGGAGACGCAGAAGGCAGGCGTTGCCGTGACCCGCTCTTCGGTGGCAGAGCAGGTCAAGCTGCTGTATCTGCGGGTCGCATATTCCACTGCCGCGATTGCATATCTGGATCGTATCGATTCGCTGTTGCAGTCTGTCATTAAAGACGCACTCTCCCAGTACGCTTTGGGCAAGGGCAGCCAATCGGCAGTCATCAAGGCGCAGATGGAGCGCACGCAGATTCTTCGTCAGGATACGATGCACAACCAGGAACTGTGGCAGGCGCAGGCCCGCCTCAAGCAACTTTTGCATCGCGCTCAGGATTCTCCCGACATCTATCCTGATCCGTTGATAGCTACATCATTCGCGATTGCCCCGCAGGAGTTACAAAGCCAGTTGCGCTCAAGCAATCCCACGCTCTTGCTAGACGCGGACACAGTGGAGAAGCAGAAAGCGCAGCTAGCGTCCGCAAGCCGCGACAGCAGGCCGGATTTCAATGTAGGCTACGATTTTCAACTTACAGGCGAAGGCTATCGAAATCGTTATCTTTTCTCTGCAAGTCTGCGCCTTCCCAACCGCGCCCGTGTTGCCGGCAAGATCGCCCAGGCATCGGAACAAGCAACGCAAGCCAAGGACGAGATGGACTCGGATGTACAGGAGAAGTTGGCCGAGCTGCAGGAACAATACGTTGCCGTAACAGGCACGGCAGAGCTCCTAAATGAATACAAGGAAGGGCTGATACCGCAGGCAGAAGCAGTGTTTCACTCCGAACAGTCCGCCTATCAATCCGGCAAGCAGGAGCTTGCCCCAGTGCTCTCATCTCTCTTGGACATCATGACTTTGGAAGGCGACTACCAGCAGACGCTCCTCGATCATGAGGCCGCCCTGGTACGCATAGAAACATTGACGGGGAGGACAATACGATGAGCGAGAAAGCGCAGAAGAACATTCTCGCAGCTACATTGGTATGGGCAGTCGTGGCAACGGGAATGCTGGTCTTTCTTTTACGTCATATTGGAGCAACCTCGGCGCTGGCCTTCGCACCCACGCCTCCGATCGCCATCGCCCCCACCGTATCCGCAGCAGTAAATACAACCATGCCATCGCAACAGATGGATGCGCCGCTTGCTCCGATGCAACTGACAGCGGAGCAGATGCGAAACATCGGCATGACAACAGGCACAGCGGAATACAAGGATCTGAGCGACGATTTGCGCGTCACGGGTAGCGTGGCGATCAACGATAGCCTCCTCTCTTATGTTCAGGTGAGATTCTCCGGCTCTATCCGTAAAGTCTTCGCGAATGCTACCTATCAATATGTCCGAAAAGGCGAGCCGCTCTTTACCGTCTATAGCCCGGAACTGGTGGCTACGCAGCAGGAATACTTGCTTGCGAACGAGAATCAGCGTTCCCTGAGCAGCAGTTCGATCCGCGACGTTGCTGCCGGCGCAAGGTCTCTTTCGACGGCGGCCGAACGCAGGCTTGCACAGTGGGAGATTCCTGAGAGCGAGATAGCGGAGTTGAAGCGCAGCGGCAAGGTGCTCACCGACCTGACGATTGAATCGCCGACTTCTGGCTATATCACGGAGCGAAACGCACTGCCGAATATGTACGCCGAACCCGGCACGCGGCTGTACACCATCGCCGACCTTTCGCGTGTTTGGGTCAACGCGCAGGTATTCCAATGCGATGTTGGACGCCTCAAACCGGGCGACCAGGCTGCGATCACCGTCGATGCGTATCCGCAGAAGACATTCAATGGGCGTGTCGAGGAAGTTCTTCCGCAGGTTGATGCAACAACGCGCACGGTGTCGGTCCGGCTCTCGATCGACAACACGGGATTGCTACTGAAGCCTGGGATGTTCGTCAATGTAGATCTCAAATCCGCAATGGGCCGCCGCCTGGTTGTTCCCGCATCATCCGTTCTACAGACCGGTCTGAAACAGATCGTCTTTCTGAGTAAGGGCGATGGGCGCATCGAGCCGCAGGATGTAGTCCTCGGCCCGCAGATCGGCGACAACTTCGTGATTATCAAGGGACTCGAACCACATCAGTCGATTGTGACCTCCGCAAACTTCCTCATCGATTCCGAGAGCCAGATGCAGGCTTCATCCGGTGCAAGCATTACGGCAATGTCAACCTCTGGCTCAAGCGCTGGAGCCGCTTCGCGCCAGTCGGACCGAATTGAGTTCACCACGACTCCCAATCCGCCGCAGAAAGGGACGAATACACTCCGGATCAAGCTCACCGACGGCAATGGAGCGATGGTCTCCGGCGCTGAGGTTGCAGTCGCATTCTATATGGCGGCAATGCCTGAGATGGGAATGGCCGCAATGCACATAGATGTAAATCTCGCCGAGAAAAGTGGTGGAATCTATGAGAACACAAGTGAACTGCCTTGTGGAGGAACATGGCAGATATTTGTGACGGCCAAGCAGCACGGCCAACTCGTTGCGATAAATAAACTCAGCATCAATGCAAAGGGCGGAATGTGAGATGATCTCTCGGATCATCGAGATTTGCGCGCGAAATCGATTCCTCGTATTTGCAATTGTCTCGATGCTGACTCTGGCAGGTGCGTGGTCGCTAATGCATATTTCTTTAGACGCCCTGCCCGACATCTCAGATGTTCAGGTCATCGTGCATACCAGTTGGGAAGGTCAGCCTCCCGACATCATTGAGGACCAGGTCACCTATCCCATTGTCTCCAGCTTATTGGCCGCGCCGCACGTGAACGCTGTTCGCGCGCAGACAATGCTCGGAGACTCCTATGTGTTTGTCGTCTTTGAGGACGGAACCGATCCGTATTGGGCTCGTTCGCGTGTTATCGAGTACCTTCAGCAGATCGGCGGCCGCTTGCCCCAGGATGTCCACCCCGCCATTGGCCCCGACGCGACCGGCGCGGGCTGGGTCTTTGAATACGCCCTCATCGACAAGAGCGGAACTCACAGCCTCGCAGACTTGCGCAGCTTGCAGGACTGGCATCTTCGGTACGATCTGGAAACGGTTCCCGGTGTTTCGGAGGTAGCAACCATTGGCGGGTTCGTTCGCCAGTATCAAGTGCGGCTCGATCCCAACAAGATGCTTGCCTACAGCATTCCGCTTTCCACGGTGATTGACCGGGTGAAAACCAGCACCAATGAAGTTGGGGGGCGTGTTCTCGACCTGAGTGGCGCGCAATACATGATTCGCGGACTCGGCTACCTGCGTTCGACTGATGATCTGGAAACTGTCGCCGTCGGCAGCAAAAACGGCGCTCCGGTGTTGTTGCGCGATCTTGGCAGCGTCGGACTTGGGCCAGATATTCGTGAAGGCGTTGCGGAGTGGAATGGCGAAGGCGAAACAGTTGGCGGCATTGTGGTGATGCGTCAAGGCATGAATGCGCTCAAGGTGATCGACGGCGTGAAGCGCAAGTTTCACGAGATCGCGGCCTCTCTTCCGTCCGGTGTCGAGATCGTCTCCGGGTACGACCGCTCAGGCCTGATTAAGGACTCGATTGCGACACTTCAGCGCAGCCTGCTTGAGGAAGCAGTCATCGTGAGCCTGGTGATCCTCATCTTTCTCTTCCACTTTCGCTCTGCGCTGATTGTGATTATTGTTCTGCCTATCGCAGTATTGATCTCCTTCATCCCGATGTACTTCTTGGGAATCACTTCCAACATCATGTCGCTCGGCGGTCTGGCGCTGGCCATCGGCGTCCTTGTCGACGCGGCCATTGTGATGGTCGAAAACGGCTACCGGCATCTCTCTGCGCGGCAAGAAGCAGGCTCACAGCCTGTCTCACCCTCGGAGCATCGCCAGATCCTCATTGGCGCCGCAAAGCAGGTCGGACCCGCGCTCTTCTTCTCTCTGCTAATTATCGTGGTCTCTTTTCTTCCCGTGTTTTTGCTCGAAGCTCAGGAAGGACGGATGTTTCGCCCTCTCGTTTGGACGAAGACTCTTGCTGTTGGATCTTCATCCATTCTCGCCATCACACTGGTGCCTGTTCTGATGGTGCTGTTGATTCGTGGACGGCTGCGGCCTGAGCGCGAGAATCCGGTTTCACAATTTACGCAAGCGCTCTATCTTCCAGTGCTTCGGTTGTGCCTCAGGCACAGGACGCTGACTATTGTCCTCAATCTTCTTTTTCTATTTGCAACCGCACCTATCGTCTTCAAACTCGGAAGTCAGTTCATGCCACCGCTCTTTGAGGGGTCTGCGCTTTACATGCCAACTTCCCTCCCCGGCATCTCGATCGAGCAAGCGAAGACAATTATGCAAAAGCAGGATGCGCTGCTGCGTGCATTACCTGAGGTAGAAAGTGTCTTTGGCAGCGTGGGCAGATCGGATAGCGCCACAGATAATGCCCCGCTCGATATGTTTGACACGACCATCATGTTGAAGCCGCGGGAGCAATGGAGGCGCGGCATGACGTACGAGAGGCTGATTCAGGATATGGATGCAAGCCTGCAGTTTCCGGGCATCTCGAACACCTGGACAAGTCCAGTGGAATGCCGCCTCGATATGGAACTGACCGGCATCAAGACCCCGCTGGGGATCAAGGTGCAGGGGCCAACCATCGATGGTATTGAGCGCGTCGCGGGACAAATTCAAAGCGTGCTCGCAACCATGCCGCAGCAGCGTTCCTCATTTGCGGAACGCATCTCCCAGGGCTTTTATGTGAACGTTGAGGTGGATCGCGATGAAGCGGCGCGTTACGGGTTGAGTGTGGCCGATGTGCAAACCGCCGTCTCGTCGGGCATCGGAGGGCGGAATATCGCAGAGAATATAGAGGGTCGAGAACGCTACCCGATCAACGTGCGTTACGAGCAAGACTTCCGCGACAGCGTGGACCGGATGCGCGGCGTCTTGATAGGCACTCCATCCGGATCGCAGATTCCTCTCGGGCAGGTCGCGCGCGTCTCCTTCTCAAAAGGACCTGCCATGATCAGAGACGAGGAAGGCCAGCTAACTGGATATATTTACATCAATCTCAAGGACACAAACTACGGCGCTTTTGTGGACGCGGCAAATCGATTGTTGCACGAGCAAGTCGCATTGCCCGCCAACTATTCGTTCACCTGGTCTGGCGAATACCAATTCGAACAGAGGGCGAAACAGCGGTTGAAATTGATCGTACCGGCGGTCTTTGCGTTGATCTTTCTCTTGCTGTATATGGTCTTCCACTCCGTTATAGAGGTTGTGGTTCTAATCTTTCCCACGCTATACGCAATGACTGGCGGGCTCCTGATGCAGTGGTTGCTCGGCTTTAACTTCAGCGTTGCGGTGTGGGTAGGATACATCGCGCTCTTTGGGATCGCGGTTGAAACTGGCGTCGTGATGGTAGTTTACCTCCACGAATCGCTGGAACGCCGCTTGAGATCGGGAAAAGTCCACTCAGATCTCGATATTGAACTCGCTGTCATCGAAGGTGCTGTACAACGTCTTCGTCCGAAACTGATGACGGTCTTCGCGGTGCTTGCCAGCCTCGTTCCCATACTCTGGGCTTCCGGCGTCGGTTCCGATGTCATGAAGCCGATTGCTGCACCGATTGTTGGTGGCATGATCACCTCTGCTATTCATGTCCTCATTCTGGTGCCCGTCTTCTTTGTCATGATGAAAGAGCATGCACTGCGAGTTGGCAAGCTGCACGCGATAGGAGTGGAGAACTAGCCGTAATGTAGCTCCTGCAGCAGCAGGCAAGTGCGCTGGTGCGCCTCCTGCGCGCCTCTCGACAACGACAGTTCTTCATTCGAACTGTTGTAGAGCTTCGCGCCTCGCCGCGGATTCACCCCATCTTTGCCACATCAACCGATAGATGGATACCCGGCATCAGTATTTGGATTGATGAAGGCCTACTCCTTAATGCCCAAGACATAAGCCCCAAGATCGTCGAAGATGATGTGCAATCACTCATTGTCTTGTTTGCAGGCACTTGAAGACTATCGCTTCAGGTTGCACAAAATCACTGCCAGCGGAATTCCTGTGCTCATGATTGTCGGTTGAGTCGACGCATGGCGCTCAAGAGAACTGGTCGCGAAACTTGGAGGCTTCATGATACTTCGTATCTCATTTTCAATCGCTGTGTTGAGTCTGCTGTTTGCCCTCTCCGGTTATTCTGCCAGCGCGCAACTGACAGAATCCACGCTCAAAGGAACCGTTCTCGATGCCACGGGATCCGTAGTACAGCATGCAACCGTGTTAGCCACCAATGAGTCAACCGGAATCAGCCGCACGACGATGAGCGGTGACGACGGTTCCTTTACCGTACCCGATCTGCCGCCTGGAAGCTATACCATCGAAGTAAAAGCTCAGGGTTATAAAACCTTTGAACAGATCCACCTTCACTTGAACGTCGGGATCACTGCGCAAGTCAATGCGCGGCTGGAGGTCGGGCAGATTCAGGAAACTATTGAGGTGGCGGCTGATCAAGTCCAAGTCCCAGTGTCGACTGACGGACGTCTATCCGAAACACTTGAAAAGAGCGAAATTACCGGGCTTCCCATTCCCGGCCGCAACGTCTTCTTTCTGGAAAGCTTGAGTGCCGGCGCCTCCAATGTTCCTGGATCCTCCACCTCCGGCGGCAAGTTGACGAATCCGCCGGCCGTCACAGTCAATGGAAATCGCTTCCGTGGAAACAACTTTGTGCTTGACGGTTCGATGGATACGTACACTCTCGATGAGGGAACTCCCGCAATCATACCGAGTCTGGATTCGATCGAAGAGGTGCAGGTTCAGACAGACAATTTTTCAAGTGAATTTGGACGCGGGAACGGTTCGGTTGTGAACATAAGGACGCGTTCCGGCACGAATGTTTTCCATGGTAGGGTCTGGGAGTACAACCAGAACGCCGCCTACAACGCCGCCAACTTCTTTTCACAAAATCACCGTCCTGCCCCTTTGGTCTTCAATCAGTTTGGGAGCAATGTGGGTGGGCCAATCCTCAGGAAGAAGACGTTCTTCTTTGGGTCTTACGAAGGCACCAGAAATGCGCGCGCGGTGCCGTATTCGGCACAAGTAGAAACACCGGAGTTCAGGAACTATGTATATCAGACTTCTCCATCCAGCATTGCCGCTTCCCTGTTGAAGAAGTTTCCGGCGCCAACACCAGCTCGTTCAGGAAGTGGATATCTTGGGGAAGTTGACTTGAATGGCATTCCAGCCGCGGGTACGGCGGAAGTGAATGTTCATGACAATATTGTCTTTGATCAATATGTCGTTCGTGTCGATCACACATTCAACCAACAGAGAGATACCGTTTTTGGACGATGGATTTCCGAGTATGATCGCGATGGTGGAACCGCAACGCCCAGCGGAAAGGCGATGCGCGGGATTGCCAGCCCTGCCAGTTTCTTTTATGGCAATTTTAACCTGGGAGAGACTCACGTTTTCCTGCGACAAATGGTCAATGATGCCCGATTCTCGTTCAATAACGTGATCTACTCTTACACGCGTCCGTTCGCGCAGTATCCAGGCATCAACATCACGGGGATCAATGCGGGTTTCGGAGACTCCGGGGGCCTCGGTAGCCGCCTGCGCACCTATGAATGGCGCGATACCCTAAGCCTCAACTTGCGCAATCATCTGATTCGAACCGGAGTTGAAGTCAGAGATCTTTTCATCGGCTTCCAACTGGGCCAGCCTTCCGTGGGGTCGTTCTACTTCAGTGGACTGAACACCTTTGCCGTGGACAAACCCTATGAGCAGACTCTTATTGCGACGCCGTCCACGGGCCTGCCGGCAGAGCAGGAGCGCGACTCAACCTTCCATGAGACGGGGTTCTTCGCACAGGACGACTGGAAGATAAGCCGCCGCCTGACTGTCACTGCGGGCGTGCGTAACGACTACTTCGGTGACCCGTCGGAGCGACGAAACCTCCAGACCTCGATTACCTTTGGGCCAGGCAGCACCTTCAATGAACAGTTTGCTAACGCTACAATTGGGCCGGTCTCGCACCTGTTCCACTCGTCACTTATCCACCTCTCGCCGCGTCTCGGCTTGGCGTATGATCCTTTTGGAGATGGTAAGAGCTCGATTCGCGCTGGCTTCAGTCTGGCTTACGAGCCGATCCATGGGCACACCATTCTTGGTGGCACAGCCAACCCTCCTTACGCAATTTCGGGGGTCATTTGGCCCGCAAACGGCTATGGAACCACGATCGGCTATGCTATTCCAGTCCCTTTCAACCCACAATTTAAAGCCACATTGAATGCCCAAGGAGGCGTTGTCAGTCCTGCCGGAGAGCCTCCCATCCGGGTATCTCCCTGGATTATCGACCCAAATCTTAAGACGCAATACAGCGAGAGTTGGTTTTTGAACGCACAACGCGAGATTGCCCGCGGCTGGATCGTCGAGCTCGGATACGTAGGAACCAACGGCGTCCATCTTGAACGGCGCGACGATATCAATCGTTTCGACGGTGACGAGTTGGTGAACAACGGCCAAGCGAAACGCATCAACCAGAATCTCGCAGGCGTAACGTATGTGATGAGCGACGTATCTTCCAGTTACAACGCCTTTACCGCCGAGGTTCGCCGGCAGGTGGGTAAGGCATTCACGCTCCAGGCGAACTATCGCTGGTCCAAATGGTTCGACACAAACTCCGACACACTTGCCGGGGGATTCCTCGACAACGCGGACGGATCGGTAGGCGCTCAAAACGTCGATTGCCTCAAGTGTGAGCGGGGTCTTTCAGAATTCGATGTTCCGCGCCAGCTCACTGCTTCAGTGGTCTGGACACCGAACCTCTCCAGTCGGAGCGGTGTTGTCGCGAGTCTCTACAGGAACTGGCAGATCTCTGCGATCGTATCGGCACAGTCCGGACGACCGTTCAGCCCCTACTGCTCCTCACCCTCCAAACTAACCCATGATGCCTCGGGTGCGCTGGTGGATCTTGGCTGCGACTACAATCTCGATGGCGGTGGCGGAATTGGATCCGGATTTTATGACCGCCCCGATGCTCCGGCGCAGGGGGCAGTGAAATCGTCTTTCAAGCAAGAGGACTTCATAAATGGGCTGTACAGCCCGACAGTATTTCCGCAACCTGCCTTGGGAACAGACGGCACACTCCGCCGCGACGTCTACCGCGGACCGCGTCAAACGACGACCAACCTGGCCCTCGGACGCAACTTCCCAACTGGAGAAGGCAAGATGTTTCAGTTCCGTGCGGACGCATTTAACGCATTCAACAACGTCAATCTGTTCATGCCGAACAACGATCTTGCACTGGCGCTTCAATCGAATGGTCAGTATTCGAGTACTTCGGTTTTCGGTAAGTCTACTAAGGCGTTTGATTCCAGAGTCCTTCAGTTTGCTGCTAAATTCATTTTTTGACATGAAGACGCTATCGCGAGTCAACGATGTAGTCGAAGGAGGAGAATCAACATGAGTTTACGCATCATGACTGAAGCTGCGCTCGTTTACTCTTACCGGATGCCACAAATGGCGTTCGTGGTGTTCAGATGATGCGTGTTCTGCGCGCTTTCATGACATCGTGCCAGCGAGTCATGGGAGCGTGTTCCATTGCGGCGGCGAGCCTTCGCCGCACATCGCAACTTGTATTCTTCCTTTTGTTCGTGTTGCTGATGGCGCACTCGAAGTCGCACGGTACTTCAGGCGCCGGCGTAGGGCTGGTGCAACCGGTCAATTTCTTCTTCCGGCTGGACCCGCTGACTGCCCTGGTCAATCTGTTGGCAGATCATCAGCTCTTCCGTGGAGTGGCGTGGTCACTGGTTATTCTGATTCCGACGTTCTTTCTTGGGCGTTTCTTCTGCGGCTGGATTTGCCCCCTGGGCAGCTTGAATCAGTGTCTGGGAAGCATCCGTTCGCAGTCCAGGGCGCGCAAGGCGCTAATAGCTTCAAATCGCTATAAGAAGTGGCAGGCGACAAAATACGGGCTATTGACTGCCGGGTTGCTGGCGGCACTATTCGGCAGCAGCATTGTGGGTTGGATCGATCCTTTCAGTCTGTTCGTGCGATCAATCGGAGTGTCTATTCTGCCGGCTGCAGCCAGTAAAAAATACTACGTCGTCTACCAGCCGCACTACTGGCCGAGCGTAATAATGGGCGGGGTGTTCTTAACGCTGCTAGCGATGAATCTGAGGGTGACTCGCTTCTGGTGCCGCGCGCTGTGTCCGCTGGGCGCGTTGCTGGGCATGGCCTCACGGTGGTCGATTCTCGGGTTGCACAAGAATGCGGCCACCTGCAACAAGTGCAGCCGCTGTTTGATCCATTGCCAAGGCGGCGACGATCCGATCGGTGGGGTATCGTGGCACAAGGCAGAATGCCACCTTTGCCTGAATTGCGTAGAGGCATGTCCGCATGGAAGTCTTGCGTTCGGCTTCTCTGGGGAAATTCAATCTCAGCCGGAGGTCGTTGGGACGAGTCTAAGCCGCCGCAAGGCGCTTGCCGCACTGGCAACCGGGCTGGCCGTCGTGCCCATCTTGCGCGCGCAAACTGCGCTGGGCAAGAGTTGCAAAGAGCGGCTCATCCGGCCACCGGGTGCGCTGAATGAAGCCGACTTTCTCTCGCGGTGCATTCGCTGCGGCGAGTGCGTGAGGGTCTGTCCCAACCATGCTCTTCAATCTGCGTTTACTGAGGCCGGCCTGGCAGGTCTGTGGAGCCCGGTAGTGATGCCGAAGATCGGATACTGCGAGCCGGGTTGTGTGTTGTGCTCGGAGGTCTGTCCCACGGGAGCGATCCAAGAGCTGACTGCCCGGCAAAAGGGATGGGTCGAGGCGAGAGGTGCACCCTCTACGCCGACGCTCATAGGGACGGCAGTTTATGACCGGAGACTCTGCCTGCCCTGGGCCAAGGCTACCGATTGCGTCGTGTGTTTGGAGTGGTGCCCGGTGGAGCCCAAGGCCATTTACGTCAAGAATGCAATCGTGGTCGACGCGAATGGCAGTCCACAGTCGTTGAAGCAGCCGCACGTGGACCTCAGCCGCTGCGTCGGCTGCGGGGCGTGCGAATTCTCCTGTCCGCTTGAGGAACATCCGGGCGTGTACGTGACCAGCAGCGGAGAGAGCCGTTTGCGCTTCAGTTCTTAAGGCTGTTCGTTTGACTCAACCAGTCTGCGAGATTGTCCCCGGTGCCGCCACAGAAAGAAGGCTACCGCTGCCAGGATAACTGCGGCAATCCAACTGATAGTAGCCGCACGGTATTCGGATTCCCGTACGCTGGCCAAAGCCGTCTGCACCAACAAAACTTCCATTTGAAGCCATAGTCCGGCAAGAACCCAAAGCCACCACGGACGCTTGCGCATTGTGAGTGTGAATGTATCTGCTTCAGTCGCCATCGTCATCCTCTTCTGCTAGACGGCGGATCTTTCGTCCACCATTGTTCGGGGTTGTGCTGCTTGCCATAGCCGAAAGCATCGTCCAACACGCGGAAGACTCCGTCTGCCGGCGGCGCAATGGAGGCAGTGGCCTTTACCGCTTCGTGAATCAAAGCCTGATCGCCTTTCGTGTAAGGGCAGCTCGCAATGCAGACACCGCACGATGAGCCGGATTTCTGCCAGTATTCGTAACACTTATAAGAGTCCTCAAACCAGGCTTTATGGCCGGGGTTATTCCAGGGGCCTCTCGTCTTGAAACTCGGCTCGTCGTCAAATGACAGTGCACGCGAAGGACACGCCTCAGCGCACTTCTTGCAACCCTTGCAGAACTCAACCAACCCAAAATCGATCGGTCTATCGTATGCCATCGGCATATCCGTGAAGACCTTGCAAAGACGAACTGCAGGGCCGAATTCGGGGGTAACCAGCTTGTTGAGGCGGCTGAGTTCACCGAGGCCCGCATCGACCGCGAATGGTATGCTCTGCGCCGTGTCATTCACGCAAGGTATGGCCTCATAGCCGAGGCCGCGGATGAACTCGGCCAGCGACGAAACCACGAATGCAGAGTGGCTATAGCCCATCGCCGTTGCGGCATCGCCCAACGGAGTTGGAGTGCGAGAGAGCAGCTCGATATCCATCGGAATGGCGATGGCCACGACCCATTTCATCTTCCGGGGGATCACGAACTTGGCGTCCGTCACCTCTGGCACATCGACGTCTTCAAAGACAATATCTTTATCCTGCGGCGGTTGAGCAGCCTTCTGTTGATCTTTCCCCTGCTCTCCACCGCTCGGATGTTCAGAATCATGATGATCACCGCTGCTATGCTGAGCCGTTGAATGCTCACTACCCCGATGTTCAGCATCATGATGTTCACCACCGCTATGCTGAGCCATTGAATGCTCAGCACTCCGATGTCCACCGTCGTGGTTTTGAAGGATCGGATGTTGATCCCTCTGTTGAGCATCTTTCTGCGGCTGGTCTTTTCGCTGCGGTTCCCTGTGCGGTACCTGGAGATTGAAGTAAGCTTCGTTCATCCGAGCGACCCCAACGAGTCCTGCTCCATAGAATCGCGCGGCGGTCTTCACAGTATTCGCCATCTCTTCCGGCGATGCCGTGTAACGCTGAGTGCCCAGCTCCTCCGGCGTGTGCACGCTGATCCGCGACCATGACAGCAGGCCTGCGCCTGGTTTGGCGCTGTGCATCACGGTAAATCCGCCTTCGCTCAACTGACGATCAGGCAGACTGAACCCAGGCTTCTTCTCATTGGTCCACGCGGTCAATCGTTTGTTCTTGGAGGCCTGCTCCGCTTCAACTGAACCAGCTCCCTCGCGATGCGTCTTCAATGGACGATAGAGCGCAAACATATCGAGTCCAGAGAAGCGCTTGTAATCGGCATTCGTCTCACCCAGTGTGGGCCGGCTCACGGCCTTGATCCACCGGGGGCGCTTCAGACCGGTGCCCGAGGCACTGGCGCCCGCACCAGTTCCCGTCACTAGCGCCCAAATCGACCCGAGAGCGCCGCTTGCTGCAACAAATCCACCAGCCTTCAAGAGGCTGCGTCGTCTTATATGCTTGCGTAGTTCTTCCACGTTAAATATCCCCTCAGTCGAAGACTAATCCCCCATGCGATGGCCGTCGTCAGCCGAAAGAACTATGCATTAATCCACCTTTCGATGGCGCAATCTCGGCTGAAAGGAGAATCTGGATGAAATCCTCCGCATTCCTATTGACGACCATAGAGGTGATCGTCATTGTCGGCTGCGCGGCAGGGATGGGGGCCACTGCTGCTATGCCTTCGCTGATTCCGGGGGGTGGCTGCGCGGAGAGATGGGCCGCAGAACATGCAGCAGAAGTCCGAAAACACCGACTGAGAACAGACCCGCCAAAGTGCTCTACTTAGGGCTAACCTGCATATCTCACAGGCGGGTTGTCGATTTGGGTGAGCGTAGGAGCGAAAATAGTTGGAAAGGCCGTCTTTTCTGTGTCATAACTACGTTGTCGAAGCGTGGTTCTGGCTGCGGAAAGGGCGGCCTTTCTTATGACAGAGTGTAACCAAGAAGTCTTCTCGTTTGCATCTCATTTTTCGCGCCGCGTAGAGGCCAGTTTCACAGCGGGTCAGGTATCGACCGATGGCGGAGCGCTGTTGTTACGTCAGGCCGATCGCAAGGTCGGTTTGCTGAAGCGGGTGGCGTCTTGTTTCACCGACCGGCGGTCGCCGCTGCTGGTCTCGCACCAGCTTGGTGAGATGCTCTCCCAGCGCATCTACGGGCTGGCGCTGGGCTATGAGGGCCTGAACGATCATGAGCAGTTGCGCCACGATCCGCTGATGGCCGTGCTGGCGGGCCGGCGCAAACTGGAAGATCCCCTGGCCGGCAAGAGCACGCTGAACCGACTGGAGTTGCCCGGCGGTTCGAAGCGTTACCACAAGATCGATTACGTGCCGGAAAAGATCGACGCGCTGCTTTGCGATCTGTTCATCGAGTCGCACGGCGAAGCGGCCGACCAGATCGTGCTCGACCTGGATGCAACCGACATCCCGCTGTACGGCCATCAGCCGGAGCGGTTCTTTCATGGCTACAATGACAGCTACTGCTACTTGCCGCTCTATATCTTCGCCGGCGATCAACTGCTGTGCGCGCGGCTCAGGCCGGCCAACATCGATGGAGCCGCCGGTGCGCTCGATGAAGTCAAGCGCATCGTGGCACAACTGCGCACCAGGTGGCCCAAGGTGCGCATCGTGCTGCGCGGCGACTCGGGCTTCTGCCGCGAGGAACTGATGGCCTGGTGCGAGGCCGCGGAGAACCAAGTGGACTTCCTGTTCGGCCTGGCGCGCAACAGCCGGCTTCAGGAGATCATCGGCAAGCAGATGCACGAGGCCAAACTGCTGCATGCCGAGACCGGCAAAGCAGCGCGCGTCTTTACCGAGTTCGACTATCAAACGCACAAGAGCTGGGCGCGGGCGAGGCGAGTCGTTGCAAAGGCCGAGTATCTGGACAAGGGCGAAAATCCGCGCTTCGTCGTTACCTCACTCGGCACCGATGAGTGGGCAGCGCGCGAACTGTACGAGAAGTTCTACTGCCAGCGCGGCGAGATGGAGAACCGCATCAAGGAACAGATGTGCCTGTTCGCCTATCGCCTCTCGACGGAAGAGATGAAGGGCAATCAGCTGCGGCTGTACCTGTCGGCGCTGGCTTATACGCTGGTTGAAGCGCTGCGGCGGTTGGCGCTCAAGGGCACCGAATGGGCCGAGGCGCAGGTGGATACGATCCGGCTCAAGCTGTTCAAAATCGGCGCCCTGGTACACATCAGCGCCCGGCGCGTGTGGCTGGAACTCAGTTCCACCTATCCGTGGAAGCAAATCTACGCTCGGGCCTTCGACGCGCTGCGCTGCTGACCGTCTCCACGGCGACCAAACAGTTCTTCCACACGAACCCAAGTATCGGCCTGGCGGAGCCATGCCTCAAATCCAACCTCGATCTGCGATGAGCCTCTCCGCGCACTTGCCGAACCTATCGCCAAGCCCACCTCAAGGCGGCTGATGGCACTTCCCGCATGCCTCGCAACCCCGCCCACCATCAAATCGTTCCCCTGTGAGAAATGGCGGCTAAACTGCTGCAAAGCGGAGTCTGCTCTCCTTTGCGGAAGGCCTGCCCTGAATGGTACTGAGATACTGACTTCCGCTTTGGAATGATGCGAAGCGAGCTCACTGATCCACGCTTCAGCAAGAGGAAGACAGATTTGCAGAGAGGAGATTCCAGGAACAAGTTGAGCGGGTGGCCAGAGGCGCGGATCATACACGATAAAGTGGTATCCCTTTGCTCTTTAGCATTTCGGACAGTAATAAATCGCGAAGTCACTCATCGAAAAAGCGGATCCACATGGATGATTAGTCGTTAGCCTTATCGGAAAAGTGAACCGCGGCATCGGCGCCCTTATTGAGCTCACATCTCGAATAGTCCCGATATGTCGCCCCGTATCATCCGATCTGCCTACACATGATCCTCCGAAGTCGCCCAATGGGCTCATCCAGGAAAGGACGCTTCTCTAGGAGTTTCCATCAATGGCTGGGCCAGGGATTGGTTCAAGCCAGTTCAGTTCACGCTAATATCTGGGTCTCTTATCCATGAGGCGCTAGTACCGGGTCCAGTCTTCGAGCGGACGCTGGAAGATCGAGTGCGAGGCTTTGTCCGAAAGGAAATCAGAGCATGACTTCCAGGCGATGACCGCCATGGACACCAACATCAGTGCCAAGGCCAGCCCAGCAAGAACGCTCAATCCGGTCTCTAGCATGGCCGGACGTAACGAATCGACGGAACGTCCGCAGTGGGGACACACCGAGTGCCCGGGTCGCGATCTTGAGAATTCAAGCACCGAAAGTGCCATCGTCATCCTCCTCGTCCTCACCCTCTTGAGAGAGAGGCTCTCCGTTTTGAAGCGCCGCAAATGACGCTCGCTCGCGTTTATCACGGCGGACTTCCAGTAACTGTTCGCCGGTAGTGTGTTTCGGTGAAAAGCAGTATTGAACGTATGCCTCGAAAAGCGAGTGATTTGGGATGCGCCGTTTCAGCAGATCTTCGAGATGGTGCTTGTAGAGCGCACTGAGAGCCTCGGGTGTGATGCGATAGTTGGCTCGGTTAGCCTGCTTGGTGATCGTTGCCTGGAGCCAACCTCGCTCAATCCAAAGGATGATTTCGCTGCGACGCACATGCAACACCTGGGTCAGAGATTCCAAGGAGAAACAATCACAACGAATCTCGCGGACGCTCAGTTGCCTGCGATGGAGGGCGTTCCGAAGAGCCTTTGCGCTTCGGTTCAAGCGCTTGGCTACTTCTTCCACCGAATACTTCGTGAGCAGTTCCCGCGCCTCGTCCAATTCTTCTTGTTGCCATCGTCGATGATCGACTTCCGCCTTGATGCCGTACTTGATGACGAATCGCCAGCATTCTTCTTGCGGTCGGCCTGTCTGACGCTGGAGCCTGCGAACGAGTTGGGCAAGCTTGTTTCCGGAAAGCACCCTGGCTTGTTCCGCCATGGCGATTGCTTCCGGTCCCCATGCGCGGGGAGATCCTGACAGCGGGCGAGCGGTTGCCATATGCACCTCGATAAAGGGGAGCGTGCAAAGGGCGAAAGAGCCCCATACATATAAAGGCTGTGGAAAACGTCAAAAACGAACATGACTCGTGGAAAAAGGGCAAAAATGTGGAAATCGTGGCGGTTTTCGGGTAAATTGTCGTTACCGGGTTCGAAACCGGCGCACGATCAGGGCAGTCAACCGGACTCTGCTGCATATTCGGCCATGGCATCCCCATCCCCACATGACCGCTGCTGGATTGTGAAGGACTCGTCCAGTTCCTTGCCAATCCTGCCGGCGGTGCGCGCCGCTGTTCAGAGGCACTGGCTTGAGATCGAGCGGGCAGCGACTGCCGAACTCGGGGATGGGAATCTCGCGACGGAGATCATGGAAGGGGCAATCGAGCAAGCTGTTGCCTACCTTGCCGACCATCCTCCCAGAGATCAAGACGATGTGAGCGCAGTCCTTTCTCGCTTTTGTCGGCAGGAGGTCAGTCGACGACGCAAGGAACGCAACCAATTCATTTTCATCGATTCTATTTTTGCTTCCGAAACGCCTTGGTCATATACGCCCTTTTCCGCTGCTGATGCGGCCATCGATGTTGAAAGGATCCTCAGTGAAGCCCCGCCGAAAGTGCGCGAGGCGATGTTGATGCGATACGGCAGCTCAGAGTCCTGGAACGATGTGGCGACGAGAACGGCGAGTACTCCCGATGCCATTCGTGTGAGTTGCAAGAGGTTCATCGAACGAGTTCGACAAAAATTGGGGATTGCGGCTTCTTAGCAGTAAACTCCGGCAAAGGCACTTCACGCGACCGGGAAGGATTCCGTGGACGAGCGTCAATCGTTTTTCGAGGATGATGACAACGATACGTTGCTTTTCGAGAAGCTCCAGGAGCATGTCCTCGAAAAATACCCTAACCCTGATCGCATTGGCTGCATCGACCACATCATCCTGAAAGCGTGGGTGAACACGCCAGAAAAGCTGGATCTTACAGATCCAAAGTATCTGCATGTACTAAAGTGCGCCGAGTGTACGCGTGAGCTGATCGAGCTTCGTAGGCTTCGAAATGAACAATCGGCGCGAGCGAAAGTTGGAGTTCCTTCTCCCCTGAGCCCGGCGGCAAACTGGCGACGGACGGCATTCGCGGCGATCCCTCTTTGCTTCTTGGTCGTGGCTGGTGTGATCTACTGGCGCACCCATTCGGTAGCTGCGCCGGCCCAAATTGCCGTGGCCACTCCGGTAGCCGTCACGATCGATCTCAGCCAGGCGGGTACGACTCGAGGTAGTGATGCATCGACTGTTCCGGTCGGGACCCTTCCACGTCGTGTGGTCAACGCACACGTAGTCCTCCCAAATTTCAGTCCTGGTGGCAACTACCTCGTCTCCATCACTACCGATCGCGGCGGCGCTTCCGAAAAAGCAACCGGCCGTGCTGTCGCAAAGGTGCAGGGATTTCATGCTGACCTTACGGTCGTTCTCGATCTGCGCAACCAGTCGCCGGGCACCTACTTCTTCGCCACAACCCATGAGGGAGACCCAGCTTCGTATTTCTACCCATTGACGGTACGGTGACCTGGTCGTCCATGCTTTGTAGATCGGGTGCTGGCTTGGGCAAATGGCAAAGCTCCGGAAGATTATCCTATTCCGCCTTATTCCGCCTTATTCAACCGCCTTATTCCGCCTTATTCGGCTCGCCCTCCAGCTTCGGCGCTGCGGCTAAGAACCACACAGCCCCTCGACCATGTCCGCGAGAGTCGATCAAACCAAGTCTTTTTAAATGGAGCAGATCATCCCGTAAAGTACGGTCAGCCACGGTTGGTTCGATCTGCGCTCGAATACTGGCAAATTGGCACTCCCTCGTTCCGGCGACAGCTTGAAGGATGCGGCGCTGCCGATCCGTGAGATCGTGAGCGACACGCAAAGGCGCCACGTACCCACTCGGTAGGAACCGAACCCCAACGGCCCCGGCAACCTCTAAGAACTCCGGCTCGGGATGGCCGGCGCGCAGACACAACTCAACGATTTTTTGCGTGCCACGCCCCCAGCGTTCAACCAACCCCCGCCGGTAAAAGACCTCCGCGATCAGCGGATTTCGTGGCCTTGAAAGATGCTCACGTTTCAGATCCTCAACCTTCATGCCGGCGGGAAGTTCCCCGGAACTCCAAATCTCAAGGCGGTCATCGTAAATTGCTACACTCACTGCCCCGCCCGCTTGGGCGTAGTCCCGGTGGCAGAACGCATTGACCAGTGCTTCGCGCAATGCGATAGGAGGAAAGAGAGGCTCGTCGACCCGCTCGAATAGCCCCGTCTCAATGCGGCCTGCGACCGGTAGATGCCGCGTCAGAAACTGCATCGCCTCGGAAAGCATCCAAAAGGCGTGTCCATGAAGCTGGCGTTGGTCAAGGAACTCATTCTTGTCGGTGCCACGAAACCTGGCAAGTCTCAATTGGCACTGGGGATAATGGGGCAGAAACTCGCGACCGAAAACAACCATAGCTGCATTGACAAGGGTCCCGCGAACGCGGAGTCCTAATCTGTCCAACACATCCGTCAAATCATCGGCGGAGGTATCCGCGGGCAACCGGCCGCCCGCGATACCGGTTTGGATCGTACGCCGAATCTCCTGGGCGTCCAATTCAGCGATCGTTACTTCGGCGGTTTCGTTTTCCCAACGATGTCGCGAATGTGCCCGTTCCAGGAGGATTCGTTGATATGTTTCCTGGGGCATGACCGATGTTGTCGTTCCGACACGCTGGTATGGACGCCCATCGTATGTACAGGGCAGGCTGTCGGCGGTAGGCGTGGCTCTCAAAACGAAAACTTCAAGGCCGTTGGTGGCCACCGGTATCCGCTCAGTTTCAACTGGGACGGGGGGATCAAAACGCCGCAGAACCTGGGCCAGTTCCTGAAAAGTCTTGTCCGCGATCGTCTGGCCGACAACTGCACCGCTTGGACTCACGCCGACCACCACTTGCCCGCCACGCCCATTCATGAAGGCGCAAAGGGTCTCGGCGGCTCTGGGAAACTGAGCCGAGCTCTGTTTGAATTCAAGCTCTTCGGATTCGCCTCGTTGAACGAGTCTCAGCAGTTCCAGGCTTGTCACAGGAGTAAATTCTACTAGTCGGGGAGTGTGTGCTGAGTTCAAAGGCACGCCGCCAGCGGCCATGTCGAAAGTTTGAAGTAGAAATTTGACTGAGAATCGGAACGGATTCAGAATCCTCGAGTCATCTGGTCCTGAGCCTCGCCCAGGGATGATGACTGAAAGGGATAGCGTGTACCACTCGGCAGAGGCGAGGAAGGCCAACGAAGAGCTCAAAATTCTAGCTGCCGTTAAGCTGCCATTAAGCGAAAAATGGGTGCTAAAAAACCGCCTTTTGGGGACTTCGCCCAGCGGAAGTGCCCTGTTTTCTTAACGACTTAGGCGTGGTTCGGTAAACTGCAAAACCTTTATGCGCCGGTTCGATCCCGGCCCGCGCCTCCAA